>Ga0193726_1001001_pt1 | contig 24726 bp, 16 predicted proteins | sample H2c1metaG_FD_144928 | JGI IMG/M metagenome (GOLD analysis project Ga0193726, IMG submission 144928) | Soil microbial communities from a riparian zone of the East river system, Colorado, United States - H2c1 | ecosystem: Environmental > Terrestrial > Soil > Riparian zone | place: USA: East River...
GAATTCAGTCCTGCCACCAACTTGCCATCCAAGTAGAGCCGGTTGTATGCGCCCACCAGGCCCACCTGGTAAGTGCCGGACTTGCTGGGAGTCAGCAATCCCGTCCACCGGACCGAATACTTTTCCATTCCCGGCGGCAACGTCAGGGTGGACGGCTCACGATGCCAGGGCTGCAGGTTCACGTACTCATCCACTCGAACTACGGAAGGAGGGCCGGTGAATTCGGTATTGGCGAAATATTCTCCCGTCAGTCCGGGCTTGCCATCGTTGGTAGACAGGACTGAATTCGGTATGGTCTGTTCTTTTTGCAGGAAGTTGGTGCCCGGTTCGTAGGTGATTTCCGCGGACGGGAACTGCTTGCGAATTCCCTCCAAGGCGGTCGTGGCACGGGAAGCAGTGCCGGCATAGTTGCCATGCAAGACGAGGACGGATTCCGCGAGCGGACCGATCACGGCAATCTTCTGCGTGTCGTTTTTGAAGGGCAGGGTGCCATCGTTCTTCAAAAGCACCATGGATTCGCGCGCGGCTTGCAGCGCCAGTTCGCGGTGCGGGGCGCTGTCAATTTCCGATTCCGGAATCTGCGCATACGCCACCGCCTCCGGAGGATCAAACATTCCCAGCTTCATGCGGGCGGTGAATAAACGCCTGAGCGAAACGTCGAGCTCTTTTTCCGTGAGCAAGCCCTGGTGGACAGCGTCGATGTATTTCACATAGTCGGAGTTGTCGACGGCCTTGGTGAAGAAGTCGGCGCACTCGTTGTCCATCCCAGCTTTCAGCGAAACTGCGGCAGCCTCGGCCAGGCTTTTTACGAACTGATGGCCGTGAAAGACGTCCACGATGGCATCGCAATCGGACACGACGTAGCCGTTAAACTTCCATGCGCCTCGCAGCTGGTCCTTGAGCAGGAACGGGTTGGCGCAAGCCGGCTGATCGTTGACGCGGTTGTAAGCGCACATGACCGATTCTGCTTTACCCTCGGTCACAGCGGCGCGGAAGGCGGGAAGATAGGTGTCTTCCATGTCGTGCTTCGAGACCTTCACGTTCATGTTGTGGCGCGTCGGTTCCGGGCCACTGTGCACCGCAAAATGCTTGGGAGTGGCGATGACTCGATAGTATTTGGGATCGTCGCCCTGCAGTCCGGTGACGAATGCGACTCCCATACGAGCGGTCACCGCCGGATCTTCACCGTAAGTCTCCTGGCCACGTCCCCAGCGCGGATCGCGGAAGATGTTGATATTGGGGGACCAGAAGTCCAGCCCTTCCATGATGTCACGGCGGCCCGCGCGTACCGCCTGATGGTGCTTGGCGCGAGCTTCGGTTGCGATGACGGTGGCCATGGCATGGATCAAGGGCGGGTCAAAGGTTGCAGCCAGGCCCACCGGTTCCGGGAATACGGTTGCGGTCCCGGCGTTCGCCACTCCGTGCAGCGCCTCACTCCACCAGTCATAGGCAGGAACTTGAAGTCTGGGGATCGCGCGAGCCTGATTCACCAGCTGCGAAGCTTTTTCTTCCAGCGTCATCTTGGAGATCAAATCATCGACGCGCGCCTCGACCGGCTGCGAAGCGTCCAAGTAAACCGCAGCCGTCGAAGACTGCGCGGTTTGCGCCCTCACAGGGGCAGCCGTCAAAAGTAAAATAGCCACAGCAGAAATAAATGTGATTTGCATGCGGAGTTTGTTCATCGGACGGGCTCCTTGGGCTGCAAGCGATGTCGGATCGGGCCACGGCTGAGGGCCCGGGTATGGCCGGCCTTCCGGAATAGAAGACCCACGCACCGAAGCCCAATTCGCCGTGATGCTTTCCACGTTCTAGTGATGTTGTTGCTGCCGGCGCGGGAAACCGCTACCTCTCAAATCGTGAGAATGTGAACCAGCCGTGCGATTTCCTAAATCGGTTTAGACCTCGTCGCTTGTAGCACAAAATAAATTCAAACTCAAGGTCTTCGTGCGAACGCTTTGACTTTCTAAGGATGGGAGTTTCCGTTTTCTAGCCGGAAGCGGCGCGCGGTTCCGCGGGGCGGGGAGCCAATGCTTTTTTTCTCAGCGCCAGCTGTGGCGCCACGGTGCAACTGGTCCCGCGCACGATCAGCTCCGGCTCGACGGTGATTCTTGGGGAAGCGTCGGATTTCTCTTTGGGCCGCGCCATGCAGCGCAGCACCGTTTCCGCGGCCATTCGTCCCATTTTTCTCAGCGGCTGTCTTACGGTCGTCAGACCCGGGCTCTGATAGGCAGCGCTTTCGATGTCGTCAAAGCCAACGACGGACACGTCTTCCGGCACGCGCAAGCCAGCTTCGTGCAGAGCGCGGATTGCTCCCATCGCTGAAATGTCATTGAAGGCAAACATAGCGGTGAATCGCTCCCCGCAAGCCAGCAGCTTTTTCGTGAGCTGGTAGCCGGGTTCCGGGGTGGGGGAGTTGTCCTGGATCTGGGTGACCAGACGGTCGCAGATCGGCAGCTCCATCTGCGCCGCCGCTCCGAGAATGGCGTTCCAGCGCACATCGGTATCCGGTACAAACGCCTGTCCCTTGATGAACGAAATTTGGCGATGCCCGAGTTCTACCAGATGCCGCAATGCCACTTCGGCGGCGCGATAGTGATCCAGCACGATGCTCGTGACGCCCTTCACCGTGTCGTGGCTGGAAACCGTAACTACCGGAACGGGCAGGTCCAGATGCCAAGGCGTGTTGACTACAATGAGTCCGTCGACCGAGCGGTGCAGGAAAAGTTGGGCATACTCGTCAATCAGGTCGGCCTTGAAGCGGTGACTGGCTACCAAATAGAAATAACCTTCCTGCAAAAGGTGGTCTTCAATGCCGCTCAGGACGGTCGCGTTATAGCCTTCGCTGACTTCGGGCACCATGACGCCAATGGTAAAGCTGCGTTTGGTACGCAGGCAGCGGGCGAAAAAATTGGGACGGTAATTGAATTTCTTGGCCGCGTCGAGGATCAACTTCTTCGTTTCAGTAGAGATAGTGTCCGCGACGGGGGAGCCATTCAACACCAGCGAGACGGTGGCGGGGGCGAGACTGAGATAATCGGCCAGCTGTTTCAGGCTGGCGGGTGCCTCTAGCTGCGGGGCCAGCCGGGGGCCAGTCGATCCGGCTTTCTTCCGTGGCATGCCCGGCAGTCTGGCATAACCAGGCCGTCGAAGCAAGCACAATTGTAACCGCTTACCGAAAATCGCTTTGCTACTAAATCGATATAGATTCGATTTAGGCCACATTTTTTCTGCTTGACAAGCTTCGCCGAGTAGCGATACAAACTGTTGCGCCATATATATTTACAGAACTGATGGGTTGCATCGCAAAAGGCACTCGTGTGGAAATCCCGTTCGGAGGCTGACAATGAATTCTGCTCTCAGCACTTACGCCAAGAGTCTGGGTCTGCTTATCAAGGGCGGCAGCGCGCGTTCTCGGATGCTCTTTACTGTGGTTGTTCTGGGGCTGGCATCCTACGCCGTCGGCCAGGAGGCAACCATCGTCGGAACCGTGACCGATCCGTCGGGGTCGGTGATTGGCAATGTCGCCATTACTGTCACGAACGACAATACCGGTCAGCTCCGCACCCTCCAGACCAACGAGACTGGGCAGTATGTCGCCCCCGATCTCACGATTGGTCACTACACCGTCAAAGCTCAGGTTTCTGGATTCAAGGTCGCCGAAAAGAAGAACATCGTGCTGAACGTTGGTGACCGAGCCCGCATCGACTTCGCCATGACGGTCGGCTCGACTCAGGAAAGCATCACGGTCGAAGCGGATGCCGTAAAAGTGCAAGCCGACTCCGGCGAGGTCAGCACCTTGATCAGCGGCGAGCAGGTTTCTCAGCTGGCAACCAACGGACGAAGTTTGTATGCGCTATTTGCGTTGACCCCCGGAGCAGCCAGCATCCAGGGCGACTTCGGGCCTCCGACCCCGGTCAGCGGTGACAGCAACGTCAGCATCAACGGCCAACGCGCCGGCCACAACCTGCAATTGCTCGATGGCGGCGAAAACCTTGACCGTGGCGGCAGCAGCGGCAGCGTCATGCCTTCCATGGACGCCATTGCCGAGTTCCGCAACATGACTTCGAACTACAGCGCCGAATACGGCCTTTCTTCGGCGGCGACCATCACGACGGTGATCAAGTCGGGAACCAAACAGCTCCATGCTTCGGCTTGGGAGTTCGCCCGCAACGACGCATTTGATGCGCGCAACTACTTCAACCCCGCCCCCGCGAAGGTGGCGGAACTGCGATTCAACACTTTCGGTTTCAACGTCGGCGGCCAGGTTCCTTTGTGGAAGAGCCATCCAACTTTCTTCTTCTACAACATGGAATGGCGCAGACTGGTGCAGGGCGGGTTGACCAACCAGACCGTGCCGTTTGCCGACACCTATAACGGGGATTTTTCTGTCAATACGCCCGCCGATTCGAAGGATCCAGCGGGAGTCTTGGTCGCGCATTCCGGCTTGCACGTGCCTTGCGCGAACCAGCTTTCTAGCGACCAACAAACCGCTTTTGGCAACAACGGCATTAGCGTTTTCAGCACTCCGAATTCCGCTGGCGGCTGCAGCATTCCTACCCCGGCGCAGGCCGCAGCGGGAGTCACCAACCCGGTGTTCCAGGCTTTCGCTGGTAACCAGGTTCCCAGTGGACTGATTGATCCAAACACCACAAATCTTCTAAACGCCGGTATCTTCCCTCATCCAACCAGCGGTCAGCAATTTATCGGTGGCAACAATTCACCCACCAACGTCAAAGAAGAAATCGCGCGAGTCGACCATCAGTTCTCAGATAAATTCTCAGTCTTCGGACACTGGGTGTCGGAACAGATCTCGCAGACCTACGGGACCACTCAGTGGAGCGACGATAACGTTCCCACGGTCAGCGATGTTTTCGGAAACCCGTCTTACAGCGCGGTGATTCATACCACCTACGTGGTCAGCCCTACGCTGCTCAACGAAGCGGCATTCAATTACAACGGCAACCGCATTCACATCATCCCGCAGGGCTTGTTCGCGAATCCGACCGACAACCCGTTTGGATTTAACCGGCTCTTTACCGGTCCCAACGTCAATGACCGCCTTCCCGGCATTTACTTGAACGGATCGACCGGTACGACCTACACCTCGAACTGGACCCCGTGGAATAACAAGGCGGACGACTACCAGTTCCGCGATGATATTTCCTGGACCAAGGGAGCGCACCAGCTCAAATTTGGCTTTAGCTGGGCGATCTACAAAAAGGCCCAGGATTTCTTTGCCGATACCCAGGGGACGTTCAAATTTAACGGCAGCTACAGCGGCAGTGACATGGCAGATTTCCTGCTCGGTTATTCCCAACAATATGCGGAGGACGCCGTCAAGTCCGCCGGTCAATGGAACAACGTTTCTTATGCCGCCTACGTGCAGGACAACTGGCGCGCCACCCACCGCCTGACTCTGAATCTTGGATTGCGCTGGGACGGAGTGCCGCATACCTACGAGGCGAATCAACAGTCGGCCAATTTCTATCCCAACCTTTATGACCGCAGCGCGGCGGCGGTGTTTGACGCCAATGGCAATATCTGCGGAGGGGTTGACAATGGCGCCGGTCTGAATACCGGCTGCAGTGGGGCGAGCCCGGGCTTGGGCACCAGTCCCAACCCGATTCTGGCGGGGTTGCAGTTCTACACGAACGGTATCGGTATCGGCGGCAAGAATGGCATTCCCAAAGGGCTGTCGAACAACCATTGGGCCGCTTTCGGGCCACGCCTCGGATTCGCCTATGACCTCACCGGTCAGGGAAAAACAGTGGTCCGCGGCGGATTTGGCATCATGTACGAACGCATTCAAGGCAACGACATGTATAACGGCGCCACGAACACGCCGTTCGACGCCAGTCCGGTGCTGCACAATGTGCTTCTCGCCAATCCGGGGACGAGCATCGGCGGCGTCGGTAACACCATCACGTCGGCGGAGCTGCCGATTCTTCCGGTCGGAATTACCGGCATCAACGCGGACAACTATAAACTCCCGGTGACGTACCAATACAGCTTGGGCGTCCAGCAGGCCTTGGGAGCCAAGACCATCGTCTCTCTGTCTTACGTCGGCAGCCAGAGCCGCCACGAGAATGACTATCTGGCGATCAACCTGCCAGCGCAGGCCAATTTGCCCGCTCTGGTAGCCGCAGGGGGCGCCGGGCTCAACCAGGATCCGACGCTTGCCTATCCCGGTTTCGGTGGCATTCGCATGTCAAACAATGAAGCCAGCGGACACTACAATTCACTCCAGGCCGAGTTGCACGCCAACCTGAAACGTAATCTGTCGCTGCAATTCGGCTACACCTATTCGAAGGCAATCGATGCGTCTACCAGTAACGGCAGCGGCGGCGACCTTCAGAACGTCACCAACCCCTACCTAGGGTGGAGGTACGATCTTGGACCGTCTCCCTATGATCGTGCCCACGTCGCATTCGTAAACTTCGTCTATTCGCTGCCGATCTTCAACGAAAGTCAAAGCCGCATCTTGAAAGGCACTCTGGGCGGATGGGCTCTTTCGGGAATTGTCACCATGGAATCGGGAGCGCCCCTTAATATTGGATTGAGCGGCAGCAGCACCAGCAGCGTGCTGGCCAATACCGGCAACCGTCCAGATCTGGTGGGCAAGATTTCTTATCCAAAGAGTGCCAATGAATGGTTTGATCCGACGGCCTTGCAGCTCCGGCTCCGGGGACCTGGGGAGATCTTGGGCACAACGAGATCCGCGGACCGGGCCGTGACAACTGGAATCTGTCGCTGTTCAAGAGCTTCGTAATCAGCGAGTCTCGTGGAAGCCGGTTCGAACTTCGGTTCGAGAGCTTCAACACCTGGAACCACACCCAGTTCAAGGGCGACTACAACAACGGCGGAATCAGCACCAACTTTGGATCCACCAACTTCGGTGCGGTTACGTCGGCATTCGATCCCAGAGAGTTCCAACTGGCGGGGAAACTGTACTTCTAAAGCAGCCCCCAAAATGTTGGCCCTTTCATGCCCTGCTCGGGCTGGTTCCCCCGGTCGAGCGGGGCATTCGTTTGCCAGGCGGTCCTGGACCAACAGTGCTCGCCTGCGAAACCAAAGGCGGCCGCGTTGCTTCATCCGAGGCAACTGGCTATTCTGGATTGCCAATGGAATACCTCTGCTGAGGCTGTGGTTCGAGCATGAACAAGCTTCCCTGGCTGGCGATCGCGTTGCTGCTGCCCAACCTCGCGTTTCCGCAAACATCCAGCCCATCGGATGCGCTCGCGTTGCAGCAAGCAGGAAGGCTTACGGAAGCTGCCGATGCATGGCGGGCAGTCACACAACACAATCCCCGGGACGCAGGCGCATTCGCGAGCCTTGGCGTGGTGTTGTCCAGACTGGAGAAGTATCAGGACGCTGCCACCGCGTACCGCCGGGCAATCGCGTTGGATCCCAAGTTGCCGGGCGTTCAACTCAATCTCGGACTTGCGGAATTCAAGCAGGGACACTTTCAGACAGCGATCGTCCCCTTCAACGCAGCCTTGGCGGCCGACCCGCGCAGCCTGCAAGCACCCACCCTTCTCGGCCTCAGCTACTACGGAGCAAAACGGTTTGCCGACGCCGTCAAGTATCTGGAGCCAGCGGCGAAGCTCGACCCCGGAAACACCGAACTGCACCAGGTGTTGGCGCAAAGCTGTTTGGGGGCCAAAAAATACAGCTGTGCCCTCGATGAATTCCGTCAGATTCTGCAGCAGAATCCGGACTCTCCGGCCGCCCATGTGCTCGTCGGCGAAGCGTTGGACGGCTTGGGAAAGACCGCCGAGGCCATCGCCGAGTTCCAGGCAGCCGCGAAGACAGCTCCGCAGGAACCGAATGTGCACTTCGGCCTGGGATACTTGTATTGGAAGTCGCATCAATACGACGAGGCCAGGAGCGCCTTCGAGAACGAACTGTCGATCGACCCCCATCACCCGCAAGCCCTGGCTTATCTGGGCGACATCGAGATGAAGCGGAACAATCCCGGCAAGGCCCTTCTGCTGCTTCAAAAGTCGGTGGAGGCGAGAAACGATATTCGCATTGCCCATCTCGATATGGGGGCCATTCTGGCAGAGCAGAAACATTACCCGGAGGCGATTGCGGCTCTCGAGCGCGCCGAAAAATTGGCTCCCGCCGAGTCCGACGTGCACTTTCGCCTGGGACGCGTCTACCAGTCCATGGGCAATAAGGCTGCGGCCCGGAAGGAATTCGCCAAGGTTCGCGCGCTGCACCAGAAAGAAGATGACGTGGCGTCGCAGATGCCGGCGTCTCCCCCTGCGCTACGACCATAGCGAACACGCCAGTCGGATCACCGACGCATCACCGCTTGTCATTTCGAAGCCAGAAATCTGCTTTTGCTTTTTCCCCAGCGCCGGCAGGCGGCAGATTCCTCTGCCGGGGATCGCGCGAGTGACGGGCCCCATGATTTCCGGACGACCGCACTGTCCGAACGGACAGGTAATCACCTGCTGGTTACGTGGCCTTCCAGCCATCCGGCACCTTATAGTTGGTAACTTGTCGGGCGCGCGCGAGCGCAATAGCCTAGTAATATGTCGCCACTCTCCCTGTTGTTCTCCTCCAACGAGGAGACGTCGGGCCAACTCCGGCGAGCTCTGGAAGAGCTTGAACTTCACGTCGAACACTGCCCGGAAATCTTTTCGGCGGTGGAAAAACTCACCAGCCACACTTTTGACGTGATCGCCGTCGATTGGGACGAAGGCGCCGAAGCCAGTTTCCTGCTGAAGACGGCGCGCGAACTGAAGTCCAATCAGGGAGCGGTCACAATCGCCATCATCAATGACGATGCCAGTTTCCCGGCGGCAGTTTTCGGGGTGCATGTGGTCCTGCGCAAGCCGGTGCTCTCCGACGAAATCAAATACAGCCTGCTGACCTGCGACGCATTCCTGGCTGGCATGAGAACTTGGCTGGCAAGAGGGGAAGCCGCCAATCCCGCGGGGTTCCTGCCGGACGAGCACCGGCCGCAGCCGGGGACGGCCGGAGAGGCAAACCTCGCAGCCGAGCCCGGCCACTCCCCGCCTGCAGACCAGCCATTGCTTGACGATCATCCCTATGGCGAGGATGACGCTGGAGGGATTTACGGGCAATCCTCAATTCAGAGTTTGTTCCATTCGACTCGCAAGGCCGGTGCGGCCGGCAAGCCCCAGGACATCAGCCGATTTGTCCTCATCGCAGCTGCCAGTGTGACCTTTCTTGCGGCAGGATACGCCTTCAGCCAGCCCACCTCGCGCAACCCGGTGGCTCTGGCGCTGGTCAAGACTTATGACCGCGCGGTGCGGCGAGCCGGTCGGTGGATGCACAAGCCCGCGCAGGATGACGCGGGGGATGGCAGCGCCGGCGACGAGCAGGCGGCCGACTACAATCCGGAGAATCCCCCGAAAAATGGCCGGATCGGAAGAATTCGCATCGTGCCGGCGCCGCATGGCGAGGTCGCGCAGGTGCAGGCATCCGCCGAAGCCCAGTCCCCAGAAATGCAACCCGGGTCCGATCCCAGGCAGCCCACGCTCCATACCAATTTCCTCAGAGTGCCGGAGAGTCTGAAGTCTCCGGCGCTGGAACACGGGGTGCAGAATGCGGCGGCGAGCATTTCCGCGTCGTCGTCCCGGCTGGTCGGTGCTCTGCAGCCTGTCAGTCTGACGCAGGATCTGGCGGAGAAGCTGCTGCTCGAAAAAGTTTTGCCTTCCTATCCTGTGCAGGCCGTGCAGGCACGTCTCCAGGGCCCGGTCGTGCTGGAAGCATGGATTGGCAGGGACGGCGCGATCCGCGATTTGAAGTTGGTCCGCGGTTCGTTGCTGCTGGGGAAAGCCGCGTGCGAAGCTGTGAAGCGCTGGCGTTACCGGCCCTACATCATGAATGGCCAGGCCGTGGAAGCCCAGACCTTCGTGACCGTGGACTTCCGGCTGCCTTCGGAAATGGAAGCGGTCCGGCGCTAGCCGGAACCGCACCGCCAAGCGCTGCGAAAATAAAAGCCCGTGGCGCCAGCGGTCACAAAAAGTGGAAATGACGAACCCCACCCGGGCGAAACCAGGGTTCTCCCGCGCCGCCTAGCTTTTGATCGCCTTGGCGGCCTCGTCCCAGGTCACAGCCGTCTGCCGGAAATACGACGCATTGGCCAGATGGCAGGCCAGAGCCGCATGATGTCCGAACACTGCGTCTTCGACCACCGGCTTGCGCGCCCGCACCGCCTGGAAGAAGTTCCAAAGATGCGGTTTGACGTCATCGAAGGAGATCCCGCGATACGTGATGCCCTCGGTCGGGGCTGACTTCTCGGGTCTGAAATCATGCTCCTCATGCCACTTCGCGATGTATGCCGTGCGCAAGTCTTTCGGGAAACTGTTCGCGTAGTAGCTGGGGGACTCGTCGATTCCGGCTTGCCCAGAAAAGGTGACGGTATTGTCGGTAAGTTCGAGCATCCCTTTGGATCCCATGAAGCGATAAATCTCCGGCGTGTCGGTGCCCAGATTGAGCCGCATATAAACCGGGATCTTGCCGTACTCGAATAGAGTGGCGTGCACGTCAGGCATGTTGCGGCCGTCGTTCCAGCGCAGGATCCCGCCCATCGACATCACTCGCTTGGGGGCTTCGTTCAAGCCGAGCACAAATTGCATGCCGCTGATTAAATGGACCAGCAGATCGCCGGCCACACCCGTCCCATATTCCTTCCAGCAGCGCCAGCGCGCGTATATAAGAGGATCGAACGCACGCTTGGGCACGGTGCCCTGCCAGGTGTCCCAATCGAGAGTAGTGGTCGAAAGATCGGGCGGCGGCGGATATTCCCAGGCTCCGGTCGGATCATTGCGGCCGAGCGAGCCTTCGACCATCATGAGATCGCCGATGGTTCCACTGGCGATAAGCTCCTTCGCCTTGGCCGCAATCTGCGAGCTGACGCGCTGGGAGCCGATCTGCACGATGCGTCCGGATTTCTGTTGCGCGGCCACCATGTCCACGCCCTCGGCGGCCGAGTGCGACATCGGTTTCTCGCAATAGATATCTTTGCCTGCGCTTACGGCATCCACCACGACCTGCTTGTGCCAATGGTCAGGGACAGCGGCGATGATGCAATCGATATCCTTGTTATCAAGCAGTTCCTGGTAGCGACGGGTGACCGGAAGATTCGGGCCGACAATTTCCCGGGCCAGGGCCTGGCGTCCATCGTAAAGGTCGCAGGCCGCGACGCATTCCACACCGGGCAGGGTGATGCAATTGCCCAGCAGTCCCGAGCCTTGCATGCCGACCCCGATGATGCCGAAGCGCACCCGATCGCTCGGCGCCAGGGTGGCGGGCAATGCAAATAGAGGATCCGGATCGAGCAGAATGGTCTTGGCAGCGAGAGTCGCGCCCGCCGCTCCGGCGGTGATGCCCATAAATTTGCGGCGGGAAAAATGCCCGTGCTTCATGATTAGCCTCCAGCTACTTTTTCAGCATTTTGACTGCGACTTCCTTGAAGAACACGACATCGTCCTTGCTGTGATTCTGCAGGCCAATGTAGCCATCCTGCGGACGGGGACCGCGTTCCGGTTCAAAATCAAATTTCTTTTCCGGGACAGGGTCACCTTCGGTGAAGTCCGTGACCTTCACCCCGTTCAGCACGACGATGGTGTGCGGGCCGTCCAGGGTAATTTCCATGGTGTTCCACTGCGGGCCGGGTTTGCCGGCGCGCGCCAGTGGCTTGGTGAGCGAATAAAGCATTCCCGTGATATGACGGTCATCTTCACCCTCGGCCACATTGTCGATCTGGACTTCGTAGCCGTAGTGCACCGGCATCCAGGCCTCCCGTGGCTCGATGGGGATACGGATGTAAACCCCTGAATTGTCGTTCTTGTCACGCATCTTAAAGACCACGCGAATGGTGCAGTCGCCCAGTTTTCCGCCCGTCCAATAGAGCAGACCCATGCCACCGTGGGTCTGGATGAGGCCGTCTTCTACGGTCATCTCTCCCGGGCCGACGTGCTTCCATCCCGTGAGGTCTTTGCCGTCGAACAACTGTTTCCACTCCGAAGTCTGGGCCGGCGAGGCCGCTGCCAGCCCAGCCAGGGCCAGACATAACAAAGCAAGACGTTTCTGCATGAGAAAACCTCCCGGGGGTGCGGGAAAAACTATACACCAAATCGCTGACCGCAGTGATCTTGTCTAAGTCTCTTATTGTGAATGCAGTAGCGGTTCTAGGAGGCCAAGCCGGGCGCCCGGTTGGTTTGGGCCAAAGCGCCGCGTTGATTCCGCCGGGCGCCGGAAGCCAGGAGCTGGGATCCGGGTTACCCACGAGCGTTCTTTTGCTGAAGCAAAGCGCTGGAGGGCGGCATCATAAGGGATATAATCGTGCTGACGCCGCAGAAAGCGACCCTTACTCCGGGACTATAAATCCGATGTCAATGAAGATAAAGACTGCAATTCTCGTTTCGTCCGCCGCCATTTTAGCATTCACGCTCGTGGGTGGAGTCAACGGAGTTCGTGCCTCGAGCAGCGATGGCGCTTACCGGCAGCTCCAAGTTTATAGCGAAGTTCTTTCGCGGGTGCGAAGCGAATATGTGGAAGAGCCGAACATTCCGGAGGTGACCGACGGAGCCTTGCACGGATTGCTGGAGTCGCTCGACGCAAACTCCAGCTACCTCACCGCGACGGAATATAAAGACTACAAGGCCCACAAAACCGAAGCCAAGGGCGAGATCGGTGCCGTCGTATCCAAGCGCTTTGGATATGCCTCGGTGATTGCCGTCATCCCGGGAAGCCCCGCCGACAAGGCAGGGCTGCAGGACACCGACATCCTGGAAGCAATTGAAAGCAAGAGCACCCGGGAGTTGTCCCTGGCGGAAGTTCACAATCTGCTCTCTGGACAGCCGGGATCGAATGTGACGCTGGCGGTGGTGCGGGCCCGCCGCTCGGAACCGCAGAAAATGGTGATTACTCGCGATCTGATCGCGATCCCTGCGGTGACCGAAAAGATTGTGGAAGAGGGTATCGGCGAAATTCACGTGGATGCGTTCACCCAGGGCAAGACGGATGAAATCGCGGCCAAGGTAAAGGCCCTGCAGAAATCGGGCGCGAAGAAACTGATTCTCGACCTGCGAAACTGCGCGGAGGGGGAAGAATCGGAAGGCATCGCAACCGCGAATTTATTCCTGAACCACGGCACGATCACTTATCTGCAAGGTCAGAAGTATCCCCGGGAGGCTTTCAACGCCGATCCAGCCAAGGCCATCACCACGCTGCCGTTGGTTGTTTTGGTGAACAAGGGGACTGCGGGACCAGCCGAGGTGGTGGCGGCAGCGGTGCTGGAGAATGCCCGCGGCGACGTTGTGGGCGACAAAACCTTTGGCGATGGCTCCGTGCAAAAAGTGATGGAGCTGAAGGATGGGTCAGCGCTGATCCTGTCGATCGCCAAGTACTACTCGCCCACGGGAAAAGCCATTCAGGATAACGCAGTCACCCCGAACGTCCTGGCTGCCGATGTCGACGAAGATGCGCCGGTGCCGGATCAAGACGAAAACGCGGTCCCCGCAGATGATGTCAAGAAGCCGGCTCCCCAGCAGGACGAGCAGATGAACAAGGCAATTCAGGTGCTGAAGAGCCACACCAGCTAGGGCCGTCGAAGGCGGTGCGTCGCTGGCCGGCAAGTTTGAACCGCGCGTCTTCGGACGCGCGATTTTGTTTGGGGAATGCCGGGCGCGAAGCGGCGCAAGCACGCCGTCCACGTCGTCAGCCGCGGGAAAAGCCGGGGGCGAGCAAAGGCCGAGAGAAAGAGAATTCTCCCCGGTGCGACGGAGGGCAAGGGCGGGGTAAGCCTGTAGCCGCGAGTGCTATCCTGAACTCAACCTCCCATGAATTCTCTTGACCAAGAGCTGGCTCCGGTGGACGTCGCCCGGAGGAAGCTGGTAGGTCGCGTCCTGTTCACCCTGCTGGTGCTTCTTTCCAGCCTGCTCGGCGGCACGGCGGGCCTCCTGCTGGTGTATTCGACCAACCTGCCGCAGGTCGAGCAACTCGAGCATTACCGCCCGAGTTCCACCACCGAGCTGTACGACGATCAAGGGCGCGTCATCGGTTCATTCGCGCTGCAGCGACGCGTGGTCTCCGCCTACGACGATTTTCCGCCAGTCCTGCGCGATGCTCTGGTCTCCATCGAAGACAAGGATTTCTACCGGCACTCCGGCATCGACGTGTGGCGCATTGCCGGCGCGGCCTATCGCGATGTTGAATCGGCGGGCAAAGTGCAGGGCGCATCCACGCTGACCATGCAACTGGCGCGAAATCTGTTTCTTTCCCCCGACCGCTCCTTTCATCGCAAGATTCAGGAAGCATTCCTTGCCATCCAAATCGAGCGCCACTTTACCAAGCCCCAGATTTTTACCCTCTACGCCAACCAGATTTACCTGGGTCATGGTGTCTACGGCTTCGAAGCCGCCTCGGAGTTCTATTTCAGCAAGCCTGCAAAGCAACTTTCCCTCGAGGAGGCCGCGCTGCTCGCGGGACTCCCCAAATCCGGTCTGTACTATTCGCCGATCAATCATCCCGATCGCGCCCTCAAGCGGCGAAATCTGGTGATCAATTCCCTGCTTGAGGATGGCAAGATTACGGCGCAACAAGCTGGCGCGGCGCGAAATCAGCCGCTGCAATTGAATCTGGCGCACGATCTCAATTCACTCGCGCCCTACTTTGTGGAGGAGATCCGACGCTATCTGGAAGCCAAATACGGCACCGATCAGGTGCACGAAGGAGGCTTGCGGGTTTACACCTCGCTCAACATGGATTTGCAGCGCACCGCAAATCACGCGGTGCTGAACGGCTTGTCGGCTTACGAGCGCCGCCACGGATGGAAAGGGCATCTGCAGAATGTTTCGACCGCGAGCCATTGGCTGGCGACCTACCAGCATCCCGATTGGGGCGACGATCCCGGAGCCGACGACTACGTTCACGCCCTGGTCGCGTCGGTTTCGCCGGCTGCGGCCACCCTCAAGTTCGGGCGCTATACCGCCACTGTCTTGCCGGCGGATGTCGCCTGGACCCGACGCAAGCTGCAGGACATCCTTAAATCCGGAGACATTGCCTACGTAAGGATTCTCTCGCTCGCCCCGGAGGGCACCGCGCGGGTGAGCCTGGAGCAGGATTCCGGCGCGCAGGGAGCGTTGCTCGCCATCGACAACGCCAGCGGAGAGATCAAAGCCATGGTAGGCGGGCGGGATTTCAACGCATCGAAATTCAACCGCGCGACCCAGGCGCAGCGGCAGGTCGGATCGTCGTTTAAGCCCTACGTCTACACCGCCGACATCGATCACGGCGCCAAGCCAGACGACACCATCCTCGATGGGCCCACCACTTTCCAGACCGCTTCAGGCCCTTACACGCCGCACAATTACGAAGAAAACTTTGAAGGCACGATCACCTTGCGGCGGGCACTGGCGCAGTCTCGCAACATTCCCGCCCTAAAAATCGCCGAAAGCCTGGGTATCAAAACGGTCATTGACTACGCCCGCCGCTTTGGGCTGACATCGAACATCCCGGCCTATCTTCCGGTCGCGGTCGGTGCTGCCGACCTCACGCTTTTCGAACAGACATCGGCTTACAGTGTTTTCCCCAACGACGGGGTGCGTATCACTCCACGCTATATCACCAAGGTGACTGACTACGAAGGCCGAGTGCTCGAGGAGGACTATCCCGAGGTGAAGGACGTGATTAGTGCCCGCACCGCGCGCATCATGACGTCGATGTTGCAAGAAGTTGTGCAACATGGAACGGGAATTGCCGCTGCCGGCCTCAAGTTTCCGCTGGCGGGAAAAACCGGCACCACCAACGATTTTACCGATGCGTGGTTTGTAGGTTTTTCCCCCTCCACCACCTGCGGCGTCTGGGTGGGCTTTGACGAGAAAAAGACCTTGGGCTCCAAAGAAACGGGCGCACGCGCAGCCCTTCCCATTTGGATGGATTTCATGAAAGTGGCGCTCTCCGGCAAGGATCCCGGCGGCTTCCAGCCTCCGCTGGACATGCCGCCGAATGCGGTGGCACAAAGAGTGGATACTCCGGATGCCGCGCCTGGCGCGGATGAGGCGCATTGAGGGTGGGCTTCATGGAAGCCCGCAAGACTGGTTGTGCGATGGCTTTCGCGGGGCGGCGAATTCTCGAGATGGTTCGCCGGGCCGGTTCAGAGAATCTTCATCATGCAGCCGCAGATCATTCGCCAGATTGCGAAAGGAAGCCGCCGGCTATCATCTGAGTTCCCATGAAGTCTTTCTTCCGCCTCGTCCTGCTTTCGCTGGTGTTGCTGATCGTCGCGCTGGTATCGGCGCTGACGGCCATGCGTTTTGCGATTCACAGCGACGAAGTTGCTGTTCCCGACCTGGTCGGAAAATCTCCCGCCGAGGCGCGAAGAATTGCCGAAGAAAAAGGGCAGGAGGTGAACCTGGAGCGCCAATACTATAGCCCCACGGTGCCCGAGGGAAAAATTGTGTCGCAGATGCCGCTCGCGGGAACAAAAGTGCGCCGGGGGTGGGACATCAGCGTCGCGGAGAGTCTCGGCCCGCAGCGCGTGGCGATCCCCAGCGTACTAGGCCAGAGCGGCCGGGCGGCGGAGATTAACATTCATCGGCGTGGCCTGGACGTGAGCGCGGTGGCGCAAATCGCATTGGCGAACACCCCCGCCGATCAGGTCATCGCGCAGAGTCCGCCCCCGAACGCCAGCGGAGTTTCGGCGCCCAAGATCAGTTTGCTGGTCGCTGTGGCGCCGCAACCGGCAGCGTTTGTGATGCCAAATTTCGTGGGGCAGTCCTCGGTCAACGTGAACGCCCTACTGCAAAGCCTGGGCTTTCGCACGGGAACGGTCACGGTCGCTGCGGAGAGTGCTTCTTCGGCGCCCGCGCCGGCAGCGGCGAACACCATCGTCGAGCAGGATCCCGCTCCCGGGCAAAAAGTAAGCCTGGGGGCGGTGGTCAATTTGGTGGTGCGGTAGCCCTGCGGGCGTTGATTTTTCTTCAAAGCAGCGGGATGAAGCTCCACCCCGAGCCGGCTCCGGAGCCGGGCTTGGCCCCGGATGAAATAAGGCGTGCGCCGCCGGGGAGTGATGAAAACACTAGTTTTTCTCGAGGACCGCGGCGAAAAACCCGTCACTCGGATGCAATCCCGGAAGCGTTCTCAGGTACTGTCCCATGGTTAGGGACTTGAGGTCTTGCCAAACCAGGTCGCCCTGTGCGCGCAGCCGCTCGAGTTCCCCGTAACAATCAATCACGCGCAACGATGAATCAAGCCCCAAGGCTTTTTCTACCACCGCTGCGTTCTCTTCGGGCTCCAAAGAACAGGTCGAATAGATCAGCCGGCCGCCGGCGGCCACCTGTTCGATCGCCGATTGGAGAATCGCCAGTTGGCGGGATTGCAGATCCCATAGCTCTGCCGGCGTGAGGCGCCACTTGATCTCGGGATTGCGCGCCAGCGTGCCGGTGCCGGAGCAGGGAACGTCAACCAGTACCCGCATGAAGGATCTGCCGACCGGGAATTGGCGAACATCGGCGGCGATCACTTGCACATTGCTGTCCGGTACAAGTTTTCGCAAAAGCCGGGCGCGATGCGGATGCAGCTCAACCGCAACCAGCATGGCGTGGGGGTTCTCGCTCGCCAGGATTCGGGTTTTTCCCCCGGGCGCGGCGCAGCAATCCAAGATTGTGGAGGCGTGTCCAACCAGCAATGCGGTCAATTGCGAGGCTTCATCCTGAATGCTTACCCTGCCTTCCCGGAACGCGCGGGTCTGGGTGATATCGCCCGTTTGAACCCGGCGCGCCGAAGCCAGCATTCGGCCGGGAGTCAGGACGACATTTTCCTGCAGCAATTCTTTCTCCACGGAAGGTGAAGCCATCCGCACCGACGTCGCCGGGACGCTCTGATCGTATTCACAGATCCGTTTGGCTGCTTCCTGACCAAATTGCCCCGCCCAACGTTCCACCAGCCAAAGGGGATGCGCTGCCGACTGCGATAACTGGGCGATGGTCTCGGTTCGAATTACCGGAGGAGCGTCCCGGCCGCCGGCGGCGTGGGACAGCTTGCGCAGCACGGCATTCGCGAAGGGAACTGCCGAACGTTTGCGCGAGCGCTTCACCAGCTCCACGCTCTCATGCACGGCGGCGCGTTCCGGGATGCGATCGAGAAAGGAAAGCTGATAGGCGGCGAGACGCAACGCGGTCAAGACCTCCGCGTCCAGCTTTTCCAGTCGCTGCGATGAATAGGGCGCAACTTGCCCATCGAGTACCGACCGCCAGCGGAGAACGCCCATGACCAGTTCGGTTGCGAGGCCATGATCGGCGGCGGAGAGTCTGGTGTATTGAGAAGAGTGCAGGAGTTCGGAAGCATAGGCGTCCTGCCGCTCGATTCTGAGCAGGATGTCAAAAGCGGCTTCGCGCGCGGGTGAGATGGCCATTGGCTTGTTTCCAGGTTGGGTGCTTCTGTGACCTGACCTGCTGCGTCCCAAATCGTGAACCACGAAGGGGCACGAGTTCGACGAAAGCAAAAATTCTCCGATTTCCTTGGTGCACCTTGGTGTCCCTGGCGGTTCGTCAGGATTATTCCACCGAACCGAGCTTCTCCCCGTTGCTCGGGTGATAGCCATGAATAAAGTCGCGAGCGGTCATTCGCTTCTTCCCTTCGGGCTGAATTTCCAGCAACTCGAGAGCGGTGCCCGCACCGCATCCCACCAGGAGTTGATCGCTCTCAACAAAAAGGTGTCCCCCGGCGAGGTTGCGTTTCCTGGGTATGGCGTCCCAGGTCTGCAAATTCTTGCCGCGAAAACTGGTGAATGCACCCGGCCAGGGCTGGAAGCCCCGCAGCCGGTTCGAGATTTCCTGAGCCGTGCGATGGAAGTCCATTCTTCCGTCCTCCCGCCTCAGAATCGGCGCGAGACTGGCCTTCGCCGGGTCTTGGGGGCGCCGCTCCATGCTGCCCGCCTCGAGTCCCAGCAGAGTTGCGACCATGAGGTCGGCTCCGCTTGCGGCCAAACGCGGGGCAAGGGTTTCAGCTGTGTCCGCGGGCGCGATCTCCATTTCCTGCTGCCGCAGGATGTCCCCGGTATCGAGGCCGGCGTCGATGCGCATGGTGGTCACGCCGGTCACCGTTTCTCCCGAAGCGATTGCCCATTGGATCGGCGCCGCCCCGCGATATTTCGGCAGCAGAGAGGCGTGCAAATTGAGATTGCCGAGTGGCGGAAGGTCGATCATCCATGGGGGAAGGATACGGCCATACCCCACCACGACGATGGCGTCGGGATGGAGGGCTGCAAGCCGCGAGCGGAGTTCTTCGTTGGTTTTGATTTTTTCAGGCTGGGTAACCGGCAGGCCCATTCGGAGAGCGGCTTGCTTGACCGGAGATACGGCGATTTCCAATCCCCGGCCGCGTGGCTTGTCAGGCTGGGTGACGACCAGGCGCAGGGGAAATCCGGCTGCGAAGAGCTTCTCCAGGGTGGGGACGGCGAAGCGCGGGGTGCCGCAAAAAACGAGATTGAGGGAGGAAGGCATGGAGCATTGACCATTGACCATGGAAGCATGAAGTGATGAATTCGATGATTCCGTGTCTACCACTCGCCGGCTTTGACCAGTTTGCGAATCTTGCGCTTCATCAAGTCACGCTTGAGAGCGCTGATGTGGCTGATGTAAAGCTTGCCATTCAAATGGTCGGTCTCGTGGAGGAATGCACGGGCCAGGAGTTCTTCGGCCGTCTCCTCGAACCATTTTCCATTTGCATCCTGGGCGCGCACCGTGACTTTTTTGGCGCGCGTGACGGACTCGCGAAAATCCGGCAGACTCAGGCAGCCTTCGCTTTGCGCCTGCTTGCCTTCGGTATGAATGATCTCGGGATTCGCCAGCACCAGCGGCGCGTGGGGATCTTCCTTGAAAGACACATCGATGACCGCGAGCCGCTTGGACAGGCCGATCTGCGGCGCTGCCAGGCCAACCCCATGGGCCGCGTACATCGATTCAAACATATCGGCGATCAGTTTCTTCAGTCCGGCGTCAAAGACCGTGACCGGCTCCGCAGGCTTTTCCAGGACTGGATTTCCAAACTTCACGATGGGATAGATCATTAAAAGTTTTTCAGCTGTCGGCAGTAGCCTTCAAAATTGCGCAACGTTTCCAGCATGGAATCTCCCCCGAATTTTTCCAGGGCACAGCGCGCGATGGTGAGAGCGACCATGGCCTCCGCGGCCACTCCGGCCGCCGGCACCACGCACACATCCGAACGTTCGTAGGCGGCTTTTACCGGCTCACGGCTGGTGAAATCCACCGACTGCAGTGGACGCCGAAGGGTTGAAATCGGTTTCAAGTACCCTCGCACGCGAATTTCTTCGCCGTTCGAAACACCGCCTTCCACGCCGCCCGCGTTGTTTCGAGTGCGGCTGAAGCTGGTGAAACTCTTGGTCGCCGAGTAGCCAATCTCATCGTGCACAGCGGAACCCGGCGAAGATGCACTGCTGATGCCGGAACCGATTTCAACGGCCTTTACCGCCTGCAACGACATCACGGCGGCAGCCAGCATGGCGTCTAGGCGCTCGTCCCACTGGGCGTAGGTACCCAGTCCCGGCGGCGCTTTGTGAACGACCACCTCGAAGACGCCGCCTACCGAGTCTCCGGTGCGAAGAACTTTGTCGACCTCGGCCTTCATCTGCTGCTCGGCATCGCTGTCGGCGCAATTGAGCAAGACTTCTTCCCTGTCCCACAGAGCGCGGATCTGCTTCCAGGGAACTTCTTTTTCGAGAGTGGCAGCGCCAACGGCGATCACGTGACTCAGCACTTCCATGCCGAGATCCTGCAGAAAGAGCTTGGCCAGCGCTCCAATCGCCACGCGGGCGGCCGATTCGCGGGCCGAGGCGCGTTCGAGTACGTAGCGAGCTTCCGAGAAGTTATATTTCAAGGCGCCTGCCAGATCGGCGTGTCCCGGCCGCGGAGACGCCACACGCTTATGCTTGGCGGGATCGCCCTCCTCGACGGGAAGTGATTCCTGCCAATTTTTCCAGTCTTTGTTCTCCAGCAGGACGGAAATTGGCGAACCAATGGTTTTGCCATGATGGACGCCGGACAGAATGTGGGCCTTGTCGGTTTCGATTTTCATGCGCCCGCCGCGGCCAAATCCCTGCTGGCGGCGCCATAGTTCGCGGTCGAGGAACGCCTGGTCCACTTTCAATCCGGCAGGCAGGCCGGACAGGAAGGCCACCAGTGCTTCTCCGTGAGACTCCCCAGAAGTGAAGTAGCGCAGCATTTCTTTAGAATTGTATCCGATGCCCCGCTCCGGATCGGTTGGGGCCGCAAGTTTCCTTCGATTCCAGACGGTACAATCATCCCGTGAGTGCTGCACCCACACCCGCTGTCGCGAATGCACCCGCCGCGCCCAACCAGCCGTTTACCCTGCGGCAGAGAATTCTGTTAAGCCTCATCACCTGGACCGCCGTTCTGATCCTGCGAATTCTCGGCCCCACTCTGCGCTTCTGCATTTCCTGGGAAGACGATTCTCCGGGCAGCCTCGAAGCGCGTCCCTTTGTCTACTCCTTCTGGCACAGCTGCATGCTGCCGGCAATGTATTTGTGGCGAAATCTGCAGATCCGTGTGATGAGCAGCGATAGTTTCGACGGCGAATACACCGGCCGCATCATGCGGAAATTCGGATTTGTGAAAGTCCGCGGTTCGAGCACTCGAGGCGCGGTGCGGGCGTTGTTGGGAATGCGCCGCGAACTTGAAGCAGGCTGGACCGTGGCGTTTACCATCGACGGCCCCAAGGGCCCGCGCTATGTCGCCAAGCCGGGACCGGTGGTGCTGGCACGCTCCACGGGAATCCCCATGGTCGTTTTTCACATGGCGGTGGAGCGGGCCTGGGTGCTCAAAACCTGGGACCGGCTCATGATTCCCAAGCCGTTCTCGCGTGTGTTGATGCGGGTGAGCCGGGTGATCGTGGTGCCGAAAGATGCCGATGAAGCGCAGATGGAGCGCTCGCAGAACGAATTGCAGTCGTCGCTTGACCGGGTGCGGGAATTTGCGGAGGGGAACATTCATAAGGCGGGAAGCGAAGGATTCCCGACTCGCTAGCAGCGGCAAGGTTCAGAAGGTCACCAAGGCCGGGGAGTTTTCGCCGAGGAATTCAGAGAAGGTTCAGTTTCCGGTGACTTTGGGTCCGGCGGGCTGGAGGACTTTTTGCACCCTCCCGGCCCGGCACAGCTGTTCCCCCTTTTCATATAAAATTTCATCTGGCGCGATTTCCCAAGAAACGAGAATCCATGTCTGCGACCATCCTTGACGGCACCCGGATCGCCAGTGAAATCCGGGCGGAAGTTGCCGCCGAAGTGAAAACGTTAGCGGCTTCGGGACTGCGTCCGGGCCTTGCCGTGGTGCTCGTGGGCCACGATCCTGCTTCGGAGATCTACGTTCGTGGCAAGGTGCGGAGTTGCGAAGAAGTTGGCATCTATAGCGAAAAGCTGACACCGCCGGACACCGTCTCCACCGCAGAGCTGCTCGAACTGGTGGACGACCTGAACCGGCGTGACGAGATTGACGGCATCCTGGTGCAGCTTCCCTTGCCGCCGCAAGTCGATTCCAAGAGGATTCTCATGGCGGTGAGTCCCGCGAAGGATGTGGATGGCTTCCACCCGGTCAATGTGGGGTTGCTCTCCACCCAACGGCCGGGGCTGGTGCCCTGCACGCCCGCCGGAGTCATTGAAATTCTCAAGCGCAGCAAAATTGCCATCGCCGGCCAGGAAGCCGTGGTGGTGGGACGCAGCGATATCGTCGGCAAACCGGTGGCGATGCTCCTTCTCAATGGCGATGCCACGGTGACCGTGTGTCATTCCAAAACACGGGATCTGCCGGATGTCTGCAAGGTCGCGGACATTCTGGTCGCGGCCATCGGCCGGGCGGGAATGATCACCCGTGACTTCGTCAAGCCGGGAGCGGCCGTGATCGACGTGGGCATGAACAAAGTCACGGAGGCTGCGCAATTCGAGCGCCTCTTTGCCGGGAATGCGAAACGAGAAGAGGCTTTTCGCGCCAAAGGGTCCACGCTGGCGGGGGACGTCCATCCTGAGGTCGCGGAGATCGCGGGAGCCATCACTCCGGTTCCGGGCGGCGTGGGCCCGCTGACGATCGCGATGTTGATGTCGAACACGGTGCGGGCCGCGAAATTACGGCGCGGAAAAGGCAGCCTTTCACCACCGCATGCAGAGAAAATTCTGACGGGATGAGGTCCTAACGGTTGCTGAAAGTCGGACTCACGGGGGGGATCGCGGCTGGCAAGTCCAGCGTGGGCGGGATGTTTGTATCCCTGGGCGCTCATCTTATCCAGGCCGACGCGATTGCACACCAGCTCATGCAGCCGGGCGAGGCTGTCTATCAGGAGGTGGTGCGGCATTTCGGCGACGGAATTCTTGATCCCGACGGCCGCATCAATCGCGCGCGTCTGGCGCAAGCGGCTTTTGCAGAGCCGCCCCGCATCCGGGAGTTGAATCGGATCGTCCATCCTCCTGTCATTCGAAGGCACGACGAATGGATGGAGGAGATGGGCGCTCGTGATCCCCATGCCATTGCCATCGTGGAGGCAGCGCTCCTTCTCGAAGCCGGGCTGGTGAAGCATTTTGATCGCCTTGCCGTGGTGACATGCCGGCCGGAACAGCGCATCGAGCGCTGGGCCCATCGGATGAAGGTCGACGCAGAAACGGCCCGCAAGGAAGTCGCGCGACGCATGGCCGCGCAGCTCCCGGATGAAGAAAAAATCAAGGTTGCCGATTACGTGATCGACAACTCCGGAGCTCTGGAAGCTACCGGCCAGCAAGTCCAGTCAGTGTATGACGAATTGAGAAAGCTCACGCTCTAGGCTCGCATTCAAGGCGCCTGTCGGGCGCAGGGTCGCGCACTTGTCTTGCCCGGCACTCCCGTGCCCGGCCTCCCCATCCCGCTGCTGGGAGCCGGTTGGATCTGGCCCGATTCCGCTCCTGATCCCTGCTGAGGCTATGACAAGGGTGTCTGGGTCAGGCCCAGAGCCGCAAGCCCCAGCCCCGACAATTGCGCCTCGATTCAACCCCGCGTAGCATCTAACTGGAAGAGCATGGTCACCACCCCCACCGCACTCGACACCCGTCCGCCCAAGCTGGTCCTGAGCGAGATTCTCAGTTTTGCCTTCGAGACGTTCTGCAGCAACAAGGTTCGTTTTGCTCTTACCGCGCTGGGAATGGTGATCGGTACGGCCTCGCTCATCCTGGTGGTCACGATTGGGATGACGGGCAAGCAGTACGTCCTGAATCAGATTCAGGGCATTGGGGCCAATCTGATTTACGCCGAATATGAAGGTGGCGCGGAGCGCATCACCAATACGACCCCCGACCCATTGACGATTGATGACATGCGCGCTGCCCAGGAATCTGTCCCCGAGGTGGTCGCCGCTTCTCCGGTGGTTCCTCTGGCGGAGCGCATTCCTGTGGGCAGCGGAAAAGAGCGGGACATCCAGATTCTCGGGGTGTATCCCGAATATCGCGCTGTACGGAATCTGGTGGTGGTTTCGGGGAGGTTTTTTGACGCGCAGGATGAACAGGCTCACAACAAGATTGGGGTCATCACCGAGAAAATGGCCCAAGAAGTTTACGGCTCTTCGGGCGAGGCGGTGGGCAAAGTGGTCAAATTGAGCGGATTGCCCTTTACCATCATCGGCACCTTCAAGGAGCGGGTGGACACCTTCGGCCAGTCCGAAGTGACCACCAACACCATGTTGATCCCCTACACC
>Ga0193726_1001002_pt1 | contig 24695 bp, 20 predicted proteins | sample H2c1metaG_FD_144928 | JGI IMG/M metagenome (GOLD analysis project Ga0193726, IMG submission 144928) | Soil microbial communities from a riparian zone of the East river system, Colorado, United States - H2c1 | ecosystem: Environmental > Terrestrial > Soil > Riparian zone | place: USA: East River...
CGCAGCGGCTAAGTTTATATCGCGTGGCGGCGGAAAAATTGCTGGCGTCGGGCGCTGCATATCTTTGTTATTGCGCGCCGGAAAAATATGCGGGCGGAGACGCGGCAACTGAATCGGACGGCGAAGAAGCGCCGGCGCGTCGACGAGTAACGCGATGCGCTTGCCGAGATGGGAATCCGGTGATCGGCGCGCAGAAACCTGCGGTGCGATTTCACGTGCAGTTGGGAGTGACGACTTCGTTTGAGGATATTGTTTTCGGAAAAAATGAAACTTCAAACGACGAGATTGAAGATTTCGTGCTGCTGCGTTCGCCGAAGGATGGTTCCGAGTTGGGATTGCCGACATATCAGCTTGGCGCGGTGGTAGATGATATTGAAATGCGAATCACGCACGTGATTCGCGGCGCGGATCATATTTCCAACACGCCGAAGCAGGTGATGTTGTATCGCGCGCTTGGCGCGGAGGTTCCGAAATTTGCGCACGTGCCGCTAATTCTTGGGCCGGACCGGAAGCGGCTCTCTAAGCGGCATGGTGCGACGAGTGTTGCGTCATATGAGGAAGAAGGATTTATCGCGGAGGCGTTCCGGAATTTCCTTTCTTTGCTTGGATGGTCAACCGGCGATGATTCGGAATTCATGCGCACGGATGAATTGTTGAAGCGATTTTCGCTGGAGGGCGTTAGCCGGACGAACGGAGTTTTCGATCGCGCGAAACTCGAATGGTACAACAGCCAGTATTTGCAGAAGCTGCCGCTGGATGAGCTATTGCCGCTCGTCCAGGGCGAACTGGAGCGCGCAGGAATTTGGCGCGCCGAATGGGTTGACACTGAGAAACAATGGTTTGCGCACACAGTGGATTTGCTGCGTCCGCGTACGCATTTGCTTACGGATTTTGCGAAGTGGTCGCTGGCATTCTTCAGCGACACATTTGAATACGATCCTGCGGCGAAAGAAAAATTCTGGAAGGATGCGCGATTGGCGGGAATGTTGGGGAAACTTGCGGATTCGTTGGCTGTGATTCCGGAATGGAATCACGACGGTTGCGAGCAGGCGTTGCGCGGAATCGCCGAAGCGGAAGGCGTGAAGGCTGGATTGCTGATCAACGCGACGCGCGTGGCAATTGTGGGTCAGGCTGTGGCGCCGCCTCTTTTTGAAACGATGTTGGTGCTGGGGCGCGAGCGCGTGGTGCGGCGATTGCGCGCGGCGCTGCCGGTGATGGGTGATTCGGCGAAGGCGGCGGGAGAAGCGAAAAGCTAGACGATTACTTTTTGGCCGAGTTGTTGCGACAAGATGCGGCTCATCACCTGCGCGAGATTTTCGCCGGATTTTTCGAGTCCGAAAGTTTGCGTCGCGTCGGACCAACTGAGTTTGAAACTGGTTGTAAGCGCGGAAATCCAGATTTGACGGACGGGCGCGTTCGGGCTGATTACGAAGCGCGTCTCTTCCGGCTCCTCAAATAGAAGATCGAGCCTGCCGCCGTCGCCTTCCACTTCAAAATTATATTCGTCGCCGAGTTGTTGCAGGCGTTTGCGCAAAGTTTCGAGCGCGGAGTCGGCGCGATTGCGGAATTCCTGATCGGTCATGGTTTGTTCGGACATTGTGATGGGTTCAGCGTATCTCAGGGTTGCGGGGACAAGCAAGTTGATAGCAGATGGAACGATGTTGAATACACGTTTGTTTGAGGCGTCGATTTGTGAGCGTATGATTAAGGAAGAATGAACGTGACGCCCAATATTCGACGATTGGCTGTTTTCATTTGCCTCGCGGTCCTGCTGGTTGCTGCGATTACTCCCGGCGCATTTGGGCTGGCGCTGGCTTTCGTTTTTACGCTGTGTTTTGCCATTTCGATTTCCGTTTGTGTTGTGCTGCCTATCGTTGAAGACGCAACGCATGCCAACCCCACGCTAACGCTACCTGCTTTTTCGCCTCGACCTCCTCCGCTTCGATAACTCCGTAAAGGCAATTGACTGCCGGCAAGATGCCGGCGCTACGCATTTCAACACTTACACGGCGGATTGCGCTGGCGCGGATTTGTCCAATTCGGCGCCGATGGCCGGAGGATTTCATGCCGAGAAAACAGAAATGGCTAAAAGTATTTGTGTTGCTGATGATGGGGGTGGCGTCAGGATTCGCCGCAGTCAATCCGAAGGAATTGGACGAAATGATGCACACCATGAACGAACAGAAGGCCGAGTTTTCGATTCCGGACGATAGCAATAACGGAGATGGCGATCCGAAACGATGGTGGAGAAATTATTCATAGCGAAGGGCTTCGACCGGATCCAATCGCGCGGCTTTTACGGCCGGATACATGCCGAAGAAAAGTCCCACGCTCATCGCTGTGGCGACGCCGAGCATGACAGCCCACAATGGAACGGCAGTTGGAAGCGCGGGATAAATTGCGCGCGCGGCGACGCTGATCAACCAGCCCAAGAAGACACCGACGAGTCCGCCGAATCCGGTGAGCGCCATGGCCTCAGTGAGAAATTGCCAGATGATGTCGCGTCGACGCGCGCCAATCGCTTTGCGAACGCCGATTTCTCGTGTGCGCTGCGTCACGGACATTAGCATGATGTTCATAACACCCACGCCGCCGATCAATAGTCCAATGGAACTGACGGCGACAATCAATTCCGCGATGCTGGAAGTGATCTGGCGAAATTGATCGGCGATTTCCTGCGAGCTGGATTGGCCGAATGTGTCGGGCTTGTCATACGGAACCTGACGGCGCTGACGCAGCACGCCGCGAATTTCATCCTCGGCGGTATCTACTTGGCCGGGAAACGCCATCGCGGAAATAAGATTTTCGTCGTCCATGGGATTGTGTTTCTGATAGCTGCGATACGGAACCCAGAAATCCACGTCAGCCTGGCCGCCGGCGATGAGTCCACCTTTGCGCTTTTCTTCAACGCCGATAATTGTGTAGAGAGTGCCGCGAACCGTGACTTCTTTTTGAAGCGGATCTTCGCCTAGAAAAAGTGCTTTGGCAACGTCATTGCCGATGACGGCTACGTCGGCGTGATGCTGATTTTCTGATTCCGTGAAATAGCGACCTTTCGCGAGGCGCAGAGAATAAACGTCGACGGCGGTAGGCAACGTGCCGCGATAATTCACGTTAGTAACTTCGCGGCCTTCATATTTTGCGATGGCCGTTGGCGGCAGTGGACCATTAATTTTCGCAAGTGCCTGCACATCCACTTCGCGAACAGCTGGGCATTCGGCTTTGATAGCCATGGCGTCATCCAGCGTAAGTGGTTTGCGATTTAATTCTTCCGGAGAGGGCCGCGTAGTGTGAATGCCGGGATTAAATTTGAAAATGAAAATCGTGTCAGCGCCGAATTCGCTTAGGTAGTCATGGATAGAAGCGTCGAGTCCGACAAGCACGGACGAAACGGTGATGAGCGCGGTGACGCCGATGACCACACCGAGTACGGTGAGCACCGAGCGCATTTTATTTTCGCGCAGATTATTCAAAGCCATCCGCGCATTTTCACCCATCGACATTCGCATAGATTTTTCCGGCTACGATTCCCTTTTTAAAATCGCTTAACTTTCCTGACGCATGGCTTCGATGGGATTCAATTTCGACGCTTTCTGTGCGGGATAAATTCCGAAGAACAATCCCACCAGCGTCGAAACGACAATTGCGAGCGCGACAGCGCTGAGCGGAATAAACATCGGCACCGACGTCGTCGCCTCCACCAATTCAGCAAGCAGCCACGCGAGGACCAGTCCCAAAATACCGCCCACTCCAGACAATACAGATGATTCCACCAAAAATTGCATAAGAATATTTGTACGCGTGGCGCCGACGGATTTTCGCATTCCAATTTCCCGCGTGCGCTCGGTGACGCTCGCGAGCATCACGTTCATAATCACTACGCCGCCAATGATGACGAAAACGGAAACAATGCCGACCATGGCGCTGGCGATGGAGCCCGTCAAGTTGCGGAATAAATCGAGCAGCGCGTCGGAACCGAGAATGGCGAAAGTATCGTCTTCACCTTGCTTCAAGTGGCGGCGCGCGCGCATCAGCTGACGCGCTTCTTCCTGCGTGCGATCCATCCAGTCAGCAGCGCGCGATTCGACGATCACGGTGAGCGCAACTCTGCTGCCATAAATTTCGATAAAAGTTTCGATGGGAATATAGGCGTAAGCATCTTGCGACTGGCCAAACGCCGTTCCGAGCGGCTTGCCGACGCCGACGACCGTAAAGGGACGGCCGTCAATTTCAATTAGGCGGCCCAGAGGATCGAGACCCGGAAATAATTTGTCGGAAACGTCGGGGCCGATCATGGCGACTTGGGAGTGATGCGCGTCGTCGGAGTCGATAATGTAGCGTCCAATGGCCGGCTGTACGATGGCCATGTCACCCATATTCGCGGTGACGCCGCGCAGAGCAATTTGGTCGATGGAAATTCCGCCGGCGTTGGTGCGCGTGCTGGTAGATGCTTGCACGCCGACGCGGCGCGGCAGTTTTAAGTTATCGCGAAGAAATTCGTAGTCTTCCCAGGTGATAATTTTATTGTGGCGCGTGGCCTGAACAAGTTGCTGCGCATTGGTGATCAACGGAAATCGCGTAACCTGAAAAACATTGGTGCCCAGAGTAGCGACGCGTTCGCCGATGTAGCGATCGACTCCATTGATGAGCGCGATGACTACAATTAATGTAGCGACCGACAAAATGATGCCGAGAAGCGTGAGAAATGAGCGCATCTTGTGCTCGCGTAACGTGTGCAGAGCCAGGAGTGCGGCTTCTTTAAGTTGTTGAAGTGCTTTCACGTGGAATTTGAGCGAGCTTATACCTTCATTTGATACTACGCCATAGTGGAAAAATAGTTTCAGGGGGCTTAAGAAGGGGCCGGATTTGTCAGTTGGCGTAGCGGGCGGCTTACGGCGCGCAAACCCTGTGAGGAAGGGTCTGCGCCAGCCCGCAGAATTACATCTGCTTTTCGATGTCCTTTATCAGTTCGTCGCGGCTTACCAGGCCGGAAGTGATTTTCACTAGCTTCCCGTCGCGGGAAATCAGAACGCCCGTGGGGAAACCATTCACGCCGAATTTGTCGCTCAGTTCGTCGTTGCCCAGAACGACTGGATAGTTGATTCCTTGCTTGGAGCCGTCTTCCATTTCAAAGCGCGCAGTCTGAAAGTACGGCTGAACAATTTTCTGTCCGCCTTCATCCATCGCAACGCCTACGACGGTGAAACCCTGCGGGCCATATTTTTTCTGGAATTCGATCAGCCAGGGAGTTTCGATTTTGCAGGGTTCGCACCACGTGGCCCAGAAATCCAGCAGAACGACTTTGCCCTTCAGATCGGAAAGTTTCAGTTCTTTGCCATCGAGATCTTTGAAAACAATATCGCTGACGCCGATGGCGCTATCCGCCGCGGCTTTACCGCTCGCAGGAGCGCCCGCAGCCACGCCGGGCGGCGTCGCCGCAACTTGCGGCAGTTCGCGATTCAAAATAAACACGACAATTATAAGAACGGCGATGGTGATGCTGACTGCTAGAACCTTCTTCATTTATAACTCCTGAGAATTGCGCGTGCCTGTCTACTGCACGAATCTATTTAGAAATGCTAGTTTACCTGAAAGCCACAGAAAGCGGTTTGTGAAAATTAGGAAGCCGATACCAAGCAGCAAAAATCCGCTGGCGACTTCGACGATCTGCACATACCTGCGAAATTTTTGATAGAAACGCAGAAACTGGCTGATGCCCAACGCGGTGAGAAGAAACGGAATGGAAAGTCCCGCCGAATAAATTGCCAGAAGGAAAATTCCGCGCGCGATATTTTGTTGAGTTGCAGCGTAAGCCAGCACGGTCGTGAGAATCGGGCCAATGCAAGGCGTCCAACCAAGTGCGAAAGCGAAACCGAGAAGAAATCCGCTGACGATTGCCGCGAACGCGGTTTGTTCTTTCTTGCCGTCAGTACCGCCGAGATTTCTAAAGTGCACGTCGCGGGACATCCACTGCGCGAGTCCGGGACCAAACAATGGAATCAGCGCGAGTGAATAACATTGAATCGGGCTGAGCCAATCGCCAAGCAGCCCGGGATGCATTTGCGTTGCGATACCGAGAGCGATGATCGCCGCAGCGAGTCCGAGTCCAACGCCCCAATTTAATTTGTGTAGCACACCGATGAGCTGAAGTCCGAAGAGGATGACGATGGCGCCGCCAATCGGAGTGAGCAGCGAACGATGATGCGTGAGAAATCTTCCGATCACGCTGGCGGTCGCGCCCATCGTAATAAACACGACGGAAAGTCCGAGAACGAATGCGATTGCGGAACTCATTAAATTGTTGCGCGGAGTCTGGCCTTGGCGAAGCTGCTCCACGCCAATGCCGGAGAGCATGGAAATATAGCCGGGCACCAACGGCAGCACGCACGGCGAAAGAAATGATATTAGACCGGCGAGGAACACACCAACAACTGACACACCCATAAACTAAGTTTCTCCTGGAAGACTAAGAGTGCCCGACTCGAAGCCGGACTGCAAGCGGACACGGTATCAGATGCAGTTGGGCGGCGCGAAGTTGAAAGAAAAATGCGCCAGGTGGCGGGAGCAGGTTGCTGGTCTTCATTTTGGCCGTAGCGACGGGCTCGCGGATGTCACAGAAAGTAATAGAGATACGAATGGCGGTCGATTTTCGGCGATGGAACGGCGGTTGCTTTGTTCCTACCGTGCGCTGGGATTTATGCAAGCGCGCCACGAGGTGAACAATGCGATCGCTGGTGACGCCGAACAAAGTGACTGCGCTGAGAATGTTTGTCGCCGGAGCAGTGGTGGGATTGTACGAGATCGGTTCGCGCGGACACGCTGCGATTCCAGTTGGTATTTGCGCGCTGGCGTTAACGATTTGCGCCGTCGCGATGGACGGTGTGGACGGATATTTGGCGCGTCGACTGCGAATGGCAACGGCGTTGGGCGCGCAGTTGGATATTCTTGGCGACCGCGTGATCGAGAATTTGTTTTTTATTAACTTTGCGGCGAGTGGGCAAATTTCTGTTTGGGTTCCGGTGATTTTCTTTGTACGCGGAGTATTGACGGATTTTTTGCGCGGGATTGCAGCGGCGCGGGGGCCCGTTGACGGACGCGCCAGTACCGGAGAATTTCGGCAAAATTGGATGTTGGTGGGGCGTTGGAGCGCGCGAATTGTGGCGTCACGCGCGAGCCGAGGAGCTTATGCGACGCTAAAATGCGTTTGTTTTTGCGCGCTGGGTTTGGAATGGATCGCCCGGCGTTCGGAAAGTTCGTTTGCGTTCGCGCGAAGGAGCGGCCTGATTCACTTCACAGCGAGCGCGATTGTTACTGCGACAATTATGTTTTGTGTTTTGCGGGCGCTGCCGGTTTTCTGGGAAGGGTTGCGAGATTTCCGGGCGGCTGAACATTTATATCAGGATCCTGTTGTTCGCGTTCGAGGAACCATCGCGACGGTGACGGCACGGCCAGTTGCCGGAACGCGGTGGAATTCATGATTGTCGCGGCTGGTCAGCGCGGAAGAATCGCGGCAGTGTTCGATATTGACGGGACGTTGCTACCCGCGCCGTCGCTGGAATTGCGTTTGGCGGCGCATTTGGCGCTGGACCGAAAATTGCGATTGCGCACGATTGGCGTGTGGCTGCGCAGTTTGCTTTCGCAAGTTTTGGGAATTTCACGGGAAGGTACGGAATTCTCCGAGCGAGCGCCCACGCTACATCAAAATAAGATGTATTTGGATGGAGTGCGAACCGGCGAAGTCGATGAGTGGATCGCGCGTGAAATTGCCGAGTTGGAATTTTTTGCGGAGGCACTGGAGATTCTTGACTGGCATCGCAGGCGTGGTCATGCGATTGTGCTGATGAGCGGAACGCTTGCGGCGCTGGCACGCGCAATGGGAACTTTACTCGCAGGCGATGCGGAAATATTCGTGAGGGCAACGGAATTGGAACGCGATGGCAACCGCTGGACTGGACGCGTAACGGGCGAAGCGATTTGCGGGCCGGCGAAGGAGCGGGCGTTGATGCAGCTGGCGGCCGAAAATAATTTTGATTTGAGCCGGAGTTACGCCTATGCGGACTCGCCCAAGGATCGCTGGCTGCTTGGCGCGGTGGGACACCCCGTCGCGGTGAACGCGGGGCCGAGACTGGCGCAATTGGCGCGCAAATCCGGATGGCGCCTCGCAAATTGGAATGGGCGCGCGCACGCAACGGCGATTCACAATAGGGCCGAATTCTTCCGCGCGGAAAATGACGCGCAAGTTTTCGCGGAGAAGCGTTCATGGAAATAGTTCGCCGTGCACGCTCCGGTGTAGTTGCGGCGTTCGACGCCTGCGGCGCGTTTGAATTTCGTATTTGGGATTTAGCGGCGTGCTGATGATCGCGTTCGCGAAAAATTTGCCCCGCGCGGGGCATTTGTTGAAAATTCACGCGTGCGCAGTGGCGGCAATTTTTGTGCTGGTTATTTCTGCGCGCCAATCGCTGACCGCAAATTGGGGGCGCAGCGCGTTCGGCCGAATATTGCGCGTGGTGCGGGACTGGTATCCGCAGGCGGTATTTCTTTTTTGTTTTGAAGAATTGGGCACGCTCGAACAATTAGTTCATCGAGGCTGGTGCGATTCGTCGATGCTGGCGTTCGATCGTTGGCTGACCGGCGTGAATGTGACCGTGTGGCTACAGCGTTTCGTGAGTCCAGGTTTTACGGACTTCATGCAAATGTCGTACCTGAGTTATTTTTTCTTCCTCACAATTCTCGGATTTTTCCTGTACATCTGGGGCGCGGATTCAGCGCGCGACGATTCACCGCGAAGATTCGCATTCTGGGCGGTGATGACCTGCTCGATGACGGGTTATGTGATCGGCTACACGACTTCACTTTTTGTGCCAGTCGAATCTCCGCATTATTTTATGGCGACGTGGAATCTAGTTCCGCTGACTGGCGGGCCATTCACATGGCTCAGCGATTTGATTGAGCATTACGGTCGCGTGCACGGCGGCGCATTTCCATCGGAACATGTGGTCGGCTCATTTATTCCCCTGCTTTGCGCGTGGCGATACCGGCGCCGTTTGTTCTGGATTTTTCTGCCGTTCTTCGCGTGCATGTGCGCTTCAACGGTTTACGTTCGCAATCATTATTTGACGGATGTGCTGGCGGGAATCGTGGTGGGAGGAATCGGCTTTTGCGTAGGGCAAATGTTGATGCGGCTGCCGCGCGCGTGTCCGGAAAATTAATTCTCGAACCCGCGCCAATTTAGAATTGCTCAGGATGACGGCGAAACTCGGGATGGGCTTCCTCAAACGATTGCGCGACAACCAAAAGTTGTTCTTCAGCCCAGGCGCTTCCGATTAATTGCAGCCCAATCGGCAAGTCTTCATTGCTCCAGCCGCACGGTAACGAAATCGCAGGAAGGCCGGTGAAATTTGCCGGACGATTCAATCGAATCAAAGCGCCACGCACAGGCTCTTCCGCCGATTCAATCTGCACAACATTTTCGCCGATGTGCGGCGCGGTGATTGGCACTGTCGGCGTGATGATGGCGTCCACATGCTTCAGCGCAGCTTCAAATTCAGAACGCACACGGTTTTGAACTTCACGCGCAGCAATATAATCCGCCGCTCGAATATCTAATCCCATCTCCAACCGCTTGCGAACGTCTTCTCCGTATTGCGCGGAGTGCGCCGGGAACCATCCCTGAGCTTGATGGTAGTGCGTAGCCTCGGCCAGAGCGATAAAAGTTGAAGCGTCATCGCCATCATTAATATTAGGCAGCGAAACCTCTTCCACGATTGCGCCAAGTTCCTCAAAGCTCTGCACGGCAGACTTGACGGCCTCTCGCACATCTTCGCTGAGGCTCGTGAAGAAATATTCGCGCGGCAATCCTAATTTCAGCGGACGCTTCTTGGAAAATTGGGGACGCAGGCGTCGTGTTAATTCGCACACATCCGCAAACGATTTAAAGCGCGGTTGCGAAAGCGTGGTGGCATCCAGCAAATCGCGGCCGGCGATAATGCCGAGAATCACCGCAGCATCCGCAACGGTTCGCGCAAGCGGCCCGACGTGATCGAAAGTTGGAGCGAGCGCAACAACGCCATGACAACTGACGCGCCCAAACGTAGGCTTCAGTCCGACAATTCCGCACAGCGCGGCAGGAATGCGAATTGATCCGCCAGTGTCGGTTCCGACGCTAGCCACGCAGAGGCCCGCCGCAATTGCCGCCGCAGAACCTCCACTCGACCCGCCCGGAATCCGCGTGGTGTCCCAGGGATTTCGCGTTGGTCCGTAGTGCGGATTATTTGTCGTGATGCCGTACGCAAACTCGTGGAGATTTGTTTTGCCGAGAAGAATCGGTCCGGCGCGACGAAGGCTCGCGGCAACTGTAGCGTCTTCGTCAGGAATAAAATTCTCAAGAAACTTTGATCCCGTGGTAGTGCGGATTCCGCGCGTCCAAATATTGTCCTTCAGCGCGATGGGAATTCCTTCGAGCGGGCCACGCGAACGCTTTTGCTGAATGCGTTTCTCAGATTCATGCGCAGCGGCAAGCGCGGCATCACGCGTTATCGTCAAAAATGCATTCAAATTTGGATTGTATTTTTCGATGCGCTCAAGAAAAAGATTGGTAATTTCGACGGGAGAGATTTTGCGCTGAGCCAGCAGAACAGAAAGTTCCGCAATCGTTGCGAAGGCCAGATCGTCGTTGCTGCCAGTTTGTTTGCGCGCGCTCGAGATCTTTTTCATTGGAAAATTTTATCTTGTTTCTTTACGTTGCCGAACGCGCCGATATTCGCGATCACCAGCGAAAGCCTGTATTGATTCTCAGGCTGCACGACGCCGAGATCCTGATGCCGGTATTCAAACTGAATTCCGCAGCACGATCCGTTATATCCGACTTGAACGATTTGGCTCTCGATCGAGCGCTGCTGAATGTCATACGCAAAACCGCCCGTGAAATTCCAACCTTTATGGCTTTGATCGCCGTAGCCGAGCAATGCGCGCACTTGGTTTGAACGCAACTGAATCCCGGGATCTGCGTTGATGTCAAAATGCGCGAGCGTGAGCGTGAAATTCTGGCGCGGATGTAATTTCACCAGCGTGCCTGCCGATGTGAACCTGTGATTGTGCGTGTCATATTCCAATCGCAACTCGGCGTCGTACAAGCCGCCGGGCGTTACCAGAAAATCGCTAACCAGCGGCGAATATCGAATGGGCCCCGTCGCAACGAAGAATGGACTGATGGAATCGAGCGGCGCGATTACGTTTGGCTGACCGGCGACGAGCGCTCCGCCGAAACTTGGATCGAAAAAGTATTTTTGCACCACGCGCCAGGTAATGAATTCCTGCGCGGTGCCGTCGGCAGCGCGACGGAACAGGCGATTTGTAAGGCCATATTCCACTTCATTCGTATCGGTCAGCGTGTCGTCGTCATCGAAGCGAATAATTCTGCTGAAATCATTCACGCCATTCACGTAACGGTAGACGACGTTCGGTTCAATCGAGTGTTTCCATTTCTTTCCGTGAAAATTATAAACGCGCTCAAGTGAAGGCAAACGCAAATCGAGAGTCAGTTCGCCAGTGGTGCGAAGAATCGAATTATCCACCACGGCGCCATTTTGCAATTCCGCGCCGTAACGCGTAGCGCGAAACGTGAATGAACTCGTCAAGCCTAGCCAGCGGCCCCAGTGAATCGGAACGGTCACGCGCGGAGCAAATTCAGTGCGCTGAACAATCGTCGGCGTGGTGATGAGCGGATCGCTGCGGAACATTCCGTCAGCCGAAGCGTCAAATCCAAAATAGATGGGCAGATTTTTCCACGGAGCCTGTTCCACCGAACCGAAATCCACGCCGGGAGTACTGCGAATTGTTACGGCGGTCTGCGGTGTGGCATTCAGAAAATCTTTATTATCCAGAACCTGAAAATTCAAACTGAATCCGTGAAAATTATTGCTCAGAAAAACAGAGCTGTTCGCTTCCGCGCTGGTGGCTTCGCCAAATGTGGGCGAAAATGCCAGCCGAAAAGTAAGCGAGCTGAGCAGGTCGACATCCGCAACGGCGCGCCAACCATGCGGCAACAACGCGCTGAATAAAATTTTCGTTTCTTCGCCGCCTTGTTTGATGGGGCCGGTTGCGCTGGGCAATCCTCGATCCTGCACGCCAAAAAAACTTGCGACGAGCGATACATTTTCCCATGGCGTGGCGCGGACTTCTTCATTTTCAAGCCAGCCGCGACGGCTGAGATATTCGCCGCCAAGCGTTGCGTCAAACCAGCGCTTCGGCGCCCAGTAATAGGCGTCGCCCAGCACAAGCCCCTTCAACGAAGTTTCACCAGCCGTAGGAATCAGAAATCCAGACTGGCGAATATGTTCGCCTTCCGGCGCAGTGGCGTATGGAAACCAGATGAGCGGAATTTTCAGCAGACGGAAATTCGCGTTCACCATCGCGACTTTTTCGTTGATGTGAATCGTGCCGGACGCAGCGAAGAATTGCCAGGTCGGCTTCAGGGGATCGCAAACGGTGAGCTTGGCTTTTATGAACGTATAAGTTAGCGCGTCCAGACGATCGACTTGTTCGGCGTCAAATGTGAGCGGATTCTGCGTAATTAAAACTTGCGCGTTGGGACGCGAGACAGCGTGAACGGTTCCGTGCACGTGATGAAAAATTCCGCGGCCGGTGTCCACGTTGTAGGTTGCGTCATCGGCTTCGATATGCTGATTTTCGTGGTCGAGAACTACGTGCCCGTGCGCGGTGACATCATAAGTAACCTGGTTGAATTCGACGTGATCGGCGTGAAGTAATTGATCCTGATATTTCAGATCGACGTCACCATCGAAAATTACGATGTCGCCACGAACCAATTTGTCTCCGTTGGATTTAATTTCCACCATGCCGCCCCGCGCGGGCAAGCGAGACTGGGTTGCCTGAGCATGCGCGATCGGCGCGACCCCACAAAAAAGAATTGCGAGCGCGCAGAAAAAAGTTAAGGCGCGGCAAAGCCGGGCCGTTTTAAATGAGCGCATCGCTCCGAATGGCCTCAATAATAGAAGGAGAAAAAACAGAGTGGTAGCCTAACACCGCACCTAAACCGCCGCAACGCTCTGCCTCTTCTATTAGAAAAATCCGTCCACGCGACTGAAAACATCGCTCGCGGGCACGTTGTACGATTCGAGACATGCCTTACGGGTTGCCGTAGCGCATTTCTCACCGGCTGATAGAATTCTTCGCGTACCCTTTCGGGGAACCGTCCGCAGCGCAAAACGAACGGTGATCCAAACTTGTAATCAATGCGGCGCTATCAATCAATCGAGCGTCGAATCGTGTTGCTTCTGCAGTGCCCGCCTGAACCCTTCGGCGGGACCTGAGGGGAATACTGTCCCTAACGGTCCCACAATTCCGAAATTTTCTGTGAATGCCAGCCCGAAAACAAATGGAAGTTTGGCGCTGCAGCCGGATTGGCGCCGCGAAGTCAGTCATCGCCTGCGTTCCTATCGTGAACGCCGCGGACATTCCGGCATTGGCGATTCGCAAACTGCGCTGGAATTCGAGCGCTCAGAAAATCAAACCAATATTGATGTAGCAAATATCGAGGATGAAGTTGCCGAGTACCAATCGCAATCAGCCTCGAACGATCATTCATCAGGAACCGCGGTAGCACGCGCGCCTGAAGTCGAACCGAAAATTAATTTCGATTCGTACGCCGATCGTGAATTCGACGAAGCCACCGATCCCGCCGTCGCGCTCGATGAAGATCAATATGAAGATCCGCTGCAAGCAACGCTCGCCGCCGCAGCTGCGCGAGTTGCGGCAGAAGCCGCATCTACAGTTCCCGCAAAAAAGCAGGAAGCATTTCAACATTTGCTGATTGATGTTTCGCGTCCGCCCGAATCGGAAATCGCAGGCCCCTCAAGACGCGAAGACGTGGAACCCGCGCAAGTTTTTCCACGCCCAGATTCAACGCTACTCCCCGTGGCCGAGTTAAGCGTGCGTCGCCGTGCGGCTGCCGTGGATGCGATTTGCCTGCTGCTTGCGTTTGCAGTCGTACTCGGCGGCTTCGCCTTTTTCGGCGGAAGGCTAATCGCCACCAAGCTGGACGCATTTGTTTGCGGCGCGATTCTCACTTTGCTTTACACGCAATACTTCACCCTATTCACAATCATGGGCGGCGCCACGCCGGGCATGATGCTGACCGGTCTGCGCCTGGTGAGCTTCAACGGTTCGGCGCCGGAGCCGCGTCAATTAATTCGACGAAGCGCGGGCTATCTGGTATCCGGCGGAATGGCCTTCATGGGATTCCTGTGGTCATTCTGGGACGAAGACCACCTGAGCTGGCACGACCACATTTCGCAGACGTACCTGACGCCGATCGGGGAATTGTCCCCTACGGCCTCTCCAGAACACGAAACCCAATCGTAATTAGCGTCGTATCTGTGGAACGCATTTGCGGCCACAAAGGGCCAGCTACCCGATTCGCTACGCCCATTTCATTCGGTAGCTAGCCGCAGCCCCCGAATGGTATAATCAATGTTCGCAGTATAGGCGGAGCCACCGACTATGAGCCGAATCACAAAGATCGTCGTAATCGCGCTATCTTTAGCCGTTTTTTCATACGCCGCGCTGGGCTACGTGCTCAGCAGAACTGCCGACGAGAAATCCTACCGCTCGCTGACCGTTTACAGCGAGGTGCTCAACAAAATTCAGGAAGATTACGTCGAAGAGCCGAACATGGCCAAGGTTTCCGTGGGCGGTCTGCACGGCCTCGTCGAATCGCTTGACGCCATGTCCAGCTATATGAGCGCCGCGGAATATGCCGACTACAAGAAACAGGTGGCCACGCATTCCGAAGGTCAGCTTGGCGCGGTCCTCTCGAAGCGCTTTGGCTACATCATGGTTATCTCAACGCAGGTAGGTAGTCCCGCTGAAAAAGCCGGAATGCTGCCTGGCGACATTATTGATGCCATTGCAGGATTGACCACCCGTGAAATGTCACCGGATCAGGCCACGCAGCTATTCAGCGGCGCCCCGGGGAAGCAAGTGAAGTATTCGGGCGTCAAGCGCGGAGCGCAGCAAACTGAAACCGAAGAAAAAACCGTGACTCTCGCGGCCGTTGCGCCGGTCCACGTCACCGTCACCAAGCTCAGCGCAGACACAGCGTATGTGCGCGTGCCTTCGCTCGAAGCGGGCAAAGCCGATGAACTTCGCGCAAAATTAACCGACCTCGATCATTCCGGTATCCACAAAATAGTTTTGGATTTGCGCGGATGCGCGCTTGGCGACGTTTCCGAAGGAATCGCCGCCGCTAAACTTTTTCTTCCTTCCGGCACCATTGCATCGCTGAAGGGACAGACGGTTACCAAGCAGGAATTCACGGCAGACGCGAGCAAAGTTGTCTGGAAGAATTCCGTTGTTGTGCTGACCTCCGGCGCAACTTCCGGCGCAGCCGAAGTGCTGGCTGCCTCGATTGGCGGCAACAAACGCGGAGACATCGTAGGCGAGCGGACATTCGGCTCTGCCAGTCAGCAGAAATTAATCCAGTTGGACGACGGCGCGGCTGTAAATTTGACCATCGCTTTTTACTACACGCCTGATGGCAAGAGCATTCCGCAGGAAGGCGTGAAGCCGACCGCCGAAGTCACGAATCCAACGGACGATCCGGTTGCGTACAGCCACGCGGAAAATCCTCCGCTGACGCCTGCGGATTCGCACAGCGATCCGGTGCTGAGCAAAGGGCTTGAGCTGCTGAATGGCGGCAAAGTGGCCGAGCACCGTGAACAACAGCATCGCGCGCATAATGCGTATCCGATTCCAGCATAATTTCTTTGCGGCCGGACGGCGCCGATAAAAACGATACTTGCGTAAGATTTCTGCAACCGGATTCTCTCCACCCGAGTCCTTTCATTGATGATATTTGCGCGCAATAGGTGCGCTCGACCGGGCCGCGTGAACTTCGCGCTTGTGTGCGCGTTCGCGGCGTTCGCTGTATTCTCGACGGGCTGCGACAAAAAACCTCAGCCGCTCACCGGAATTCAAATCCGCGCCATCACGCGCGAAATGGTTTTCGCGGCAAAAAATGCATCGAATGGGCGTGTGCAAACTGGAATGTTCCCAGAGCGCGCGCTCGATGGCGAAGTTCAGCGTGCACCTGCGCCGGGTGGACGCGGGCAAGCGCCGCCACCGCTCCCTCCCGCGGACTTAATTTTTATTTCGTTGCCGCACATGGAAGGCGGCAAGACCGACGAGTCCGCGCTCAACGCAGTTATTACTGATCTGGATCGCGTCGCGAATGCGCATCAGTTGGGACACATCCAACGCCCCGGCACGCCCGGACTTTTTCGATTCGATTATTTCTATGCCGGGCGCCGAACTCACACTGTAAATATTGTTACTCCAGTCGTTGCCGCTGCTGACGCGCAGCCAACTTCGCACGCCAAGCTTGCAATAATTATTGATGACCTTGGCAACGATCGCGAGGCCGCCGAAACGCTGCTTCAACTTCCCTTCCCGCTCACCGTTTCCGTTTTGCCGCACTTGCCACACTCGGCGGAAATTTCCGAAGAAGCTTCGCGGCGCGGCTATCAGGTGATGCTGCACATTCCGATTGAAGCGCCGGCCGGCGCAAAGGTCGAAAGCATCGAGCTGCGCCCCGGCATGGAAGCCGAGCAGGTCACAAATCTCGTTCAGCAAATGCTGGAAACTGTTCCGCAAGCGGAAGGCGCGAACAATCACCAGGGATCGGTCGGCACTTCAGACGCCGCGTTGATGGACGAAATCATGTCCGCGCTTCACGAACGCGATTTATTTTTTGTGGATAGCCGGACTTCGGCGGCGACGGTTGCGTACACAGCAGCGCGGCGCGCACATGTGCGCACTGCATCCCGCGATGTTTTTCTGGACGACAATGAAGACACGACGGCGATTCATCACCAGCTTGAATTGGCTGTGCAGGACGCAAAACTTCACGGCTCAGCGATTGCGATTGGGCATCCGCATCACACGACGTTGCAAGTTCTTGTTGAGGATTTACCGAAATTACAGCGCGAAGGCGTGTCGCTGGTATTCGCGTCACAGGTTGTTCACTAACGAAAATCAGCTACTGCGGAGTTTTCGGCGTAGGCCGCGTAGCTCCGTCGTACAGCGCTTTGAACGGTACGTGTTTCGCGGACGCGCCGTCGTGAATCGCGTAATTCGGAGTGCCGCCAATAGCCGTTCCCCACAATGTTCCGCCGCCGTGCACGCCATCTTTATTCAACGCGTAAAACTGGATCGTAAATTCCGTCAAACGTGTTTTATCATTTTTGAAATTGTGTGCGATGCGTCCCAGCGCTTCCATGCACGCATCCGTTGGTGACATTCCCTTGCGCATCATTTCAACAACCGTGTGCGCTCCACACACGCGAATATTTTCTTCGCCGCGTCCAGTCGAACCCGCCCCGCCAACTTCGTTATCCACAAAATTTCCTGCGCCAATAATCGGCGAATCACCCACACGGCCTGGAATTTTCCACGCCATTCCTGAAGTAGTTGTCGTGCCGGAAATATCGCCCTTCGCGTCAACCGCTAAACAATTAATCGTTCCGGTCGGCGGATGCATGACCACTTGCCGGTACCACGCTTCGAGTTCCCTTTTTTCCGGCGTGTCCAAATTTTCAGCCGTCGCCGGATAACTCCAGTTAGGACTATCAATCCCCGGCGCCCAAAATTGAGATGACTTTGCTTTCCAGCGCAGCCACGCTTCGCGCGATTTCGGAGTCAGCAGATCCATCGGCTCAAATCCCTCGGCAATCGCAAAACGCGTCGCGCCTTCGCCGACCAAAAAAATGTGGTCGGTTTTTTCCATAATGCATTTCGCCACCAGCGCCGCGTTCTTTATTTTCTTCAGCGCGCCAACAGCTCCCGCGCGTCCAGTCGGCCCGTGCATCACTTGCGCATCCAGTTCCACTTCGCCTTCTTCGTTCGGAAGCCCGCCGTAGCCCACGGAATTATCGTTCGGATCGTTTTCCACTTCTACGACCACGGCGAGAACCGCGTCCAGCGTGTCGCCGCCTTTTTTCAGAACGTCCATTCCCTTATCCAGATGTTGAAATCCATTCGCCGCAACGACGATCAGCGGCCGCGCGCCCTTTCCTGAAGCAGCCTGCGCCTCAAGAGACTCGCGCATATTTTCATTAGGCTTCGCATCATCAGCAACACGTGTCGCGCCAAAAAGTTTTTGTGCGCCCGCAGCCGCGCCGCCCACCAGCGTCGCCAGAAAAAATTTCCGCCTCGACCAGTCCTTCATTCGTGCTCCTAGACACTACAGAAAAAACGCTCTGACTTTTCTTACTCTTCGACTAGCGGCAGGAAATATTGCGTGCCTTTAATCGGCTCCTCAATGCGCCGGAGCAGTTGTTGAAGATCTTCGTTACTCTCGACGAAATCAATCTCCGAAGTGTTTACAACCAGCAGATCGCTCGCCGTGTAATGAAAGAAAAAATGTTCGTACGCGCGCACCACTTCATTTAAGTAATCCGGCGAAATCCTCGACTCGGCATGCTGCCCTTTTTTCGCAATCCGCGCTCGCAAAACTTCCGGCGTGGCCTGCAGATAAATCACCAGATCCGGCTTGGGCATTTCTGCGGCCAGCGGTTGGTAAAATCGCTCGTAGAGCTTCAGTTCTTCGTTATCCAAATTCAGATACGCGAACACTTTATCTTTTTCAAAAAGAAAATCCGAAACAACAGCGCCGGAAGCGTCCGGAATCAGCGCTTCCCGCAAACGCCGTTGCCGCTCCCACAAAAAATACATTTGCGCGGCAAACGCTGCTCCGCGCTCCTCTTTATAAAATTTAGCGAGAAATGGATTATCTTCGCAATCGAAAACTCGGCGGGCGTGCATGCGGTCGGCCAACACTTGCGCAAGCGTGCTCTTGCCTACGCGAATCGGGCCTTCCACAACCACGTATCGCGGCGACTTAAATGCGGGAACAGGCTTCAATTTTTTCGCTGTGGCAGCCATCGCGCGGAATTATAGCAACAAAGCAGCTTGGTGCGGTAAGCAACGCTGTCTTACAAGCGCCGACGTTTCAGGCGCGCGCGGAGGTGCTGTTCATCGGACGCAGCCGCGCCGTAAAATGACGCAACGTCGGCGCCTGTTCAATTAATTCCAATCCGCGAATTTCTCCACGGCGCCGCCACACATCCAGAATAACTTCCACGGCGTAATCAATATGGCTTTGCGTATAAACGCGGCGCGGAATCGCCAATCGCACCAAATCCATTTTCGCGTTTTCTCCGAACATCAGCGTGCCGATTTCCACCGACCGAATTCCGCCTTCAATATAAAGTTCGCCGGCCAACGCCACACCCGGAAATTGCGCCGCTGGAATATGCGGCAAGAATGCGCGCGCATCGATATAGATTGCATGCCCGCCCGGCGGCTGCACAATTGGCACACCGGCATCCGCAATATGTTTTCCGAGGTACGCCGTCGAGGTAATCCGATAATTTAGATAATCCTCTTCCAGCGCTTCGTTCAATCCGACGGCAACTGCTTCCAAATCGCGTCCAGCCAGCCCGCCGTAAGTTGGAAATCCTTCCGTCAGCATCAGCAAATCTTTTTCACGGCGCGCCAGCGCATCATCATTCGTGCACAGAAATCCGCCAATGTTGGCCATGCCGTCTTTTTTCGCGGACATCGTGCAGCCATCGGCATAACTAAATGTTTCGCGCGCAATATCTCGCGGCGTACGATCCGCACAACCCGGCTCCCGCAATTTGACGAAATAAGAATTCTCCGCGAAACGGCACGCATCGATGTACAAAGGAATTCCGTAGCGCGTGCAAATCTGTTTCACTTCGTGAATGTTCGCGAGCGATACCGGCTGTCCGCCGCCGGAATTATTCGTGATCGTCAGCATCACCAGCGGAATGCGGCTCTTGCCAACGCGCTCGATCAACTCAACAAGCCGCGCCGTATCCATATTTCCTTTGAACGGATGAATCAGCGCCGGCTCGAGCGCTTCGCGAATCGGCAAATCCACCGCTTCCGCGCCAACATATTCGCAATTCGCGCGCGTCGTATCGAAGTGCGTGTTGTTCGGAACCACGTCGCCCTTCTTGCACATCACGCTAAATAAAATTCTTTCCGCAGCGCGGCCTTGATGAGTGGGAATCACGTGGCGAAACCCGCAAATCGCTTGTACCGAATCTTTGAAGCGCGTGAAGCTCGGTGAGCCTGCATACGATTCATCGCCGCGCATCAACGCTGCCCATTGCGCAGTGGACATCGCGCCGGTACCCGAATCCGTCAGGAGATCAATTAGAATATCTTCCGAAGAAACTAAAAAAAGATTCCAGCTCGCCGCTTCCAGAAGTTTGCGCCGCTCTTCATTCGTAGTGCGGCGAATCGGCTCAACGGATTTAATCCGGAACGGTTCGATAATGGTTTTGATCGGCATACGAACAGTTTACTCCCACTCTTTACGCGCAGGCAGCGCAGTTTGCGCCAATCCGCGCCATACAAACCATGCAACTGTCGCCAGCATTCCCACCCAACCAATCACGCGCATCGCAGAAGCGATTTGCGTGTCGTGCGCCAGCAATCCCAAATGGCCAAATAAATAATTCCAATCGTGGATCACATCATCGCCACTTCCTACTGTGAGCAACGGCAATTCCTGTGCGCGTGCATCAGCCATGTAAGTTGCGATCGGCCCGAATTGCTCAAATAAAAAGAACATGCAAAATGCGACGCCCTGCGGCTGCCGGCGGAACACAAAATAAATTGCGAGCATTGCGGGCGCAGCAAGCTGCAAGAATGTTCCGCCCGCAACCGCAACGAACTGGCCGAACCATCCAAATATCAAATGCCCGCCTTCGTGCACGGGAACAAAAACCAAATCCATATATTTCGGAAATTCACCACCAGACATTAATTCGTAAAGAACAAAAACATAGAATATCGACGACGCGATTAGCGCGACACGCGGCACCGGTTGCCAATCATCTTCCAGCGCGCCGAGAAACAGCAGCCGCTCCGTCCAGGATTCAGGCAGCAACACGATTCACGCGTCTCCTTCGAGTTACTGAACAAACGCGCGCTACCAACTTTTCGCCAATACGGCCAGAATATGCGCGAGGCTGTCAATATCGCGCGTGTCGATCACTTCGCCCGGCGAATGCGAATAGCGCAGCGGCCATCCCAATCCGATGTCGATCGTTCCGTACGGAAGAAAAACTGAACCATCATTTCCGCCGCCGGTAATTCCCAGTTGCACTGGAATATTATTTGCCTTCGCGAGTTTCATTACGCGATCCGCATATTCTCGCGGCGCAATAGCGGAATTATCTACCGCGCGAACAACAAAGCCGTGTCCGATTTCCGTATCCGCAAAACGTTTTGATTCCAGCGGAGAATCCGAACTCACAAATGTATCAATCGCGAAAACAACATCAGGAGCGCGTCCGTCCGCGGCCATTTTTTTCGCTGCTGCACCGGCACCCAGCAATCCAAGTTCTTCACCGGTTGAAAAAATAAATGTCACGTCACGTCCGGGAAGATCAGGCCCAAGCGCCCAAATCGCCGCGATCGCAGCGGAACATCCAACTCGATCGTCGAAGCTCCGAGCAGTCGCGCGCCGTGCGAGCAACGGACGGTATTTTTTCGGAATCGTAATGTAGTCACCGATTCGATCGCCAACTTTAATGCCAAGTTTTTGCGCTTCGTCAGCGCTTCGCGCGCCAACATCCACAAAACGCGCTCCGCCGCCTCCACCTCCACCACCGGCCGGAGGCCGCAAAACAAATCCGTTCACGTTCCATCCTTCGGGCAATTCCAGAACGCCGGGAATATCTCCATTCGCAGTGTGCACCAGCAAAGTGTGCGCGATAAAATATTCGATAATTCCGCCGCCGCGTGTCACAACTTGTAATCGGCCGTCCGGCTCGATGCCACGCACTTCAAATCCAATTTCGTCCATGTGGGCAACAACCGCGATGCGCGGCGTCTTTGAATCCTTGGACGCCGTACCCAAATGCACCCACAAATTTCCAGATTCATCTGTTTCCGATTTTGCCCACGGTGGAAGAAAATGTTTCACGGTTTCGCGAACATCCACTTCGTGATATCCAACACCATAACTTTCCACTAGCGTCGAAACCATTTGCACCGGAGTTGGCGCGGTTTTTGCCTGGGCAGGAATCGCCGGACGTGCCATCAATGCGGCGCTTTGCGATAGCGGTTTTGTTTCCACGCTGGCGCCGGCATAAACTTCCAGCAATTGTGTCAGCGCAATAAGATCGCCTGCGTCAATAATTTCTCCGGGCGTCGCCGGCCATTTCGTGGCGATTCCCAATCGCGCAAATCGCGCGGGCAAAGGAAAAGCCGCGGCGGCATCTGCTGCGCGCGCCAGAGCCGCCGTCGCATCCACGGATGCCGTAATATTATTTTTCGCCGCGAGATCCTGCAGTTCTTTCTCAAAATCGTTAAGCGTTGCGTTCGCGCCATTTCCGCCAATCAACACGCCGCTTCCGTCTGGTTTTCTCGGCTCGACTGGAGTAAATCCGCCGCGCCCGCCTCGTCCACCCCGCGCCGCCTGATCCTGACCGCGTCCCGCGTCGGTCGCGTTCGTTGATCCCGCCACCCCAGCGGCAACAGCTCCATCGGAAGTTTGCGCCGCGGCTGCACCACCACGCCCGCCTCCGGCATTTCCGCGCGTCAAGCGTCCAACGTAAATCATTTCGTCAATTTTTTGCGTGGCTGCGGCCTGCGCAAGAATTCGCTCGATTCCACGGCCGCCGGCCCATTGCTGACTGACAAACGCGACGGTCAAAGTTCCGCGAACTTTCGCCGCATCCAATTGCTGCAACATTTCCACCAGCGCTGCGCAACCAAAGCGATCTCCAATCGCGGGCGAAGTCATGCGCCCATATCCCATGTCATATAAGCGACGCTCAATCGAAATCGGATCGAGAATTTCCACGCCCGCTTGGCGAACTTCGGCGGCTGACATCGCTCCAACATCCACGTAAATATCATCCAACCCGTACATGCCTTCGTGAAGATCAACAGGAGATCCGGCCGGACGCGCGCCCTGCAAATGCGTCGAAAGTCCGGCCACAACTCCCGTCACACTCTTTCCTGATCGCGTGCGGATATAGACCGGCTCCGCGGAATAAAGCGAATCGAAAATTGGATTCGGCGCCGTCTGCGGCAAACGCTGCACGCGCAAAAATCCATCCGCCGTAATATTGCTGACGATGTAGCCCGGCTCATCCATCGGCGTGACGATCACGCGATGCGGCGCGCCGCTGCCGATCGTGACCACCACATTTCCAATCGTGTCAATTTGCGGTTTCCACTTCGCCAAATCTTTTTGAATTTCTTTGCCGAGCACTTGCTCGTAACCGGGAACGGCTGGCGTCTCAACAAACTGTTTCAGTTCCTGACGCAGATCCTGCGCCATTACAGCTGGCAAAATTCCAATGGCACCTATCGCCATCACAACTACAAACACCGCAAAACGCGAAATCATACGCAATTTCATGGAACACTCCCTGTTAATCAAAATGAATAATTTCGTCATCACACCTGCGGTCAGCGCTGACTCTATCGCGCCCTCGCAGCACTGGCAACCATCGCGCCGCGCTTCTCATATGAGTTGATGGAATGGTTTTGAGTTTCAGAAATGATTTTGAGCCTGGAAAATTATTGTGAAGTGGAATCGTGAATGATTCAGCGCGCAAGTTGTTCGAGCAAGGCATCGCGCTGCGTGATCGCCTGCTGCGACGTGCTTTCCAACATCAACCGGTAAACGATCACTGCGGCAGCACTGAGCCCGAGATATGCAATCGGCAGCAGCCACATTCCCGCCAGCCACAAACATATCGCGCCAACCAGTGCAATCGTTCCCATCACCGCGGCAAGCAATCCAAATGAAATAACCATCGTCATTCCTGAAGGACGTTGCCGCCGCATTCCGAATTCAAATCTTCGCGGGTATTGCAGCGAAAGCCAATTCCCTACGCCAAAATGCATCAGCGCGGCGAAAGGAAGCGCAGCCCAGGTGGCTAGAATGATCAACAAACTCGGGGGAAGCCCCATCGCTGTTAACACGCCGAGCACCAGTAACGCCTCGAAAACCACTAGTGTTCCGTGAAATAAATTCTTGGCGAGCATCACGTCACGAAATTTAATTGGCGCGAGGAAAAGTCTTTCAATTCCGTGGCCTTCATACGCCAAATTATTTGGGCAGAAATTCATGATGAGCAGAAACAGATAAGCGACTGCTCCGGGATACGCGAACCCGCCATTGAATCTTGCGAATGGCGAACCGCCGCCGTGGCGGCTGGGCATGGAAGCAGTCATGCCGAAGAACACAATGATTATCAGCGGCATAAAAATATTCATCAACAGCATCGAATTTCTGTAGAGGTATCTAAATTCCTTGTTGAAAATCGCCGCAACCGGGGAACTGATTAGCCCAGAACCCCTGACTGGAGCCTCAACGGATACCGGCGCTGAAACATGAGCGCGCGGCGCCACCGTTTTTTTCCGAACAGGCGCGGCACTTTCACCCAAATCTTCTCCGGTAAATTGGGCATGAGCTCTAAAGGCAAACAATCCGCCGAAGGCAAACGCGTAGAGTGCCAACAATCCGACCGTAATCACTGCAGCCGAAGAATCGCCGTCGGACGCGTGCTCGATCGCCGTCCCCGCCAATGCGGGCGGCAATGATCGCCACACACCCGCTG
>Ga0193726_1001003_pt1 | contig 24676 bp, 33 predicted proteins | sample H2c1metaG_FD_144928 | JGI IMG/M metagenome (GOLD analysis project Ga0193726, IMG submission 144928) | Soil microbial communities from a riparian zone of the East river system, Colorado, United States - H2c1 | ecosystem: Environmental > Terrestrial > Soil > Riparian zone | place: USA: East River...
CGCCGTAAAGTCAACGTCGCCCGGCAGCGGCGCGAGATTGCGTGCCTCGACGGCTACATACTCCGCCAGCGTGCCGTCGCGATACCAGTCTGTGAGGCCGAACACACGCTGTCCCACCGACAGTCCCGTCGTTCCATAGCCGAGAGCGGTGACCACTCCGGCCAGCTCGTGTCCGGGGATTGAAGGCGTCCGGTCACGGCCGACGCGATCGGTCCAGGTCGAGGGCCACGTCAGCTCATCCCCCGTGAATCCCGATGCATGAATCTGAACAACGACCTCGTTTATCGCTGGCTGCGGCTCGGACCGCTCCACCAACTTCGCCCCGGTCGTTCCCGCAGCCTGATCCGTCACCACGATCGCCTTCATCGTCCGCCTTCCTGCGTCGCTTGGACATTCCTGTCCCCTCCGTGTTTTCTCTTTGAATTCATCTGCACTCGTCCCTCCCTTTCGATCGTTGGTAGCGTAAAAGCCACTCCTCTTAAGACGACCTGCTAGGCCAACTTGAAATCATCGAAAGTAGATGGGTAGCTGAACATGACGAGGACGGAGCAGCCAGTCTTCGTCGTATGGGGACCATGAGCAGCGTTCGGTTTGATATTGAATTCCGTACCCTGCGGATAGGAGGTGCCCTCGTTTATGAAATCACCATCAAGGACGTACGACGTCTCAGTTGTTTGTTCGTGTAGGTGCCTTGGAATCTCGCTCCCAGGCTCCATTCTCAGGATGGCCACCGCTGGACCAAAGGACTGATCACTATTTAGGACCTTGATCGTGACCGTCCCTTTGGTGTTTGGGAATGGTGCTGGTATGGCCTCGGTCTTCGAGGTTTCGACCAATTGTATAAGACTCATTGAGTTATCCTTCCCTTCTGTGCTGTTGTGCGCCATATATTGTTTCGGGCGCCTAAATTTATTGAACGTCGGTTACTACAAAAGTCTTCTCCTGAAATTCGAAGGTTTCCCCTGCGCGTAATCCCGCCATCACTTCATAAAGGGGCGACTCGACTGAAATGCCAATGATGCCGATTCCGTCGATCGAAATCACTTGCGTCGGCACTGCAATGACGAAATAGCGATTATTCACGTTCACTACTGCGCCCGGTTCTACAACAGCTGTACGGCCAAAGGAAAGCGCTTCGATCACATTTCGATGCTTTTGATGGAGATGAGATTGTTCCTCGAATCCTTGTGCTTCGACCGCGCTCTGTTCCTGCTGAGAACGCTGTCCCTGGTCATTTGGCGCGCTGAGATCGAGACGCGCGGTGTCGAGATGTGATTGATAAAGGCCCGTTGATTCGGCGATAGAGAGCGCCTCAAGCTGCAGTAGCATCGCCCGTAGTTTCGCCTTGTTGATCATTTTATGGACGCCGTCCTTTTTCATTTGCGAAGGCCTCGAAGTGTATCCACGACAATGTCTGGGTCCAACCGTTTGCTCCAGTCTTCTTCGACAAAAGCAAGACGAATGACGCCGCTTTTGTCGATAACAAATGTCGCCGGCATTGGTAGCTGCGCTGCTCCGGCCTCGCCATTTATCTCAACGAGGTCACGGCCTGTTGCCCTATTTGCCTCGACTAAAACAGTCGGAAGGGTGAAAACGATACCGAAGCGTTTCGCTTCTATGTTGCCGACGTCGCTCAGCACTGGAAATCTCAACTGATTCTTCTCTTGTGTCGAGAGAGAATTATCTGGCAGCTGAGGCGAAATCGCTACGAGCGACGCTCCCATCTGCACAATCTCAGGGAGAACACGCTGAAGGCTACGCAGTTCGAGATTGCAGAAGGGACACCAGCCTCCACGGTAGAAACTGATGACAACTGGCCCGTGATCAAGCAGTGTTTTGAGAGCGACCACATGTCCGCGAGCGTCGGGCAAGGAAAAGTCTGGGGCTACATCTCCTTCTCTTAAAGCCGACGCGCTTAGACCACTTGCCACTAGATCCGAGAGTGTCTGTGCGTTTGCTTGCAATCGTTCCGGCGATGCAGTGCTGCGAACTTCTCGTGATAGCTCTTCCAGTTCCTTCGTCGTTTCTAGCATTGGTGTGGACCTCAAGTGAAATCAGCCATTCAACTGTGCTCCTCCTGGCAGTATCAATAGGTTGGAAGCTGGGAAGTATCCCAGCCTCCTCCTAGTGCCTTAGGAGTAAGACGCTCGCCGTCATCTGACGCCGCCGAATGCCAATCACATCCTTCTCGTTCTGTAAGACAACGGTTTCCGCCCACTCGTATTCCTCGCGCGATCGGCGGCCATTACGGTGAGCGAGAACGCTGCCGTCGCAGCAGTAAACAACGAAGTCGAGCGGCGACCTTATTCCGAGGGTCAGCGCCATCGAAATCCCGAAAATCGTAAGAAGCACTCCAGCCCAATTGCCGCCTCCCGCAGCCGGAAACCTGTGATTAGGGCAACAGCAAAGATTGCCTCCCCGGCTGCAGCGTAGTGGCCGTGGGCTGCACGGCGGCTGGCATGTACCAGTTCAACCAGTCGATCCGGGATTGAACCTCAAAACGCCACACTAATCGATCTGTACGGTGAGCAAAGGATAATACCGAACCCAAACCATATCCGTCTTGGCGACATTCGCGATATGACATGATGCGCATTCCGTGGTGGAACTCTCCTTTGCGGTTGCATTGTATGGCTCAGCGTGGTGCCCGAAAGTGAAGAATCCCCAATTGTTGGTCTGGAAAAGCGTGCGCTGTCTTTCACCATTACATCCAGACCGTTCAGACTAGCGGGAAAATATCCACGCCCGGAAGCAGAATCAAGAGATCCATCGGGATGCTTGCCGGGCTGCACGAGAGACAACTCCTTCACCATGACCGTTCCCTCGGGAAACTTGCCGTTCTTCTGGTAATAGCGAAAGTTGTCCAGTTCGACGTAAACGCTGTGAAATTCGGGAAACGGCGCTTTTCCACTGTTCAGCCCGTTGGGCGTAATCGGCGCCCCGATAAACATCCACTTCGATAGCCCTTCGGCACCATCAACTCTCCTGCTTTCGTGAAGGTCGCTCCTCGTGTTTCGCTTGATTGTGAGCTTCCGGTGACCGCCAGCATGGCCACGGTCGACAACGCGCACGCCCATTTCCACGTTGATTTCATTTTCGCGACCTCCTGTTTTACCTTCGAGTTCTATTTGTCGCCAAGCAACGGATAGAACTGAACCCAAGTCATATCGGTCTTGGCAACATTCGCCATGTGGCAACCTGCGCACTCGCTTACGGATGATTCCGCGGCCGATGCCGCATAGGGAAGGGCATGATGGCCAAACGTGAAAAAGCCCCATCCGTTGGTCTTCGCAAAACGCTTGGTGTCCTTCACCGTGGCATCGATACCGTTGAACGCCCCATTGAAGAAGCCACGGCCAGACGGTTCGGTTCTGGAGCCGTCTGGAAAAGTCGGCTTGAGAACCAGCGTCAGCTCTTTCACGATGAGAGTGCCTTCCGGAAAGCTTCCGGTCTTCTTATAGGCATCGAGATTGCGCTCTTCCACGTAGACGTTGTGGAATTCAGGAAAATTGGCTTTCCCTCCGTTCAGCCCGTTGGGGGTCAGCGGCCCTCCCACGAACACCCAGTTGCGAAACCCCGTCGGCAGTTTCAGCTTGCCGTCGGGCAGAAACACTGCGCTGGATTGTTGTGACTGCGCCAAGGCTAGCCTGTCGCCAGCGCCATTCCAGGATAGACGTACTTTCCACGAAGTCGTGCACGACCCATATTTGAATCCTCCATGCGCTGCTGACCCGACACCTACTTGCTGCTCAGCACTGGATAGCCTTTGACGTAAATCCAGTCATCGGCCTTTGCCGGTATGTGGCAGCTGAGGCAGTCCTTCTTGTAGTCCGTCGCTACCTGTTTGTCGGGCGAATCGGATTTGAACAGCGCCCATCCCCAGCCGTCGCCCCACAAGGGACTATTGGGATAACGGCCTTTTGAGTCCTTGATCAATACGAACCAGACCTTGGTGTCCTTCACCCAGTGAGCATCGCCCGTCGTCATTTGCGCATGGTCGGTCCCAAAGACTTCCTTCACCAAGACGGTTCCGTCGGCGAATTTCTTGTTACGGCGATAGTAGTCGGCGGCCCCGGGCGACGCATAGGTCAGGTGCATCTGATTCCCGCCCTTCGGATCCAGCACGAAGTAGGTGCCGAGGGTTTGATAGAGATCGCGGTAGTCCGCCGGCTTCTGAATGTTGCCGGTCTTGTCGACGAGTTTGAAACCATCAAATGAATTCCGGGTTTGAGGCTTGGCGGGCTGATTTCCGAGCGCCAGAATCAAGAGCGTAACTGCTCCCATGCGTGCGTACATTGGTCGTTCTCCTTGTTTTGAAATTCGTAAAACTTATCCCGGACGAAACGAGACCGTAGCGCCCGCGGGTCTTCTCCCGTGCACTTTCATCCAGACATACCGGGCTGCGGGGCCACCGCGTGACGCCGTTGTATCTAGCTCGTTATTTCCTTTTCAAACGATCATCTGAGATCCATGATAGAGAAGGCGTGGTGCCTATTGGTCTCCGATAGGTGCCTATGCGTCCAAATGTGAATCGATCCCGGAGGGTGGTGCGATTTGGAGTTGATGGAACAATTGCTGGCCACTATGGAGGTGGGCGTTGGGAAATTCACCTCCTGTGATGTGCGGCGCGGATACGACCTCACGTTCGACGCGTCCTCCGCTGCAACCGTGCACTATTGCATGGACGGCAATGGAGAACTGATGGTTATCAACGGAAATTCCTTCAAATTGCGCAAGCACACTTTTGTTCTGCTCCCGCCCGGGGTAGTGTACAGCGTGGGCTCGATTGGAAAGCAACCGAAAGGCTCTTCCCGGCGCCGCCGGTTTCGAGCTCCCCTGTTTGCCGAGAGCGTGCCAACGATCAGGGCAGGGGAAGGCAAGAAGGGAATCGTAACGGCTTGTGGCGAGGTCTCGGTCGCAACCCGGCCAACAGTCGATCTGTTCGGCGACCTCGCCGCTCCCATCATCGAGCATTTTGATGGGCCAGAAGGCTTGCGCGATCAATTCATCGTCTTGCTGGCGGAATCGGCTCGGCCCACGATAGGGACCCGGGCACTCACGGAAGCACTTCTGAAACAATGCCTGATTCTTCTTTTGCGCCGGATGATCCAACGGGGCACAGCGCCCCTGCCGTGGATGGTCGCGGTAACCGATTTTCGCCTGGCGCGAGCTCTCCGGGCGATTTTCGAACGCTCCTCAGAGCCCTTCACCGTTGAGTCGCTCGCTGCCATTGCCGGGATGAGCCGTTCCTCATTTGCCGCACGTTTCACGCAGGCGATCGGACAGACTCCGATGAGCCTGCTTCGGGTCGCCCGCCTACGGCGCGCCCGCGAGTTGCTCGTAACCACGGACATTCCCGTCGCCCAAATTGCCCACGAAGCGGGTTTTTTGGGCCGTAGCAATTTTTCACGAGCCTTCCGCAAGATGTATTCGATCGATCCAACCACGTTTCGGGCCGCGGCGTTCGGTCCCGAATCTCGATGAGCGTGCCTTTTGTCGAGAGGCGCGCGGCCTAACTGGCGTCGTGGAAAATGAGCCTCATTGTGTGCCGCTTGCCGGAATACAGACGGCTAACGCCGTGCCGCATATTCACGCGATAGCCGCCGCGCGTTCCCTGAACCGGCCTGTGGTGCACAGCAAATGCGACCGCACCATCCTGGAACAACCGCACTACTTCTGGCCGAGACTGCATCCGGGGACGCTGCTCAGTCAGCACAAATTCACCACCGGTGAAATACCGCCCGGGTTGTGACATGAGGAAAGCCACCTGAAAGTCGGCCGGTACACAATACAGGACACTGAGCCGCGTTTTATCATCTGCGGCTCTTTCTAACCAAACTGCAGTTTTTTGCAATACGCCCGAGGCTAACTAACTGTATCGTCGTGGAGTCCGCTCTCTTTTCGTCGGTGCCGTTAACTCGCCAGATGCAGATGAAACGGACGGTGCCGCCAGGCGCAGGGCGCCCTGCGGAGGTCTGGTTATGCTGGAAGCCACTGATTTTCGATCAACGAAGATACCGCTCAACAACGGTGTGGGACACATGCCTGCCTTGGGTTTCGGAACCTTGATTCCAGATCCGACAATCACAATAAGTGCGACCAAAGATGCCCTCGTGGCGGGCTTCCGTCAGTTCGACTGTGCGGAGCGTTATCGTAACGAGCGCGAGGTGGCCCAAGGTTTGCAGGCTGGGCTCGCCGTTGCGGGTATTGGGCGCAAAGACATCTTCCTGGCCACGAAGCTATGGAATACGAATCATCGACCCGAACGAGTAGAACCTGCGTTTGAAGCAAGTCTCAATCGGCTTCAGGTGGACTATTTGGACCTGTATCTGAGCCACACTCCATTCGCATTCCAGCCAGGTGACGAGCAGGATCCACGGGATCAGGATGGCAACGTCATCTACGATCACGGCATAACGTTGCTCGACACCTGGAGAGCGATGGAAAACCTCGTAGATAGCGGCAATTGCCGCGCAATCGGTCTAGGCGATATTGGGCAGAAAGAACTTCAACTCGTTTACGAAGCGGCAAGGATCAAGCCCGCTGTAATTCAGGTGGAATCTCACCCTTACCTTCCAGAGACCGAGCTTCTTGAATTCTGTAAAGAAAAAGGAATTGTGTTCCTGGCCTTTGCGCCCCTGGGTCATGGAATGAAGTCCGGCCCATTAGAAGATCCAGTCATCGCGGCTGTCGCAAAACGAATCGGAAAGACGCCAGCGCAGGTCATGCTGGCGTGGGCGATACAACGCGGGACCGCGCTGCTGACTACCCCTAAGTCCAAAGCTCATGCACAAGAAAATTTCGAGATATCGCCTCTTCCGCAGGATGCGTTTGATGAAATCACCGGCATTCAAATCCGAGAGCGGTACAACACGGTGGTGAAGACCGGCAGTCCCGGATTCATTCCACGGGGTCGATAAACAATCCCAGAAGCACGACTCAGATTCAACTCAAGACGAGGGAAACCCCTTCGAAAAAGGAGCATAGCATGAGGATCATCCTTGTCGGCGCCAATGGCACCTTGGGTAGTGCGGTGGACAAGGCGTTGAACACTCGGCACGAGATCGTCAGAGTCGGCCGCAAACGCGGCGACTTTCAAGTCGACATCGCCGATCCGGCGTCGATCGAGCAACTCTTCTCGAAGGTGGGCGAGTTCGACGCAGTGGTCAGTACGACTGGCGACGTTCACTTCGGTCCGTTCATAGAGTTCGATCAGGACAAGTTTCACGTTGGTTTGCGGAGCAAACTGATGGGTCAGGTGAACCTTGTTGCCTTCGGCCTGAAGCATATCCGCGATGGCGGATCGTTCACAGTGACCACCGGTCAAATCAAACGAAGACCCGATCGGCGTAGGAGCGTCGGGCGCTATGATCAACGGCGGCCTTGAGGCATTCGCCCGCAGTGTCGCGATCGAACTCCTCCGGGGACTCCTCATCAACGTTATCAACCCAACGGTGACCCAGCAGTCCTGTTCGGCATGCGGGCCCTTTTTCCCAGGGCAGAAGCCGGTACCCGCGTCCGAGGCTGCCCTCGGGTACGTCAGGAGCGTCGAGGGAAGGCAGACGGGCAAGGGTTACCGAATCGACGGGTCTCTCGGCTGAGTTTTCGCGGTCAGAGAACTGAAGATATGAAACTGGATATCGTAAAAACTCCGCAGACGGTGCCGTGCCTATCGGCGGCAGCGTCGACATCGGGATATCGACCGTGCCGGCCGGTTGATCGCAAGTCGATCCTGATCATGACAATTCTGGGCTCATCGCTCGCATTCATGGATGGCTCTGTGGTCAATGTCGCCCTGCCTACCTTCCAAGCCACTTTCTACGCCACGTCGTCGGAGGTGCAGTGGGTCGTCCAAAGTTACGCGCTGTTCTGTGCCGCTCTTCTCCTGCTCGGGGGCACGCTGGGAGACCGCCTTGGGAGAAAGCGAATCTTCGCAATCGGGATAGGCCTCTTTTCATTGGCTTCAACAACCGCCGCTTTATCTACCTCCTTGCCTCAGTTGGTCATTTCAAGATCAGTTCAAGGGGTGGGAGCCGCGCTCCTCATCCCACAATCGTTAGCGATTCTCTCGGCCGCCTTTCCCGGAGGTGAGCGTGCATCGGCGATTGGAGCGTGGTCGGCGTGGACGAGCGTCTTTGCGGCTCTTGGCCCCCTAGTCGGAGGCTTGCTTATTCAGTTGTCCACGTGGCGCTGCCTTTTCCTTCTCAATTTGCCCTTGGCGGCGTGGATACTGCTGCTGCTCCCTAAGCTGCGTGAGAGCGATACCGCGTTTTCGAAATTAAACGCTGCAACAGTTGATCTGCGAGGCACGATACTCAACACGCTTGGCTTGGGTTCGCTGGTTTACGGGCTTTCGTTCGGGCCGCAACTCGGCTGGACAAATGCAAAGGTCGTAGGCTCGATGGCGCTTGGAATTAATCTCGTCGGCGCCTTCCTCCGCTCTCAATGGCACAATGAACACGCAATGATGCCTCTGTCATTGTTTTCGAATCGCCGGTTTCTAGCTGTGAACCTTGTGACTTTCTTCCTTTACGGTTCACTTGGGGTCGCATTTTATATCGTTCCATTCTTTTCGATCCAAGCCAAGCATCTGAGTCCGTTCGCCACGGGGGCGGCTTTTCTGCCGTGCATCGCGGTGATGTTTCTATTTTCATCGAAAGTTGGCCGGATCAGCTCAGAATTAGGGGAGCGCTCGTTCTTGGTCGTGGGTGCCATGTTAAGCGGTTGTGGATTGGCTCTTTTCGGCGTGCTTTCCAATCGGCAGAGCTATGCAGCCTCACTCTTGCCTGGAATGCTCCTCTTAGGGATCGGTCTCACCGTAGCTCTTTCGCCTCTCGCTAATGTTGTCATGTCTTCCGTTCCGGATGAAGAGGCGGCCGTTGCTTCCGCGGTTAACAATTCCATCTCAAAAATTGCAGGTCTTGTGGTCCTTTCAATCGCTATGATCTTCTTGTCGCACGGATTTGACAGGTCTCTCCTCAAACAGTTGAATGCGTCATGGCTTCCGTCCCAGATGAAAGATCAAATCTACGTGAACCATGCACTAATGACGGCAGTTCGTATTCCCTCCAATTTCGGAGACATAGCCGAACACGAAGGGCGGGAGATCGTTGTTCGAGCGTTTACTAACGGATACAGCGATGTCATGTACGCAGCGGCTCTGGGAATGCTCCTCGCGGCTGCGCCAGCCTTGCTTTGGTGGAAGGAGCCGAGTCAGAGGTTATATAACCTCACCGGACAAAGCGACTCTCAATAAAGAACGAGCTAGATCGGCGAGGCTAAGCTTTGGGCCCGGCCTCGCATGGAAATTGGAGGTGTTCGTGGGAAAAATAGCCATTGGCTGTGTCGTCGCAATCTGCATCGGGTCAGCATGTCGTTGGTTCGACGTCCCGCTTCCGAGTCCGACTCGACTCCAGGGGGCATTGCTTGTGGTCGCCATGACGTTGGGGTACTTGGGAACCGATTGGTTCATAGCTAAAGTGATACCCGGAAGCGTTTCGGCAACGACTGCTCCGTTGTGTGGCGGGCCTACCGGCCTCACTACCGACAATCAACAAGCCCAGACGGCGCAACCGCGCTGAGCATGTTTACCTCAAATCAGGAGAGAAGACCATGACTACACAATCTGTCAAAACGGCAGATCTAACGACCAGGTACAAGACCGTTCCTATCGACGGCCAAGACGTTTTCTATCGAGAAGCCGGCATGAGTGATGCCCCGGTTCTCCTACTGCTTCACGGATTCCCGACATCGTCGAACATGTTCCGGAATCTCATCCCTAAACTTGCCCCAGAGTTTCACGTTATCGCCCCTGATTACATCGGGTACGGATTCAGCAGTATGCCGGCGCACGAAACGTTCTCCTACACGTTTGAGAATCAAACGAACTTCGTCGAGAAATTGACCCAAGAACTTCATCTTGAGAAGTACATCCTCTATGTAATGGACTACGGTGCGCCCATCGGGTATCGATTGGCAATTCGCCAGCCGGAGCGCGTGGCCGGGCTAATTGTTCAGAATGGCAACGCATACGAGGGCGGGCTTTTAAAGTTTTGGGACCCTATCAAGGAATACTGGAGAGATCGGTCCGCAGACAACGAAGGCAAGGTCGTGTTCCTGGTCGGCTTGGACGCGACCAAATGGCAATATCAAAATGGAGTGCGCGACCAATCTTTGCTCGACCCGACAGCGTGGGTCCTGGACCAATTTGGTTTGGACCGCCCCGGGAATGGCTCGGTTCAGTTGGACATGTTGTATGACTATCGCACGAATATCCCCCTGTATCCGCAGTTTCAGGAATTCTTCCGTAAGTATCAGCCTCCGACGCTAATTCTGTGGGGCAAGAACGACTTCATCTTTCCGCCGGACGGAGCGGATCTCTACAAGAGCGATCTCAAGAACCTTGAAATGCACATGTTCGACACCGGGCATTTCGCATTGGAAACGCACGGCGACGAAATGGCCGAACGCATCCTCAAATTCTTGGCATAGCGAGGTGAAAATGTTAGCGGAAATCCGACAGCCGTTACCACCCTTCACTCAAGAGAGTGCGATTATCAAGGTTAGCAAGCCGGAAGACGTATGGAATTCGTGCGTAATCGGGCACCACCACATGAAATGATCCGGCCAGGCGCGGGATCAGATTGCGGTACATCTTGGAAGACGTTGGAAGGCCGTGTAGCAGCAGGATCACAGGCGCGGAGGAGGGGCCCGCTTCGCGGTAAAAGATGTCCTGATCTTCGATACGGACCGTCTTGTAGCCGACAGCGTTTTGAGCATTTGGATTGGTTTCAGGCGGCGTCATCGCATGGTCCCCCTGTTGCTTGATTTCGTGTGCAGCCGAGGCTGCTCGAAAATAACCCAACATTGACCTCGCTCTCTTGTCGAAAAACGGCTCTTTGGTCTATCTGGGCCCGCAAATCGCACGCTGCGCGGGATGCGGTCGCGGATTAGCTACGTGCGCGCCGATAACGGCTGCGCCACTCGGCCGGCGTCGTGCCGACGATGCGGCGGAATGCCTTCGTAAAGTGGCTCTGATCGGCGAAGCCTAGAGTGAGGGCGGTCTCCGCAACATTGTACTCCTGATTTTTGAGACGCTCTTTGGCCTTTTCAATGCGGGCATGAAGCGCCCAGTTGTAGGGTGCGAGACCCGTCGATGCCCGGAAACCGCGCGCAAGGCGTGAACGGGAAAGACCTGTCAGCTCGGCGAGTTCCGACAGGCTGATGCCGCCTCCCACATCCTGCTCAAGATACTCTTTAGCAAGGCGTAGCTGCCAGTTCGTGAGCCCGCCCACGGCACGTTGCGTTTTGCCGCTTCGGAGAGCTCCAAACAACGCTGACGCGAGAGCAACAGTCAGGCTTTCACCGTAGAGCTGATCCTGTGCGGGCTCTGTCACGCAGGCCTCCGCCAGAAGATTGGCGCAAGTCTTCACGCGCGCGTCGTAAACCATGAGATGCGGCTCGGCAGCGGCCGACAGATCGGCGGGATGCCCCAAGATGTCCGCAATCGTCGACATATCGAAATCGAGATGAAGATCCCTTAGGATTCGGACATTGTCTGCATAGCACCACAGCGAAAAGTCCGGTGGAATCCAGTTAAAGAAACCGACGTCAGCCCGTCTTTTGGGAAGAGACTTGTGGGGATCGAGCCGCGGCTCACAGCTTCCACCGCGCTGATCGAGGCGGACGATGACCCCGGTGCGGTCGGATTTGACATTCGCCCACGAAGTGCCGGGTACGGGATATTTTTGGCTGTAGCGAACGGTGATGCCGCTCCAGATCTTCGAGACTGTATCAACCTTCGTGAAAGCAGGCGGGAACACCAGCGCTGGCGGCTGCACAATCCGCGCGCGTGCGGCACCTGTTCGCGATCCGCCTCTATCGTCTGTGATCATTCGTGACCGTATATCTGCGTTCTAAACTCCACAGCCATTATCCCATCAGCCGCGGGCCTGGCAACCGCGCAAATGGCCGGTCCGCTCAGGATGACCGGCTTGCACCGTTAACCGCGCTCCCTTCCGAAAGGTGCAGCTGTCGACGCAACTCGTTGTTTTCCTTTTCAAGAGCCTCGATGCGCTCCGTCCAGGGGGCGAGAGCGTCTCTTATCTCGTCCTCTGTAAAACGCGGCGTTATATGTTGCGGGCAATTCCAGTCACTTGCCTCAACTCGGATTACAAACACGCGTTCGATTACGCCATCGTGGTGATCGAGCTTTGGAAGCCATGGCGATGCATCCTTGCCCTCGATGATTTGCGAATGCCCGATGAGCTTGAGGCGTGTCCGCCGCGGATAGTCGACAAAGATAAGGGCGACACGATCATCCGCCATTAAATTGCCGGTCGTAATGTATTGTTTGTTCCCGCGCAAATCCGCAAATGCGATTGTGTGGTCGTCGATCACCTTCACAAAGCCTTTGGTACCCCCTCGATGCTGGATATAGGGCCAGCCGCCTTCGCCCACGGTTGCCGTATAGAAGCTGTCGCGTTCAGCAATAAATTCGACTTCCTTGGGCCCGACCTTATATTCCTCTAGCCCGGAGCTCTCTCTTCGTACGTACTGCCGACGGCTCCCGTACTTCTCCTGCAGCGCCTTGATCGCGGAAGTAAAGATCAGAGAGCCAAAGTTGTAAGCCATGATTTGCCTTTCACAGTTGCCGGTTTCAGGAGCCGCCACATTTCAGGAGTAAGGATCTTCAGAAACTCCTGCCGATGCCGAATCCAGCGACCCGGATAGGGTGTGTTGAGTAAGGTGCCGTCCCATGAAGCGAGGGAGCCGCATTCTCGACGTTCCCTTTAATGGAACGTACCAGCGAGATTATGATGCCGGGTTGAAGCTTGCGGATTCGCCGCGCCAGTGTCTTCTCCCCGGCCGAGCAGGCGTCGCGTCGCGCAACCAGGTCCAGACGATCTACCGGACGACGACAGACATCGGTCAGGTAACAGCCTGTCTTTTGAAAAACATCGAGGAAGTTGTCATCCGAGATCGTGTGATCCATGGCATGGAAGGCACCGAGCATTGCCCGGTAAAGTCCCGAATCGCGGTTATAGAAAAACCGACCCGAGGCCGGGGGAGACTCCCCCACAAAAAGCAGCCTGACCTTTTCCGGACGATAGCGGGCGCGAGTAGCCTCATGATCTGCGGCTTTCGCCTGGCGCCCGCCCTGTCCGTTTTCAGTCGGCTTCATCCGGGAACTCGGATTCCGTCTGCGCGACGTTGTTGATGAAGTTGGTCAAAAGGAACTGAACCGCGAGGCCGACGATCTCGAGAATTTGCGGATCGGTATAGCCAGCCCCGCGGACATCGGCGAGATCGCTGTCGCTCACCTTGCCTCGAAGCTCGGCCACTTTTTTGGCAAACGCAATTGCAGCAGATCGTTTGGGATCTTCCGAGTGCCCGGCCAGGTTGTTGGCGACCTCGTCGTAACTCATCTTCCCGAGAGTTGTCGCGTAGTAGGAATGAGCGGCCCTGCAGTATTCGCAGCCATTTACCTCTGTGACCGCGAGCGCAATGCCGTGGCGGGTCTTCGCATCGAGGGCTTTACTCATTTCTGCCTGGTATTGGGTGACGGCACGCAGCAGAACAGGACTCTGCGCCATCAGCCGGTGCATGTTCGGCACGAACCCGAGACGCTTCTCGGTAACGTTGAGGATGTCTTTTGCCTCTGCGGGGAGCGTTCCAACATCAGGTGCTGTAAAGCGGCTCATTCTTGATCTCCTTGACGTTCCGGTCAACCTCGGATCTTCCAGTCGTCAAATAATTTCTACTGTGATGTTGCAAAGCGCAGCCTGGCCTCGCGGATCCTCGGTCGCTCCAGCTTACCCGGGCAGAGATCCGTTGTTCTTGTCAAAAACAGCAATTTGGAACAATCTTGCCGCTTCAGAATTCGAAGCCGCTTATGCCACCATCACTGCTAGAGAGGTTTGGGTCGAAAGCGACGCCGAATTGGGCGCGAATTTCGCGGATGCCTTTTGCGCTCACGGCCAGCGCCCGGCTATCCAGTTCCCGCGATACCCATTTCTTGTTTAAAGCGAAGGCAAGAAGAGCCGCCCCTAATGCTCCCCCGAGGTGAGGGCAGCGTTGGCTCCAGTCCATACAGCCGAATGCAATCCGTCGACGCGTAGCCTTCGCCGTCGCAAGATCAACGCCTAGTTTCTCCAAAGCGGCTTGCCCGGCGGGAGTTACTTTATAGTGCCCCTCGCGGTTCGTGTCTTCCGTCAGCCAGCCATGTTTGAACATGCTGTCGTGAAGTGCTACACCAAGAGCCCCTGCGATGTGGTCGTAGCAGGTCCGGGCCGCACGCAGGCGGTGCGGCGTGTTTGGAACGAATTTTTGATTGGTCACACCCGAGAGAACGAGGAGATTTTCAAGGGCGATGCCGACATCGGGCCCATTCAGCGTGTAATAGCAGTGCTTGCCTTGTCTGACGACACGCACCAGCTTTTCATCCGTCAAACGCGCCAGATGAACGCTGGCGGTCGAAGGTGTGATTTCGGCGATCGTCGCCAGTTCGATTGATGTGCGCGCGTGCCCGTCCGTGAGACTGCACAGCATCAGGGCCCGGCTCGGATCGCCGATGGCGGCAGCTATCCGGCCCACGCCTTCGTCAATTGTCGCTGCGGGACTGCCATGTGTCTTGGGTTTGGGTGGCATGTATGGACCTGTATTTAACAGTTTGATCCTAGACGAAGTGTGTCTTCCGTTCAACTGCCAGAATGAGGCCATGAGCGGTTCGAGAGCTGCAGAGACTGCCCGGAGTGCAAACGCACGGCGCTGGGCCGGTGTCGAAGTGCGCCTGACCGAAAGGCATCCCGGACCAGGCGAGACCTGGACCCCGATCCTTGCGGATAGCACAACAGTCATCATCAGGCTTGATCAGCGCGGCGGGATCGCCGAGTCGCGGCTGGAACCGGTTCCACCCGTCTCGCGTGGCCGCCGCGAACCCGGTTTCTTTAACTGGATACCCGAGAACCGGACAATCTGGTGGTACGCGGACAGTGTGGATTGCGTGCGGGATTTGCAGCTTCGCTTTGAACACGTCGATGTCGCGACCATCCTGGGCGACGCCTTCGCGCCGCTTGATCTTCGCGAGCCTCTGCTCATGGTTTACGACACGCGGGTCGCGCACTGCGCGGACGCTCTTGCCGATGTCTTCACACGCGGCTTTCAGGACGATAACGTCTACGCCGAGAACCTCACGACAGCGCTGCTCGTTGCCCTGCATAGCGCTGCCAGCGGCCAGTTTGTCGCGCTGCCGCCAGGCAGTCTTGCGCCCTGGCAGTTGCGGATTGTCAAAGATCATCTTGAAGAACATCTGGGCTCCGATACCAATCTCATAGGGGTCGCAAATCTCGTTGGCCTCTCACAGTCCCGTCTCGTGCGGGGTTTTAAAGCATCGACCGGGCTGGCTCCTTATATGTGGGTTACGCGCGCCCGAATAGAAAAAGCGAAGAGACTTCTCCTCAACGAAAGAACATCACTCTCCGAGATCGCGCTTGAAACGGGTTTTGCGGACCAAAGTCATTTCACAAAGGCCTTTAAGCGTGGTGTCGGAATGACGCCGGGCCAATGGCGTCGCAACAAAAGCCTTCGATCCTGAAGGGACTGTCATTTTTTCCTTTCGGACTGCACCCCGGCTTCGCGATTGATCATTTCCCGCTGACGATCATCGCCCCAGTGATATCCGCCTGAAAGTGACCCATCTTTATGCAGAACCCTGTGGCACGGGACCGCAAATGCGAGATTGTTGATCGAGCAGGCATTACCGACAGCGCGAATGGCTTTGGGCGAGCCGATCTTTTTTGCGATCTCGGTGTAGGTGCTGGTTTGACCGGCCGGAATGTCGAGAAGAGACTTCCACACCCGCTTCTGAAACTCGGTGCCGCGAATGTCCAGTGGCAGTTCGGCAAGTCCATGGGAGGGATTTTCGACGAAATCCGTCACCGCCTTGACGAAAGCGCCTGTTTCCGCATCGTCCCGCATAAGATGCGTGCCGGGAAAGCGTGCCTGCAGATCCTCAAGAAGTTGTGCGTTGCCGCCGCCGATCAGGATAGAGACCACCCCTTTATCCCCGGCGGCCACGACAATGCGCCCAAGTGTGGTTCGGCCGAAGCCATATCGCAGCGCCCGCACATCTTTGGTCCTTGTTTTCGATACGGTTTTGGTCATCTTCACCTCTCGTAACCTAGATCGGATGGCGGCAGTCCACCACCATGCAGCGACGGTGCTTTTTCTCGATCGGGGCAGTTGCGGGCGCGGCAGTACCCGCAACATAACGCCACGTCAGAAACGCTGCAATGAAAGCCACCACAGCCGCCGTCAGGCCGGCCGATGCGAAACCGTCACCGAATGCGATCAGCGCGACTTCGTGGATTCTGTCCCTGATGCCGGCCGGTACTTTCTCAAGCGCGCCGGCAAGATCACCCGAAATAACGTGCCTGACGGCCTCGTTTGACGCGGCGGAGCCCAGACCGGCCGCCTCGGCCGCAGCCAGAAAAGACTGTCTTGCGACATTTGAAAGGATGGCTCCAAGCGTCGCGACACCGACCAGAATGCCAATAAAACGTGTGGTGCTAGCAAGACCGGACGCCATGCCGGAACGCTCCGGCGGCACGGACGCGCTCAAGACCTTAACTGTCTCTCCGTTTAGAATCCCGGCGCCCGATCCGGCGATAAGCATGCCGATCACGAACGAGAGATAGCCCAGACTTGCATGAGCGATTGCCCAGAAGAGCATATTGCCCAGCCCTGTGATCAGGAGACCCGCTGTCAGCATCGTCCGTCCCGATATGCGGCCTCCCAAACGCGCCGTGATGCGCGGCGCCAGGACCATGGGAAGCGCGAAGGGCAACATCGCAAGGCCGGCCTTCGTGGCGTCGAAGCCGTAGGCGCTTTGCAGGAACAAGGGCAGATAGAACACCATCACTTGCGCGGCCGCTCCGTAGCCGATCATGGCAAAGACCGACCCCAGAAACGTGCGGTTTGCGAAGAGGCCGAAGTCGATCATGGGGCGCTCCTGCCGCGTTTCAACCATCCGGAATGCGACGAAGAAGATGATCGCGCCAATTAACCGCCCGATGATCGAGGGTGATGACCAGCCGGCCGTATTGCCATCAATCAGAGCCCAGATGAGCAGGAGGAGGGCCGGACTGAAGGAAAAAATGCCACGGAAGTCGAGGCGTTTTGCCTGTGGATCGCGCGACTCCGGGATTACCATAAAAGTCGCCGCAATCAGCGCCACACAAGCCGGCACATTCACGAAGAAGATCCAGCGCCAGCCAAGCGCGTTGGTTATCCAGCCGCCAATGATAGGCCCCGATGTCAGCGCAATGCCAAGGCAGGCACCCCAGATCGCAAAGGCTCTGGCCCTCTCATCGCCCGTGAATGTGTTGGAGATGATGGCGAGCGCAGCCGTCAGAAGCAAGGCCCCGCCGCATCCCTGAACGGCGCGGGCAAGATTGAGCATCCAGGACGATGTCGCGGCCCCACACATACCGGACGAGATCGCGAAAAGCGCAAGACCGATCGCCATCGCCCGCTTCCGGCCCTTCAGATCCGCATAGGCTCCCGCACCCATGAGGAGGGATGCGTAGCTTAAGAGGTACGCGCTCACGACCCACTCGATATCAGTGAACGACGCACCGAGCGAGCGTCCGATCGCGGGCAGGGATACCGCCACAATGTTGGAATCGAGCATGATCAGCGACGAGACCAGCGAGGTCGTCAGCAAAATCCGGAATTTTGCTTTCGCGTCGCTGGCTGGTGGCACCGTCGTCATGAGCCGGTAATTTCAGGAATGAATAGTATTGCCGTTCGAGGCATCCGGATAATATTGAGGCGCCTCACGACGGTCGTACATGCCGTAATCGCGCACGATGCGAACCCGTCGCATACGCGCCCCCTCCGGCAGAGAGGCCGAACCCTCGAATTCATCGGCCATGGCGTTATCGCGCCACGTCAGCATCAGGATCAGATCGCCCGGTGTCAAGACAGCATCGTAGATGTCCCATGAAACAAAGCCGGTGAAGGGCGCAAGCCCAAGCCACTGCGCGCAATCGGCAGGATTGTTCGTCGGCTGCCAGTCGGAAGGGCGTTTGGCATCGACAAGCGTGACCGTTGTGCCTTCGCCTACTTCCGTCTCATCGAGACGTTGTTCCTCCAGCGTGAAGCCTTCGGGTATGCGCGAGTCACGCGTGATCTGCCCGACACGCAGGTGGTAGTCAGACAGTACCTCGCCGCGGCCACGCTCCTGAACCTCGTGATGCCGCATCTTTGTGCGCCAGCGAACCACCGATTTTTCGTCCCGCCAGTTGGAGAGTGACAATATCCAGCCCTCGCGCGTAAGCGATTTATAGCGGATGTTATCGACGAAGCCGTCGACGACTTCGAGCTCGGGACGCAGCATCTTTGCGTAGTTTAGATACGCATCCCATTGATCGGGCTTTGGGTGGACTTCGAAAAGAACTGAGAACATGGTTCCTGTTTAACTCCCGTTTGTGGATCAGCCGACTGCGGCTATGCAATCGATTTCAATATCGAACGGACCCGGCCAGGCCGGCACATTGATAAAAATCCGCGCGGGCTGGTTCTCCGGGAAGAAACGCGCGTAAACCTCATTGACAGCAGGGAATTTATCGACCGAGGTGCAATAAACATTGCACTTCAGTACATTCTCCAGCGACGATCCCGCTGCCTCAAGGCAGCGTTTCATCTGGGTGAGAACAATTTCGGTCTGCTGCTCGATCGGACGCTGAATGATCTCGCCGGTTTGCGGATCAAAGGGCGGGAAGCCGGAGACATAAACCATATCCCCGTGACGGGTCACGGCTGATGTGGGCGCCTTCCACCGCTCCAGATAGGTCGATAAAGGCTCAACGCGGATGATTTCTCGTTTCATGGCGTGTTCAGATTGTTCGGCGCGGCTTGCCGCGTCCACCCCACGCGACTCAAGTATAAAACAAGGTTGCGGGCCCTGATCTTGTCCAACACGGGCTTTTGGAACGATTCTGCCCGTTGCCTATCGGGATCGAAGCGCCGGATACCCGTTCACATAAATCCAGTCATCCGCTTTTGCCGGAATATGGCAGCTGAGGCAATCTTTTTTGTAGTCCACAGCTACCTCCTTCTCCGGAGCATCACTTTTGAAAAGCGCCCAGCCCCAACCATCGCCCCAGAGCGGGTTGTTGGCGTACCGGCGTTTGGCGTCCTTTATCAGCACAAACCAGACTTTGATGTTCGACGCCCAATTGGCATCGCCCGTCGTCAGTTTCGCGTGCTCGGTGCCGTAAACTTCCTTCACCAGAACGCTGCCATCCGCGAATTTTTTGTCGCGACGATAGGACTCGATTGCGCCTGGCGATGCGTAGGAATAATGGAGCTCGTTACCCTTCAGATCGATGACGGCATAGGTACCCATCACGCGAAACGTATCACGATAATTTGGCGGCTTGCTGATATTGCCGCTTTTGTCGACGAGCTTAAACCCGTCATAACTGCCCCGGCTTTGCCCGTTGAGCAGCAATTGACCACCTGCTGCAAGAAGAACCAGAGTGCCCATCATCCATCCCGTCGTCCAAAGCCGCATCTGTCATGCTCCTTCCTTCGCCAATCAGACTGCCTCGCCAAGGGTAGCGGGATGATCTCGTCCGGTATTGTCAAATCAAATCGTTTAGAACAATCAAGGACTTCAAAGCTCCCAGCCGCGTCGTTCGGGAGACGTTCGGGGTGCCCGCGAATTCAAAAGCAAGGAACGGAGTGTTCGGTTTTTCGATTCGGAGTAATGTGAGGTACAGAAAGAGGAACGCTTCACATGAGCAAGGCATCAGAAAACGAAAAACTGGCCGCAGCAACCACGGGAGATCCGCGTTGGGCATCCGTCGTGGCCAAGGATAAGGACGCCGACGGATCTTTTTTTTACTCCGTCAGAACGACAGGCGTGTTCTGCCGCCCTTCATGCGGTGGCCGTCTTGCCCGGCCCGAGAATGTCTGCTTTTACGCAACGACAGAAGAGGCGGAGCAGGCCGGGTTTAGAGCCTGCAAAAGGTGTAAGCCAACCGGTCTCTCCCTGACGGAAGCGAACGCGGCAAAGATCGCGAAGGCGTGCCGACGGATTGAAAACGCAGAAGAGCCGCTGTCACTTGAAGAACTGGCTGGTATCGTCGGCATCAGCCCCTTTCATTTTCACCGGACCTTCAAGGCCGTCACGGGTCTGACCCCGGTTGAATATGCCGACGCCGCCCGGGCAAAACGCGTGCGCGAAACCCTCAACAAGGATCACACGATTACGGATGCCATTTACGATGCAGGCTACAATTCGAGCAGCCGGTTTTACTCGTCATCTGACCGCATGCTTGGCATGACACCGAAGAGCTTTCGAAACGGCGGCAAGGATACGGTCATTCATTTTGCCGTCGGCGAATGTTCTCTCGGCTCCATTCTCGTCGCCAAAAGCGACCGCGGTGTTTGCGCAGTTCTCCTCGGCGATGACCCGGATTCTCTCGCGCGTGACCTGCAAGACAAGTTTCCACGCGCTGAACTGATCGGCGGTGAGACCGGGTATGAAGAACTTGTCGCCAAAGTCGTTGGCCTGATCGAAAATCCGGGGACCGGTCTTGACTTGCCTCTTGATATTCAGGGAACTGTCTTTCAGAGACGGGTTTGGAACGCCCTGCAGCAGATACCGGTCGGCTCAACTGTCAGCTACGCCGACATCGCCAAAAAGATCGGAATGCCAAAAGCGGTCCGCGCCGTGGCTCAGGCCTGCGCCTCAAACTCGATCGCTGTCGCCATCCCGTGCCACAGGGTTGTCAAAAGCGACGGCGCCTTGTCGGGCTACCGCTGGGGCGTCGAGCGTAAACAGACCCTTTTGAACCGGGAGGCAGCCCAATGAGCGCACTTGCAGAACCCCTGGAAATGGCGGCGAAGGCAATGGCCCTGACGACGAGTGACAACATCGCAGAAAGGATCGGGCGTTTTGACTGGTCTCAACTGCGCCAGGCCCTCAACGGACAGGGCAATGCTGTGCTGAAGGGGCTGCTTTCGCCCGAAGAGGCGAGGGCGCTTTCGAGTCTCTATCCGGACGATACGAACTTTCGCAGCCGTGTCGTTATGACGCGGCACGGCTTTGGCCGTGGGGAGTACAAATATTTCGACTATCCCCTGCCTCATTTGATCGAGACGCTGCGCACCGGCCTCTACACGCAACTGGCACCGATCGCGAACGAATGGAACACGGATATGAAAATACCGGTGCAATATCCGGCCAGACATGCCGAATTCATTCAACGCTGTCACGACGCCGGCCAGACAAGGCCAACGCCCCTATTGCTCGAATATGGCACAGGGGATTTCAACTGTCTGCACCAGGACCTCTATGGCGAGCATGTGTTCCTGATCCAAATAGCATTCCTGCTGTCCGAACCTGATGAGGATTTCACCGGCGGCGAGTTTGTGCTGACCGAGCAAAGACCACGTATGCAGTCACGCCCTGAAGTCGTTCGTCTGCGACGCGGCGATGCGGTTGCCTTTGCCGTACATCATCGGCCCGTTCAGGGGACGAAGGGCGTCTACCGGGTCAATACGCGCCACGGTGTCAGCCGGATCACGTCAGGCCAGCGTCACACAATGGGCATTATTTTTCATGACGCGGCTTAAAGGAGTTCAGTGACCCCGACATTATTTCATGACCTCGAAAACCCGTCGCAGCAAACCATTGCTCTCGCGACGGGTGTCACCATGCTGAAGGGCTTCGCGCTTGTCGATGCTGAATTACTGCTCGAACAGGTTCGTGAAATCGCAGCCATCTCACCGTTTCGCCACATGGTGACACCAGGTGGCTTCGGAATGTCCGTGGGGCTAACCAATTGCGGCAGGCTCGGATGGGTCGCAGACAGGAGCGGCTACCGATACGATCCTGTTGATCCAGCGACCGGACGCGCATGGCCCTCGATGCCGGCTGTTTTTGAGCGTCTCGCCCGAAATGCCGCAGATGAGGCGGGCTTTGCAAATTTCACGCCCGATGCCTGTCTTGTTAATCGCTACGAGCCAGAGGTGCGCCTGACCCTTCATCAGGACAAAAACGAGAGGGATTATGATGCGCCTATCGTCTCGGTCTCTCTCGGCCTTTCGGCGCGGTTTCTTCTGGGCGGTCTGAAGCGTTCAGACCGAACAAAGTCCGTGCCTTTGATCCACGTCGATGTCCAGGTGTGGGGTGGTCCGTCGCGATTGCGTTTTCACGGCGTCGCGCCGATCAGGTAAGGTCATCATCCGGCAACGGGCTCTTACCGTATAAACCTGACCTTCCGGCGGGCAGAGTGATGAAACCACAACCCGTAACATCCTCACCCGTAACAGCTGAAAGGCCCGATGACAAGACGTTTGTTTATGAAAACATCTGGCAGCTTCTTCTTCAGAACCGTGCGCGCGTAATCACGGATAATGGAGCCGATGCCGAATTGCGCCTCGCGAGCGGCGAAGTGTTTACGCTTGGTCCGCATGGCGTCACGCGCCTCGTCTAAGCCTCTAAGACTCTGCCGTGCCGGGCAGGAATTGACCAAAGGACAGTTCTTGACAAGACATTTCGGGGCTTGTTCGGTGCAATGACAGTCAGGGTCCGGTCACAACCCGTCGGTAAAGAGCACGACGGACCTCACTTTTTGCAAAAACCTTGGGATTGACCAGATACGGAGAACGGGTCAGTTAAATGTGGATTGTACGGATAGCGCTCGGCAGGCCCTACACCTTCATCGTGTTGGGTTTGCCTATCCTGATCCTGGCGAATTTCAAAGCCGTATCTGCCGGCTCAAACGGCAATACGGTTTTATCTGTTCCGGCCGATGCCCTGCTGTTCCGCGCGGAAGGTCTTAGGGTTGCGCTCTTTCAGGACGGGCACGCGCAGCTCACACCGATTACGGTCGGCCGCGATTTCGGATCATCTCTGGAAGTCCTGACCGGCCTCAAGGCCGGCGATAAGGTCATTCTCAATCCATCAGACTCCCTGACAAACGGCGAAGAAATTAAAGAGACGCCGCCCGTCAAGGAGCCTGCCCGATAACTTTCAACGGTCGATTAGATGAAAGAGGCCACCATGATTGCGACCGAAGAGAAACGCGCCAAATTTCGTGCCTTGCACCGGTCGGGCTGTTTCGTGCTGCCAAACCCGTGGGACATCGGCAGCGCGCGAATGATGCAGCATCTGGGCTTTTCGGCGCTTGCCACCACAAGCACCGGCTTTGCCTGGACAATCGGATGCCCCGATTACGCGATCTCGATGGATGATGTTCTTGAGCATCTGATTGCGCTCGGCGAAAAGACAGACCTTCCGGTAAGTGCGGATTTCGAATCCGGATTTGCGCGTGATCCTGAACACCTCATCGCCAATGTCGATCTCGTCATCGACACCGGCGTTGCCGGCTTTTCCATCGAGGATCGCGACATCTCTTCCCTGGAAACGCTCTATGAACGGTCTCTCAGCGCCGAACGCATTCGTGCGGCCCGTGAAGCAATCAACCATTCAGGGCAGGACGTCATTCTTGTCGGCCGCACCGAACGCTTGCTGATCGACCCCGGCGCTGTAAGCGAGGCAATCGATACCCTTGTTGCCCTTGCCGATGCCGGTGCGGATTGTCTCTATGCGCCCGGTGTTTCGAAAAAGGAGGATATCGCCGCCATGGTTCGTGCTGTTGCGCCGAAGCCGCTCAACGTGCTCACGATGGGGCCACACTTCACGATGAATGAGCTTGCCGATCTCGGCGTTCGTCGTATCAGTGTGGGCGGGGCGCTGGCGCTCGTTGGCTGGAAAGCAGTTGTTGATGCCGCGCGCACCATGCAGCAAGGGAAGTTTGACGGCCTTGAGAGGCTAATGCCCGGCTCGGAGTTAAACAAGGTGTTCGGGAGCTTTCAGTAGGTCGATCTTTTTTTATAAGGCAGCATCTCTAATTTGCGGCGGCGCCCGCAGCACCGCGCCTGACAGGAACTCTAAAAAACGCATTATGGAAAGCGATCTCAAAGAACCTCAAAGCGCGGGCCACTTGGCCGCGCGCGCCGTCATGGCCTACCGTGCCGGATTTTAAATCGACGGGCTTGCGGTGCCCGGCACCGTCACGTCCGAAAGCGGCATTATTTGTGACTGGAAGCAGGCCCGCGAACATTGCCAGAGCGATGAGAAACTTCTCCACCGCGCTTTCGCGTTCATCTATATCGGCACGATCCTCGATCAGGAGACAACCGGACCGATGTCCGAAGCGCTCCGCAAGGAGCTGGCGAACGATATGTCCAATGCTCTCGACGCCCGCGAAACAGCAGTCAAATGGGGACTCACGCATGATGTCAGCGAGACGAACCCCTTGGCTCATGTCGGTTACAAGCTTGCCTCGCGGGTCCTCAGGATTGATCGGCCACTGATCGATGCCCTGACAAATGAACTGCTGGCGGCAGGAAAGATGGATTGCACGCAGTTAAAGGCGTGGCTTGATGGTCATGCGCTGCCGCTCGACTTCGAGGAACTTGAACGCGGCTGGGGCTTCTAGTCACGATTGGAGATGAGCCGATTCTTTCTTCGCATCCAAGCATCTAATCTCGGAGTATGTCTGCTTCTGCTAGCGAAACAATCCGTTCATCAGGCAAACCGGGAGACCTCGCCATGCACCAGGAAAAGAAAATTCCTTTTCGCGATGCGCACGGT
>Ga0193726_1001004_pt1 | contig 24651 bp, 24 predicted proteins | sample H2c1metaG_FD_144928 | JGI IMG/M metagenome (GOLD analysis project Ga0193726, IMG submission 144928) | Soil microbial communities from a riparian zone of the East river system, Colorado, United States - H2c1 | ecosystem: Environmental > Terrestrial > Soil > Riparian zone | place: USA: East River...
TTCTCATGATAGGCAACTCGACGAAAGACGGCGCGCCGCTCGACGCCTATCATGAGAAGAGTGGTGACGATGCCGCCAACCAGCTATGGCAGCTTATTCCCGATCCGGCCGGCTCCGGTTACTATTTCATACAGAACAAGCTCACCGGACACGTGATCGACATTTCCGCGGCGGACGGGACAACCCTTACGGCGTTTCCACTGAAATTGTTCGACAACGACAATCAGCTATGGAAGCCGCGGGGGGGAGATTTCCCACCGGCGGTACCGATGCTTGAGCCTCCTGCAAACCTTGGAGGCGCCGCCCAGTATGTCTTGTCCGGCGGCGCGACGAAGGTCTCGCTGAAGAATATCAAGGTAACGATCGACGTCATCGAGGACATCGTAACGACCTCCCTCAGTGTTCAAATCAATGGCTTCGCGCCTAAGCCGGACAAGACTCTCTCATGGCAGCAGTACGGCATTCAGGTGAAATCTGGCAGCAATGAGTTGGTTTTATTTGCTAACAGCTGGCCGCCGCATCCTGCCGATTTTTTCCATGATTACCTATTCTATCTCCACTCTCCCGCGATTTGGACGCTGCCCAGTAACGACACGATCCCGGCCAAACACACGATCGTTATCGAGCTCACCCACCAGGACGACGGGACGGTCACCGGCGTGAAAGGCACGGTGTACGACAGCGCAGGAGCGGTGGTGGGTACACCTCAGAAAATCGCCTTGTTGGAGCACCATTTGAAGAAGGGGGGCGCCATCGGCCAGGCCGATTTAGGCCCCGTCGTTGCTTTTCAGGTGGTCGTGGTCGGCTCGGCGGGAGGCGTACATGCTGACCTGGCCTCAGGCATGGGAACCATAACCTGGGAGTCAAGCGATCAACTGACACCGGCGGTGCATTGGCCGAGTTACTCCGATGGGGCCAACGGAACCGCCGAGAGCTCCAACTGCTCCTACAGTCTTGTGCCCGAAAAGCCGAGCCTCTCCATCGTCCAGGCTTTCGGAGTGCCGCATCTGCGCGTCAATCCAATGATCATAGACATCAGCGGCTCATCCGAGTTTGACATATCGGGCAGCGGCTTTTTGCCCAAGGATCAGCTAACCTTGTCTTATGTACTTTTGGGAGGGGGGTCAGGAATTAGCGAGGACCATTCCGTCACCTGCAAAGCCGAAATCGACGGTACTTTTATATATAGACTCGAACCGCCAAACTTCCCGGGGCCGGAATTCGCCCCCGGCACGGTGACTTCGTTTAGCGTCACGGCAACGAACCAGTACGGTGCTTACGCCGAGGCCAGCTGTCAGGTCGACGCCGAAGGACGAATAGCAAATTTTAAAAAGGGGGGAAGCGGTTTGGGTAAATTACCGTAAGAGTCCCACAACTCGCCGGTCTCCGGAAGGACTGAAGCTGCCATCCCCGAAAGGCGCCCGAGGCATCACCGCCAGCGGCGGTGCAGCCACAGCCATTGCTCGGGATATTCGCGGACCCAGCCTTCGATCACCGCGGTCACAGCCTGCATGGTGCCGGCAACGTCGAAATTGCCGTCGGCGTCGCGTGCGGGCTTCACTTCGTCGCTGATGTCGCCCCAAAAGCTGTTGCCGTCGGGATTGCGCACCACGCGCTGGCCGTAGATCGGCGCGCCGGTTTGCCGGGCCAGCACCGCGATCAGCGGATTGGCGAGGCAGGGGCGGCCGAAGAACGTCACCTGGACGCCGCGGGTATAATGCTGGTCGGCCAGCATCCCGACGGTGACGCCGGATTGCAGCAATCGGGCGAGCCGCACCGGTGCGTCCAACGTGGTCGGGATCATCTCGCCTATCAGCGGCGCGCGCAACTTGACGATCAGATTGCTGATCGCCGGGATTGCCGGCCGCCGGAACAGGACGGCGGACTTGATGCCGAGCTTGGTCGCGCCGACAGCCGGGATTTCCCAATTGGCGAGATGGGCGCCAAAGCCGATCACCGCCTGGCCGCTACTCAAGATGCGCTCGAAGCGCGCGGCCGTTTCCGGCGTGTAGGTGACGACGTCGCGCGTCTGTGGACCCAGGCCGGCGATGGAAAAATCGTCGAGATGGGCGAACTCGACGGCGATGCGGCCGAGATTGTCCCAAACGCCGCCGAGGATTTTTTCGATCTCGGTGCCGGATTTTTCCGGGTAGGCGGCGCGCAGATTTTCGCGGCCGAGCCGGTGTTCCTTGAGCCGCGGCCCGACCTTGCGCATGAATGCGCCGGCGAAATTCGCCGAGCGCCGGCGATCCATCCAGTGGACCGCGCGCAACAGCCAGACCGCGAGCGCGCCGAGGGCCGGATCGAGGACGGGCTTCAAGCGGGTGCGTCCTAGAAATTGACGATGATCTTGCCGAACACCTGCCGGCTTTCGAGGCGGGCGAGGCCCTGTTCGAAATCGGCCAGCGCCACTTCGGTGTCGATCACCGGCAGCAATCCGGACGCCATCTTGGCGAGGCTGTCGCGGATATTGCGCAGCGAGCAGCCGAACGAGCCGGTGATGCGGTATTGCTGCAAATAGAGCTGAAACAGGTTCATGGTGATCGACTGGCCCGAGGTCGAGCCGCAGGTGACGAGCCGGCCGCCGCGCTTGAGGCACAACAGCGAGCCGTTGAACGTGTCGGGCCCGACATGCTCGAAGGCGACGTCGACGCCTTTTTTTCCGGTGAGCTTGCGCACCAAGGTTTCGAAGCGTTCGGTGCGGTAATTGATGACGTGATCGGCGCCGAGCGCCTTGGCCTTTTCAGCCTTGGCGTCGTCGCCGACGGTGGTGATCACGGTGCAGCCGATGGCCTTGGCCATTTTGATGGCGGTGGTTCCGATGCCCGAACCGCCGGCTTGCACCAGGATGGTCTCGCCCGGCTCCAGCTTGGCGTTGTCGAACAGCATGTGCTGCACGGTGCCGAACGCCACCGGCGCGCAGGCGGCATCGCGGAAGCTGACGCCGTCCGGGATCGGCACCACGAGCCGCGCCGGCATATTGATGAGATCGCGGGCAAAGCCGTCGACATGAAAGCCCATGATGCCGGCGACGTTTTCGCACAGATTATCGCGGCCCTCGCGGCAGGCCTTGCAGTGGCCGCAGGTCAACGCGCCGTAAGCGACGACGCGGTCGCCGATTTTGCTCGCGGTGACATCGCTGCCGACCGCAACGATCTCACCAGCCGCCTCGACACCGACAATCAACGGCAGCTTACGTTTGGCGAACGCCATGCCGCGCCAGCCCCAGACGTCGATGTGGTTGAGGCCGATCGCCTTGATGCGCAGTTGCACTTCGCCCGCGGCCGGCTCGGGCGGCGCCGCCACATCGAGCAACTCGATCTTGCGGTCGCTAATCAGCGTCAGCGCGCGCATGGTTTTGCCCGGCGCCGTCGCCGCGCGGTCGCTGACGATCGTGCCGACAGCGCCAGTCACGCCGGCTCCCGGGTCATGACCAGGCAAACGTTCTGGCCGCCGAAACCGAACGAGTTGGAGATGGCGCGCCGCACCTTTGCGTCGCGCGCCTTGTTCGGCACCACGTCGAGCGCGATGTCCGGATCGGGCACGTTGTAATTGATGGTCGGCGGAATGCGCTGGTGCTCGAGCGTCAGCAGGCTGAACGCCGCTTCGACCGCGCCGGCCGCGGTCAGCGCGTGGCCGATCATCGACTTGTTGGAGGAGATCGGGATGTTGCGGATATGCTCGCCGAACACGGTGGAGACGCCGAGATATTCCATCTTGTCGTTCTCGGGCGTCGAGGTGCCGTGGGCGTTGATGTAGTCGACGTCTTCGGGGCCGATGCCGGCATCGGCCAGGGCGTTCCTCATGCAGGCGATGATCGGCTTGCCGTCGGGGCTGGAGCGGGTGCGGTGGAACGAATCCGATTTTTCGCCGCAGCCTTCGAGGATGCCGAGGATGCGGGCGCCGCGTGCTTGCGCGTAATCGAGATCTTCCAGCACCAGGGCGGCTGCGCCTTCGGCCAGCACAAAGCCGTCGCGGTTCTTGGAGAACGGTTTTGACGCCTGTCCCGGCGGATCGTTCCGGGTCGACAGCGCCGAGAGCAGCGAAAATCGCACCAGCGATTCCGGCGTCAACGAACCGTCGGCGCCGACCGCGAGCGCAACCTGGCATTCGCCACGGCGCAGCGCCTCGACGCCGAGCTGGATGGCGCTGCCGCCGGAGGCGCAAGCGGTGTTGAGCGAGATCGGCGAGCCCTCGGTGCCGAAATGCGCGGCGAGGCGTTCGCCGAGGATGCCATATTTCATGGATGCGTGAATTTGCGCAAAACGCGGCTCGCGGGCTACCCCCGTCAGTTCCGCATAGCCGGCATCGTCTTTCAGCCCCGCGGCATTGGCGATGGCGATGCGGTAATGCCATTCGATTTCAAGCGGCGGTGCGGCGAAGAACAGCGGACCTGGAAAGCGTGCCTTACTGCCGACGCCGGCTTGGGCGATGGCTTCTTCGCCGGCGATGATGGCGATGCGCTCCGACAGTTCCGCGGGCGACATATAGTCTTTGTAGACGTCGTTGACGGCGCCGGCGATGGTGGTGCGCAGTCCTTCGGTCGGGAAACGGGTGATGGTGCGAATGCCGGATTGGCCGGCGGTCAGTTTCGCCCAATTGTCTTCCTTGCCGACGCCGAGCGCGCTGACGACGCCGATGCCGGTGACGGCGACGATGGGACGGCCGGCTTTGTCACGCTTCGCCATGATAGTCCTCTTCAACCGACCCGCTCGACCAAAGCCAGCCCTTCGCCGCGCCAATTGCCGACGCTGGTGACGATAACCTGCGACAGACCGGACGGACTATCGCCGGTATCGCCGCTGCCGGCCGGCGCGAACAGCTTGCCGTGCTCGATCGCGGCGCAGGCGATCCCCAGATTGGCCAAAAACTGGGTCTCGACCCCATGCCCGATATACGTACCGGTATTGCGAACGGGAAGGCCAAATTCCTTGAGCGCGCCGCGTTCCGCCGCGGTCGCGGGCTCGATCCCGCTGGCGCCGGAAATGATGCCGGCATGGGCGCGATCGACCTTGCCGGCGATGGTCTCCCATTGCCGGCGCAACGCCGCCTCGGTCTCGCCAGGCTCGCGCAAATTGCGGTCGGAATGGATTTCGGACAGCCGCGCCCGCGGTTTTGCGCCGCGCGCTTGGGCGTGTTCGGGGCTTTCCAGCACCAAAAACGCGCCCATGGTCGCAAAGGCGATGCCGCCATTGGGTCCGCGATCCCAAACCGGCGCGAATTTGCCCTGCAGCAAAAAGTGGCCGAGCTCGAAGGCCAGCAGCACGTCCCAGCGCGCGCCGTTATAGGCGCCGCCGACCAAGGTCAGCTCGCTCTGGCCGGAGGCGACGCGCGCTTGCGCGACGCGAACGCTGTCGACGCCCGCGGCCTCTTCCCCCATGAAGGTGCGCGAGGAGCCGACAACGCCGTGCACCAGCGAGATATTGCCGGCGAGGAGATTGGGCAGTTGCGCCAAAAATAGAGTAGGCCGCAGATCGCTCATCAGCCGCTCGTTGAGAAAAACGTCCGGGCGATTGGCTTTCCGTACGCCGGCGAGGATCGCATTGTCGGCTGCGACGTCGCGCTCGCCGCCGCCGGCGGCGACGATCATGTCGGTGCGGTCGAGGAGTTCCGGCTTGCCGGCAATGCCGGCGTCGCTGAGCGCCAGGCCCGCCGCATAGGTGCCGGCGCGCTGCCATAGCTCCATCTGGCGCTGATCGGCTTTTTTCGGAATCTGCTTGTCAAAGCTCATCGCCGGCAGCGGATGCACGATATAGGGCGCGAAGGTTTTGTCGTCGTAAGGCGGCGCATCGCCGCGCTCGAGGCGCTGCCAATTCGCCTCCATGCCCTCGCCGAGACACGTGAGTAGGCCGACGCCGGTGATCCACACCTCGCGGCGTGCGCTCACTTCACCGGCTCCTTGAACGGAAACTGCAGCCGCTCGGCCCAATCGCGGATCGCCTGGCGGAATTGCGGATTGGGGTAGGGCAGCATGCGGTAGGTGATCTGGGCATCGCACACGCCCTTGCCCTGGCGCCGGCCTTTGACTTCGGCGACGGTGAAACCGGAGCCCTCGTGGATCACTTTGCCTTCGAATTCGAGCTCATCGCCGGGAAACACCGCGGCACGCATTTTGGCTTCTTTAACGCCGGCGAGGATCGGCATGATGTCGAAATTCGCCAGCGCGCTGGCAAGCCATCCGGTGGTTTGCGCCATGCATTCGATCAACAGCACGCCGGGCATCAGCGGGTAACCCGGGAAGTGGCCTTCGAAGACCGGGCTCTCATTCGCTTTCGGAATAGTGCAGGCGGTGCGGATGACGCGTTCGCCGACATCGACGTCGACGATGCGGTCGAGCATCTGAAAATATTCAAGGCGCATGGTGGCGCCTCAGGCGCCCTTGGCGGCTATCAATTCGTCGATGCGGTCGCTCAGGTTCTTCAGCACGAAGTACTGGTCGGTCGTCGCCTTGCCGTCGTTGACTTCCTGCGTCCACTGTTCGAGCGGCAGTTTTATGCCGAACGCCTTGTCGATGGCGAAGGCGATGTCGAGGAAATCGAGACTGTCGATCTCGAGATCGTTGATGGCGTGACTTTCGGGCTTGATATTCTCACGCGGAATGTCGCAAGTTTCCGCAATGATTTCAGCCACTTTATCAAACGTGGTGGACATCAGACCTGCTCTTTTCGGTCACGGCGAGGAGGGACGCCGGCCCGGTCCGGCGCATGCAAGCCCGGCCGTGCCGGACCCCTTTAGGACGCGAACGCTCCGTATAGCGAAGGATGGGGTCAAGTTCAACGGCGGCGGCTGGGGCAAAAGTCGCGCTGGAGCCGGCCTATAAGCTCCTGTGCCGGCTATCGGATTGCGGCCGGCGCGGAAGCCGTCCTTGCCTTGTTCCGGGCCGCGATTGGCGCCAACATCGTCCCGTGACCGCCCGGCCGGATTGCACGGCACGCGGGCGGCAAGGAGAGGGAACTCATGCCGTACGCGCTCCGGCTCGCCGGATGGGCCGCGCTTGCTGTGGCGCTTGCGCCGCCGTCGGCCGGTGTCGCGCAGGTGCTCATGCAGCGCGACGTGTCGCTCAAAATGGCGCTGACCATTGCCGAGGCCGCGGTCGCCGAATGCGACAAGACCGGCAACAGCGTCTCGGTGGCGGTGGTCGACCGCGCCGGCCGGCTGCGCGTCTTTCTCCAGGGCGACAAGGCGGCGCCGCACAATATCGAGCTGGCGCAGCGCAAGGCCTATACGGCGCGCACGTTCGGCCGCACCTCGGCAGATTGGGCTTCGCGCACCGAGCCGGGCTCGGAGCTCGCCGGTCAGCGCCAGCTCGAACACGTCATTGCATTGAGGGGAGGCGTGCCAATCAAGGTCGGCGACGAGACCATCGGCGCCGTCGGCGTCAGCGGCTCGACCTCCGCGGGTGATGAGGCCTGCGCCATGGCCGGCGTGGCGCAGGTGGCCGATCAATTGAAGTAGTTTGATTATTTCTTGGTCACCGGGACTTCGATCGGCGCGCAATTCTGCCGGCCCTGCAAGGCGCAGTCCTGGACCTTTTGCATGGCGGCGATGGTGTCGGCGATCCACACCCCGGCGGTGATGAGGATCGACACGATCACCACCGCGAAGACGTTCATCAGCATGCGGTGCCGATAGTCGATGTGACCGTCTTCCTCCTCGAAAGCGGCGAGATCGTCGATTGGTTCGTCGCCATCCGGCGCAATCGGTGCATGGCGCGGCGTCGGCATGCCAAGGCGGCGGCGCAATTGGAAGCTCAGGATCTGCCCGGAGCCGTCGTTCGGATTTGGCTGATCTTGGACCACGTCATAACCGCCATTCTGATCGAATCCAGAATAGCGCGTTGCCGGGCGATTTCTAAGCACAGATTATCCGCGCTGGACGGCGCGCCATGGGGTTCCATGCATTCCAAGGTGCCGCGAACTGGCCTAGAATCGACGAGTAGGGCGCGACATGCACGACGGAGCAATTTTATGACAAGTATCGCTAGGACGAATATCTGGCTTGCCGCCGGCTGCGCGCTCGCCCTGACTCAACTGGCGACGACCGCCGCCCAGGCGACCGACTACAATGTCGGCCCGATCCAGATCACCGCGCCCTGGGCGCGGGCGACGCCGAAGGGCGCGAGTTCGGGCGCCGCCTATATGACGATCACCAACACCGGCAAGACGCCCGACAAGGTCAGTTGCGTGTCGAGCGACGCTAGCGCCGAGTGCCAGATCCATACCATGACCATGGACAACGGCGTGATGCAGATGCGGCCGGTCGAGGGCGGCCTGGAGATCAAGCCCGGCGAAACGGTGACACTCAAGCCGGGCGGCTTTCACATGATGCTGGTCAACCTCAAGCACCCGCTGGAGCAGGGCAGCACGATGAAGGCGACGCTCAAGTTCGACGCCGCCGGCTCGGTGGATGTCGACTATCCGATCGCCGCCATCGGCGCCGCCGCGCCCGGCGTTCCGGCCGGCGGCGGCACCATGATGATGCAAGGCGGCGGGGGCGGCGGCATGCAGATGAACAAGCCGTAACGCGAAGCTATTCCTTGAATGGCGCCTTCATGCCTTGCGGCAGCGGCGCCTTGAAGGTGTTGAGCGTCATCGACACCATGGCGTAGTAGCCGAGGATGCCGACCAGTTCGACGACGCCGGCATCGCCGAGCACTTTCTTCACGCGATTGTAAGTCGGCGTGCTGACGCGCTTCTTTGCGTAAAGCTCTTTGACGAAGTCATAGATCGCCATCTCGTCCTTCGGCGCCTTTTTCGGTGCGCGGCCGGCCTGGATTGCGGCGATGGTTTCGGGCTTGACGCCGGCCTTCTCCGCCATCGGCGCATGCATCGCCCATTCGTATTGCGCCTTCCACTGCTGGCCGGTGCACAGAATGGCAAATTCCGACAGCCGCGGCGACACGCTGGTCTTATAGCGCAGATGGCCGCCGAGCTTTTGCGCCAGCTCGCCGAAGGTCGGCGAATGCAGATAGATGGCGAACGGCCCCGACATCTTGAATTGGCCGCGCGGGCCCGAGGCGATGGATTGCGCCAGGGCGCGCTGGTCCGCGGTCAGGTTGTTCGCGTCGAGCTTCGGCAGGCGGGGCGATTGCATGTCGGCCATGGATGTTTCCTCTTGTGACAACGGACGGCCGTCCGTGGTGATTGTTCTATCGTGACGGCTGAGCCGGCGATGGGCGGGACTCCATAATGAACGAGGCGAGGGCGGTGCGCTACCGGCGCTTCTTCGCCTTGGACTTTGCCGGGCTCTTCTTCGCCGGCTTCGGCCTGGCGCGATTAGCCGCCACCGCACGTCGCGCCGGCATCAAACCGGCTTTCTCGACCTGGCGCACCCAATAATCCCAGGCGCGTCCCATGGACGGCGGCCGCAATTGATGCGCCGAGGTGAGTTTTGCTTCGCCCGGCGACAGCGCATCCACGTGGCCGTGGGCGATGGCCTGGCTGAGCAGCTTGGCGTTGTCGCAGCCGAACACGGTGCGGAACGTCAGCTCGCGCAAGCTTAAGCCGGCGACGGTGGCGCCATGGCGGCGCATCAGCACCATCCAGTGCGGGCCGAGCGCGCGGGCGAGCGAGGCGCCTTCTTCCGGCTTGATCACCAGCATGTTGGTGTCGCCAAACTCGTCGCGCTGATCCCAGAACGGCACTTGGCCGATGACGGCGCCGAGATGAAACACCGGCACCATCTCGCGCCCGGAAATCGCGTATGGCAGCACGGCGTGGGCGTGGTGATGCACCACGGCGTTGACCTCCGGCCGCGCCTTGTAGATCTCGCCGTGGATCACGCGCTCGCTGTAGAGGCGGAACTCGGTCGGCTTGATCGGCTCGGAATCGAGATTGAGCTCGACGATGTCGGACATTTCCGCCAATTCCGGCGCGCGGTGGCGCGGGATGAAATAGCGTTTTGGGTCGCCCGGATGGCGCACGCTGACGTGGCCGAACGCGTCGAGCACTTTCTCGTTGGCCATGATGCGGGTGGCGACGATCAGTTCGTGCAGCAGTTCGGCAATTTGATCCGGCATGGTTGGCTCCGTTTAGGTGTTTTTCCCGCAAGCTTTTCGGCGCTTGTTTTGGCATCATGGCGCGGATCGCGCTAGGAGTGTCCCATGGCTGTTTCCGTAAAAGCTCTGTTCTTCGACGTGTTCGGCACCCTGGTCGATTGGCGCACGTCAATCGCGCGCGAGACAGAAGCACTGTTGAAACCGCTTGGTTTTACGCTCGATTGGCCGGCCTTCGCCGACGCCTGGCGCGGCGAATACCAGGGCGCCATGGACGAGGTGCGCTCCGGCCGCATACCGTTCTGCAAGCTCGACATACTGCACCGGCGCAACCTCGAGCTGATCCTGCCGCGCTTTCATGTCGGCACGCTCTCCGAAGAACAGCGCCGCGCGCTCAATCTGGCGTGGCATAGGCTCGACGCCTGGCCCGACGTGCCGCCCGGGATGGCGCGGCTCAAACGCAAATACATGCTGGCGCCGCTGTCGAACGGCAATATTTCGCTGATGGTCGACTTGGCGCGGCGCAACAATCTGCCGTGGGACGCCATTCTCGGCTCGGAGATCGCCGGCGACTACAAGCCAAAACCGCGAGTCTATCTCGCCGCCGCCGAAGCGCTCGACCTTCCTCCACACGAATGCATGATGGTCGCCGCGCACACCAAGGATCTCATGGCGGCGGCGGCGCTCGGGCTACGCACCGGCCACATCGCGCGCCCCAACGAGCACGGGCCTGGACGCGGCGAGACGGCGCCCAGCGAGAAAGTCGATTTCGCCGCGAAGAGTCTGGAGGATTTGGCCGGACAGCTGGGAACGTGAGGCGCGCACTTTCCCCTCCCCCTTGTGGGGAGGGGCAGGGGTGGGGGTCGAGAGGTTTTATAAAAGCGTCGACGCTCTCCTCACACGACCCCACCCAACCCTCCCCACAAGGGGGAGGGCTAAGTGAAGCAACGACTCTACGCCTGTAACGCTGGGTAATCCGTATAGCCCTTCGCCGCCCCGCCGTAGAACGTCTTGCGGTCTGGCGGGTTGAACGGGCCGCCGTGGCGGAAGCGTTCGTCGAGATCGGGATTGGCGAGATAGAGCGCGGCGAACGACACCAGGTCGGCGGTGCCGTCGCGCAGCGCCGCGTTGGCGCGTTCGAGATCGTAGCCCTTGTTGGCGATGAGCGGTCCGCGCCAGATTTTGCGGAAGAAACCGATGTCGGGCATTTCGCCCGCGGCCACCGGATCGCCCGGCCCCGGCTCGACGATGTGCAGATAGGCGATGCCGAGCCGGTTGAGCTCGCTCACGGCGGTCGAGAACGTCGCCGCCGGATGGCTGTCGGCAATGTCGTTATACGGATTGGTCGGTGACAGCCGCACGCCGACTCGCTCGCCGCCCCATTCGCCAATCAGCGCTTGCGTCACCTCGATCAGGAAGCGCGCGCGGTTCGACGCGCTGCCGCCGTAACGATCGGTGCGCTTGTTGGTGCTGTCGCGCAGGAACTGATCGATCAGATAGCCGTTGGCGCCGTGCAGCTCGACGCCATCGAAGCCGGCGTCGCGGGCGTAAGCCGCGCCGCGGCGAAAATCTTCGACGATGCCGGGAATCTCGTCGGTCTCCAGTGCGCGCGGCGTGACGAAAGCTTCCATGCCGTTCGTCGTCCACGCCTGGCCCGCCGGCGCGATGGCCGACGGCGCGACGGGAAGCGCGCCGCCCGGCTGCATCGTCGGATGCGAGATGCGGCCGACATGCCAGAGCTGCAGGAAAATCCGCCCGCCGACGCCATGCACCGCGTCGGTGACGAGCTTCCAGCCGGCCACCTGCTCCGCGCTATGGATACCCGGCGTGCCCGGATAGGCGACGCCCTGCGGCGAGACTTGCGTGGCTTCGCTGACGATCAATCCGGCGCCGGCGCGCTGCGCATAATAGGTGGCGTTGAGCGCGGTCGGCACATTGCCGGGCCCGGCGCGGTTACGCGTCATCGGCGCCATCACCACGCGGTTCGGCAGCTCTAGCGGCCCGAGGCGAAAGGGCGAGAAAATATCCACGCTGCTCATCTCAACCCCACGCTTGTCAGCCCCACACTTGTCAGCCCCACACTTGGCGCGCCGTCTCGAGAATGCGTTCGAATTTGCGCCACTGGTCCTCCTCCGGAATCGAAATACTATCGAGGCCGCCAAAGCCGCATTGCGGGCTCAACGCCAGTTGCTCAGCCGGCAGATATTTGGTCGCCTCGTCGATCCGCCGCCGCAACAGATCGAGGCTCTCAAGGTCGGCGCGCTTGGTGGTGACGAGGCCCAGCACCACGATCTTCTGCTTGGGCACGTAGCGCAGCGGCGTAAAACTTCCAGAGCGCTCGTCGTCATATTCAAGCAGCAGCCGATCGTGCTTCAATTGCGCGAACAGCTGCTCGGCGATGCCGTCATAGTGACCCTCGCGATGCCATTGCGGCATGACTTTGCCGGTCGCCGGATCGATCGTCCGCGGGTTGCCTTTGCACAGATGAATGCCGAAGGTGACGCCGTCGAAACCGGCAATGACGGCGTTATCGGCGGCAATCGAGCGTTTCATATTTTCGTCCGGATCCTCGCCGCGGGCGCGCATGCGGTCGAGCGAAACCTTGTCGACATAGGCGGTATAGCCCGGCGCGTCGATCTGAATGTAACGGCAGCCGGCATCGACCAATTCGCCAATGATCTGCCGCGAGATTTTGACGACGTCGGCAAGGAACGCATCCATGTCCGGGTAAAAGGCTTTGGATTGCTGCCAGTCGAAGCGCTGCGAAATTCGGTCGGGACTTAAAACCGTCACCTTAACGGGTTTTGTCGCGATCTTGCTGGAGAATTGATATTCCGAGAGCGGCACGTTGCGCACGAGGCGCAGCCGCTCGACGACGCGGCGCCGGGTCCTGATCGCCGGGCCGGGCGCGCTGAAATTCTGTTCGGCGCGCGCAAACGGTTGCAGGCTCACGCCTTCCATCGATTTGTCTTCGGCCGGGACTTCGAAGCCTGCGACCGACTCGCTGAAGCTTTCCTGGAAATTGCGCCGTCGCAGCTCGCCGTCGGTGAGGATGGGAAATCCGATTGCTTCTTGCTTGGCGATCACGTGACGGATCGCATCGTCCTTGGCGCGGTCGAATTCGCCCTCGGCGGCATTGCCGCGCTTGTAATCGTCATAGGCGCGGCGCAGGTCCGGCGGCGAGCACAAGCCGCCCACCTGATCGACGCGAAGGTTCTTCAAGTCTGCCATCGTTGCCGTCGCCGACATCGCGAGGCCTCCTCATTTTCCGGTCTGCAAATTCAACTTGCGCACGATGGCGGTGTAGCGTTCGGCATCGCGCTGTCTGAATGCGATATAATTCGCGGTGCCGTTCTCTTCCATCACCATGCCGAGCTGTTCCATGCGCGTGGCCATGGCCGGCTCGCGCATGACCTTGGCGATCTCGGCCTGCAGGCGCGCCACGATCTTTGCCGAGGTCCCCGCCGGCACGAACATTCCCATCACGGTGGCAACGTCGAACCCCTTGATGCCCAATTCATCGCAGGTCGGGATCGCCGGCGTCGACGCCGAGCGCTGCAACACGCTGATGCAATAGCCGCGCAATTGGCCGCCCGCGATCAGCGCCTGAACGTTGGGAATGCCGGACCAGCCGACTTGGATTTCGCCGGTCAGGAGGCCGTTGACCATGGCGGTGCCGGCGCGATACGGCACATGCAGGACATCAATCCCGACGAGATCGGCAAAGATCGCCATGGTCATATGATGGATCGATCCGATGCCCGCCGAGCCATAGGTGATCTTGCCGGGCTCCTGTTTGGCGAGCGCGATGAATTCCGACAGCGTCGAAGCTTGCACCTTGGGATTGGCCGCCAGGATGGTCGGCAAACTGACGAGCCCGGTGATCGGCGTGAAATCCTTCATGGGGTCGTAGCCGACGTCCGGATTGAGCAGCGGGTTGATCGCCATGATGCCGGTGTCGCCTAAATACAGGGTGTAGCCGTCGGGCGCTGCTTTTGCCGCGGCAATCGCGGAGAGCGCCCCGCCTGCGCCGGTGACGTTTTCGACCACAAAGGACTTGCCGAAGTCGTTGCTCATCCGGTCCGCCAGCAACCGCCCCAAGACGTCGGGATTGCCGCCCGGCAAGGACGATACGATCAAGCGCACCGAATGTGCGGGATAGGAATCGTCCTGCGCGAGCGCGGCGGAGACGAGGCAAACCGTGACCGCCATCGCCGCAATGACGAAACGTGAATGCATGGTCCTGGCCTTTTTTGACCGCGGTCGCAGCGTTACGCCCAATTGATTGGCCTAGTCAAAATGCAAACCGCTTTTCTTGACCACGGGCTGCCAGCGCGCCGCCTCGGTCTTGATGAAGTCGGCGAATTCCGCGGGCGTGCTGGACGACAGATAGAGTCCCACTGCGTCCGCTCGCGCCTTGATGGTGGGATCGTTGAGGATTTTTGCGGTCTCGCTTTGCAGCTTGTCGATGACGGCCGCGGGTGTGCCGCGCGGCGCTACGAGGCCGAGCCAGACCGTGAGATTGCCAAGGTGCAGACCGGCCGCCTCGTCGAGCGTCGGCAGGTCGGGCAGCGCCGGGAACGCGCGGGCGTCGAGCTTCGCCAGCGCGCGCAAGTCGCCGGACTGGATCAGCGGCAATTCCGCCGAAGGCCCGTCGAACACGAAATCGACGCTCTTGGTCAAAATGCCGTGCGCCACCTCCGAGCTGCCGTTATAGGGCACAAGCAGGGTGTCGACCCCGGCCGCATCGTTGAACAGATAACCCTGCAGCTTTGTCGAGATGGTGCCGGCGCCATAATTGAGCTTGCCGGGCGCGGCCTTGGCCTTGGCGATCAAATCCTTCACCGATTTGTATTCGCTCTGCGCATTGACCACGAGGAGCCCAATGGTCTTCGCCACCAACGAAATCGGCGTAAAATCGGCGATCGGATCGTAAGGCAGGGTTTTGTAGAGATACTGGTTCATCACCAGCGTCGAATCGATCGCCATCAGCAGCGTGTAGCCATCGCCCGTCGCCTTGGCGGCAGCCTCCGCCCCGATCACCGTATTAGCCCCAGGCCGGTTCTCGACCACCACCGGCTGCTGGAAATCGACACTCATCTTGTCGCCGATGAGCCGCGCCAGCACGTCGGACGGCCCGCCCGCGGGGAAGGGGACGATGATGTGGATTGCGCGGGTGGGGTAGTTCTGCGCGGCCGCTGGCGTGGCGCAGAGTGCCGATATCAACATCAGTACGGCGAAGCGAAACGAGCACATGGCGTTCTCCCGGTGCGGCCAAGTCTTTCGCAGTCAAGTCTTTCGCAGTCTAGCACCACACGCGCACAATATTTCAAATCCGCGCCGCTTGCGGCGGGGCGGGGAGAGCGCGCTATGATGCGCGCAAAGGTGGAAGCGGGAGGACACGATGGCGAACAATCTGGTCACGCGCCGTGCGGCGCTCGGCGCGGCGGCGGTCGGCGTGGCGGCGCTTGAAGCGAGGCAGGCGATGGCGCAGGCGAACGAACGCAAGACATTCGTGCTCATTCACGGCGCCTGGCATGGCGGCTGGTGCTGGCGGCGCGTCGCGGACAGTCTCGAACAGCGCGGCCACAAGGTTTTTGCCCCGTCGCTCACCGGCAACGGCGACCGCTCGCATCTTCTGAGCAAGGACGTGATACTCGACACCCACATCGCCGACATCGTCAATCTGGTGAAATGGGAAGACCTCAACGGCGTCTGCCTCGTCGCCCATTCGTATGGCGGCTGGCCGGCCTCGGGCGCGCTCGAACAGATCCATGATCGTGTCTCGGCGATCGTCTGGCTGGACGCTTTCAAGCCGGAGAATGGCCAGAAGGGCACCGACTTCGCGTCGGAGTTCAGCCGCAAGGCGCTGGAGGAAGCGGTGGCCAAGGGCGAGCCCGGCCGCAAGGGGCCGCCGGCGAAGACGTTTTCGCAGAGCGAGAAGGATTACGCTTGGATCGACTCCAAGCTGACGCTGCAGCCGAACGGCGTCGCCACCCAGCCGATCGCGCTCACCGGCAAGCGCGAGACGATCGCCAAGAAGACCTACATTCGCGCGCCGAAATATCCGCAATCGGCTTTCGATAAGGCGCTGGTGGAGTGCAAGGCCGACACGACCTGGCAGACCTTCGTCAACGACGACACCGGCCATGACGTGATGATCGATCAACCGCAGTGGCTGGCGGATGTGTTGCTGAAGGTGTCGTAGCTATTGCCGTGGCTCAAGCCCGGCTTCGTTGATGATCCGCTCCTACGGCGCGTGCGATCGAGGACGTGGGCAATAGATATTCACATCTGCATGCGACGTCGATCACGATGCAAAATTCGGCTGCACGCGGCGAATTTTCCACCGCGGTAATCAGGGATTAACGCAGCTCCGATAATCCCTCTGCAAAGCCCGAGAGGGACCGTCAGCCATGATTTCACTCGATGCGGCATCCTCGCTAGCCGCCGCGCATGGCCAGCGGCTGAGCCGGCGTGTCACGCCGGCGCTTTTTGTCGCGACGCTGTTCGTCTCGGCACTGCTGCTGTTCGCCGTTCAGCCGATGTTTACCAAGATGGTGCTGCCGCGGCTCGGCGGCTCGCCTTCGGTCTGGTCGGTCGCCATGGTGGCCTTCCAGACATTCCTGTTTGCTGGCTATGCCTATGCGCACCTTGTCTCCCGTTTGCTTAAGCCCGCTCAAGCCGCGGTGTTGCATCTCGCCTTCCTCGCGCTGGTCGCGTTGACGCTGCCGCTGAGCGTTGCGTCGGGCTTCAATGTGCCGCCGGACGATAACGTGATGCTCTGGCTTGTCGGGCTGTTCGCGTTTTCCATCGGCGTTCCCTTCATGGCATTGTCGGCGACCGCGCCACTGCTGCAGCATTGGTTCGTCGCCACCGGCCACCCGAAAAACCCTTACGTGCTCTATGCCGCGTCCAATCTGGGCTCGTTCTGCGCGTTGCTCGCCTATCCGTTTGCGATCGAGCCGTTCTTCACGCTGCGCACGCAGACGCTGCTGTGGTCGCTCGGCTTCTCGTTGCTCGCGCTTTGCATCGGCGCCGCCGCCTGCTTCGCCGCCACCGGAACGGCGTTCATCTACACGGCGGCGGAAGGCGAGCGTCCGACATGGCGACGGCGCGCCGCGTGGCCGTTGTTGACGGCCATTCCGGCGGGTCTGTGCATCGCGGTGACCTCCTTCATCGCCACCGACCTCGCGGCGGCGCCGTTCCTGTGGGTGGTGCCGCTGGCGCTCTATCTCTTGACCTTCGTCGCGGTGTTCCGCGACCGGCCATGGATTTCTCATGCGCTGGTTCTGCGCCTCTTGCCCTACGTGCTGGCACCGCTGGCGATCAGCGTGTTCGGCAGCGGCAAGACATACTGGTTTGCCCAGGTCCTGTTGAATCTCACCGCGTTCACGTTGATTGCGCTGGCGTGCCATGGCGAGGCCTATCGCCTGCGGCCGGCGGCGAACAGATTGACCGAGTTTTATCTGTGGACGTCGTTCGGCGGCGTGCTGGGAGGCGTGTTCGCCGGCATCGCCGCGCCGCATCTGTTCAGCTACACCTACGAATATCCCATCCTGATCGTGGCCGCGCTCGTGGTGCTGCCGGGCTTGTTCGCCGGCGGTGCGCGGCACTTCATCCGCGAGGCCGCTCCCGGGCTGATCGCCGCCGCGGTCGCGCTCGCGTTGTGGCTCGTGACCAACGCACGGCTGCCGCTCGCGGCCGAGGCGCCGATGCAGGTGGCGCTGGTGGCGCTAGCGGCGCTGATGCTGTTCCAGGCGAAACGTCCGGCTCGGTTCGCGGGGCTTGTCGTATTTGCATTCCTGGTAACCGGGCTGTGGCAGCCCGGCCTGGGCCGGGTCGTAACCTTTCGCAGCTTCTTCGGCGTGCATCAGGTGGTCGACACCGCCGATGGCACGCACCGTCTGCTGTTCCACGGCACCACGATCCACGGCGCCGAGCGCATCCGCGCCGAAGCTGGACAAGTCCTGCCGGCGCAACCCGAGCCGTTGACGTATTACTATTTCGGCGGCCCGATATCGGAGGCCGTCGCGGCCGCGCGCGGCGCGCAGCACCATCTCGACCAAGTCGCAGTCGTCGGGCTGGGCACCGGCAGCCTGGCCTGTCACCGGCGCGAGGGCGAGAACTGGACCTTTTTCGAGATCGATCCCGAAGTCATTGGCATCGCGCGCGACCCGCGTTACTTCCATTTCCTGTCGGCCTGCGCGCCGCACGAACCGATCGTGCTCGGTGATGCCCGTCTGACCTTGTCGGCTTCGTCCGAGCGCTACGACCTCATCGTGCTCGATGCATTTTCGTCCGATGCCATTCCGGTTCACCTGCTCACCCGCGAAGCGCTCGGCATGTATGTGGAGCGGCTTACGCCGCACGGGGTCATCGCCTTTCATGTGTCTAACCGGAACATGGAGCTTGCCAGCGTGGTCGCTGCATTCGGCAAAGCCGAGGGGCTCGCGGCCTACGACAAGCTGGACGACCAGGTGAGCGATTTCATCAAGGATTACCGCGCCAATGCCGAGGTGGTCGTTCTGGCGCGCAACGCCGCCGATCTCGGCGACCTGCCGTCGTGGCGCGGCTGGCGCAAGCTCGATCCTACACCGGGCGTCGCCGAGTGGACCGACGACTATTCCGACATCCTGCGCGCTATCCTGCGGAAAAGGTTCTGAGACCGGCGTGATCCGCCGTGCCGAAGCGCAAGGCGATTGCGAAGAAAACCTACATTCGCGCGCGACCCGGGGCTCGCGTTTCCCATTGCCCGATCGCTTGCGATAGCCCACAACCAATTCGTAAAACTACGGATACGTCCGCTTAGCGTCAGGAAAGACGATGACCAGCGATAGCAAAAAAGCCAAAGCCGTCCACGTTCCAAAAAATGAGCCTGCCGCGAAGGACAAAAGCACTTCGGGTGAGGTGGTATCCAAGACCGAGAGCGGGAAGGCACCCACTTCGGGTGAAGTCGTATCCAAGACCGAGAGCGGGAAGGCACCCGCTTCGGGTGAAGTCGTATCCAAGACCGAGGGTGGGGAGGCTGCCGTCGCCGCGCCTTCAAACTACAGCCGGGGTGAAGGCCAGAAGCCCGTGAGCGCCGCCTACAAGGAAAACTGGAACGCGATTTTCGCGAAGAAGAAGCCGAAGAGAAAGCGATAATTCGCACGGCGAAACAGGCCGGTGGTTTCTTGCGAGGCGTGAGCCGTCCGCTCGGGTCGCTTCGGACATCGTTGCAAAACACGCGGAATTTCGCACTGGCTTGCGCTTGCCCGCCGCGTAAATTCGAGGACTATCGAGGTCCTGATCGGCCGGCGACAAATCTCGAAAAGGCATGGTGCAACGTCGATTCGCACTCTTCCGCGCGCTGCCGTGCTGTCTCGGAGCCCCAGCACAGCAGAATTTCGCGCAAATCCCGGATCGCGACATCCACGGCGGTCGCCAAGTCAATGTCATCGGCAGCGCCATCGTCGGTGCGATAGTCACTAAGCCTCAATATTTCAGCGCTCACTCGGCACTCCGCGAATCACTCTGCCGGCAGGATGGAGGCCATCGGTTAACGCGCCGTGACCAGCAGACTCCAGAATCGGCTACGGTTTGCCAGAGCCCGCTTTATCGCCGTAAGAGAAATACGCGTTACCAATAGCAGCCTTTGCAGGAATGACCGGTATGACCAAGTTAGAGAACGGGCTGCCTCCAGTGGTGGGAGCCTATTGGATCAACGAGGAAGATTACCCGGCGCTGCTGAAACTTTTCGACGACGGACACAAAATGCCGCGCACCTGGAAGGAATGGCTGAAAATTGCCAAGGAAATGGAACAGGGGCTTGTGGCCTACGGACACGTCGTCATGCGCGTTAACATCGATCCGACCACATTTTCGGATTGGTGCGCTGCTCACGGCACGAGCCCGAGCCGTGAAGGACGCAAGAGGTTTCTCGCTGCAGCCGTCAACGAGAGGTACGGCAATCAAGGTTGACCATTGCGCTTTGCAGAACTCGAACCTCAGTCGTACCTGATGTTCGCTTCCTTCAGCACCTTCTCCCATCGTGCCGCCTCGTTGCGGATGAACGCCGAAAACTCCTCCGGCGTGCTGGTGACGGCGAAATTGCCGGTCTGGTTGAATTTCTCGCGGACGTCGGGCTCGGACAAAATGTGCACGACTTCGCGGTTGAGCTTGTCGATGACAGGCTTCGGCGTGGCCTTGGGCGCGACCAGGCCGAGCCAAATGGAAATATCTTCGAAGTTCTGCAAGCTTCCCGCCGCCGCCAGCGTCGGCACGTCGGGGTAGGGGTCCTTGCGGCTGTCGAGCTTGGCGAGCGCGCGCACTTTGCCGCTTTCGATTAGCGGGCCCGCCACCACGGTCGCGGCGTAGACCATGTCGACTGACCCGGTGAGCAGGCCCTGCACTGTCTCGGCCGTGCCTTTGAACGGCACATAGACCATGTCGATGCCGGCGGCCTTGTTGAACAGCAGGCCGGCGAGCTGCACCGTGATGGTGCCGGCGCCGTAGTTGAGCTTGCCGGGCTCGACCTTGCCGCGCGCGATCAGCTCCGTCACGCTCTTCGGGCCGGTCTCCGCCGGCACGCACAAGAGCGACATCGATTTCACCGTGGTGGTGATCGGCGCGAAATCGTTGAGCGGATCGTAGGGCAGGGTTTTGTAGAGATACTGGTTCATCGCCAGCGTGGAATCGATCGCCATCAACAGCGTGTAACCATCCGGGGCGGCCTTGGCCACGGTCTCGGCGCCGATGATGGTGTTGGCGCCCGGGCGATTGTCGACGATGACCGGCTGGCCCCAGTCCTCGGTCATTTTTTGGGCGATGATGCGGGCGGCGATGTCGCTCGGGCCGCCGGCCGGGAAGGGGATGACGATGTGGATCGGCCGGCTCGGATAGGTATCGTCCGCTTGCGCTGCGGCGGGCGCGAACGGCGCGAGCGCGCACAGCCAAGCCAATGCATGGAGGCAATACGACCGATGCGTCATGGCGTGCTCCCGGTGGCAACGGCGCCATGCTAGGCTAGAATCCGAAGTCGGAACACTTTTGGCAAACGCTTAAGGTCAGCGGCATGGCGGCGCGCATCGGATTGATCATCCCGTCCTCGAACCGCATGGTGGAAGAGGAGATGGTGCGCCACGTGCCGCCCGGCGTCACCGCGCACGTGGCGCGGCTGCGCATGACCGGCGCCCATCGCGTCGGCCTCGATGAGCTGCTGCCGCAAGTCGCGCAAGTTGCAGCCACGCTCACCGACGCCCGTTGCGACGTCGTCGCCTTCCATTGCACCGCGAATTCAACGTCGGAGGGCATGGCGGGCGAGGCAAAGCTGCTTGGCGCGCTGCGCGACGCCGGTGCAACGCACGTGACGACGACGGCGAGCGCCATCCGCCATGCCTTCGACGTGCTTGGCGCGCGACGCATCGTGTTGCTGACGCCCTACAATGCGCACGTCACCGAAGAGGAAGCCGGATTTTTGCGCGAGGCCGGCTACGCGGTGGTGCACGCCCACGGCTTTGCCATGAAAGGCAGTGACGAATATTGCGCGACGCCGCCGCAATTTTGGCGCGACCGCGCGCTCGAGGCGGCGCGGCCCGATGCCGACGTTTATTTCCTCAGCTGCGCGAATATCTCCGTGTTCCCGGTCATCGAGGAGATCGAGCAAAAGCTCGGCCGCCCGGTGGTGACCAGCAATCAGGCGGTGATCTGGGAGGCACTGTCGCTCCTTGGCATCAACGACCGGCGCAATTGCCGCGGCCGTTTGTTCGACAGCCTCGCCGTCAAAAATTCGGCGGCACACCGCGTAACCGCATGAGCAGACCATGACATCGCAGCAAAACACCGACCGCATTCAGACCACCCATATTGGCAGCCTGCCAAGGCCGCACGATCTGCTCGACCTGATGAAGGCAAAACTCAACGGCCAGCCCTACGATCAAAATAAATACGACGCACTGTTGAAGAAGTCGGTCGCCGATACCGTGCGCAAGCAGGCCGAATGCGGCATCGACATCGTCACCGACGGCGAGTTCTCAAAACCCGGTTTCTTTACTTACATCCAGGAGCGGCTAGAAGGATTCGAGCGCCGCCCCGACCAGAAGATGAAGCTGTTCCAGCAGGAGGTCGCGGCGTTCCCCGAATATTACGCCGAGTATTTCAAGCAGGCGATGATGGGCGGCGCCATCGTCGGCCTGGCGCCGGTGGTGTGCGTCGCGCCAGTGAAATATCGCGGCGATAAACTCGTCCAGACCGATATCGCCAACGTCAAGCAGGCGGCTGCTGCTGCCGGTGTGCCCGACCATCACGTCTTTCTGCCGGCGACCGCGCCGTCGGGCGTCGGCATCAACGAATATTACAAATCCGACGAGGCGTATTTTCACGCGCTCGCCGCCGAGCTCGGCAAGGAATACCGCGCCATCACCGATGCCGGCATACTGGTGCAGATCGACGACCCGTTCCTGCCGGATATTTTCTTCGAGCCCGATCTCGACCGCGCGCAGATGCGCCGCCGCGCCGAGATCTATGTCGAGGCGACCAACACCGCGCTCAAGGGCATTGCGCCGGAGAAGGTGCGCTTCCACACCTGCTACGGCATCAACGAAGGGCCGCGGCTTTACGAGGCAGCGCTCGCCGATATCATCGACTACGTGCTTAAGATCGACGCCGGCTCCTATAGTTTCGAGGCCGCCAATCCGCGCCACGAGCACGAGTACCATTTGTTCGAGCGGGTAAAACTTGCCGACGGCAAGGTGATCTGTCCGGGTATGATCACGCACGCCAGCAACATCGTCGAGCATCCGGAATTGATCGCCGAGCGCATCGTGCGTTTCGCCAAGCTGGTCGGCCGGGAGAATGTCATCGCCGCTGCCGACTGTGGCTTCTCCTCGCAGGCCTTGTACCGCACCGAGGTGCACCACACGGTGGTGTGGGAAAAATTCAAGGCGCTGCGCCAGGGCGCGGACTTGGCGACGAAGCAGCTTTGGAAATGATTGACCGTGACGAGCCGTCACGGTCGTGCCCTCTCCCCTTGCGGGAGAGGGCTACTCGGCGGTTCAACAGCCACAACCGGGTGAGGGGGCGGGCCGCGACCCCTCACCCAATGGTGCCTGTTGAATCAGCGGCGATGCCCTCTCCCGCAAGGGGAGAGGGCATGCCCGCGCGCTTTGTCGCGCTGCTACTTTTGTTGTTGCTCACTGCCGCCCCCGCACATGCCGCCGACGACGTCGCAAGCTTCTACCGCGGCAAGCAGGTCCGCTTCATCGTCGGCTCGGCGCCGGGCGGCACCTACGATCTGCTCGCCCGCATCGTCGCCCGCCACATCGGCGCGCATATCCCGGGCTCTCCGAGCATCATCGTGCAGAACCAGCCGACTGCCGGCGGGCTCCTCATGGTCAATCAGCTGTACACGCTCGGGCCGAACGACGGCACCGCCATCGGCGTACCGCTCAACGGCATCCCAGCGGCGCCGTTGTTGCAGCCGGCGGCGGCGCATTTCGACGCCGCAAAACTGATCTGGCTCGGCTCGACCCATAGCGAGCCCTACGTCGCCTATGTGTGGCACACCGCGCCGGTGCAAAACCTCGCTGACGTGATGACCAAGCAGCTCGTGGTCGGCGCCACCACGCCGGGCACGACCATGAACGATTTTCCGCAGCTCACCAACGCGATCCTCGGCACCAAATTCAAGATCGTGCCGGGCTACGCCTCGACGCCGCAAATGAATGAGGCGCTGGAGCGCGGCGAGGTCGAGGGCGTCGCCGGCTTCGGCTGGTTCGCGCTCAACGCCCAGGTGCCGCAATGGGTGACGGAGAAAAAGATCACGATCATCACCCAGTTCGGCGCCACCCGGCATCGCCTCTTGCCCGACGTGCCGCTGATGCTCGATCTCGCCAGATCGCCGGCCGACCGCCAGGCGCTGCTGCTGCTGTTCGGCCGCACCGAATACGGCCGGCCCTATTTCCTGCCACCCGACGTGCCCGTGGAGCGGGTGCAAGCGCTGCGCCGCGCCTTCGATGCCACCATGAAGGACGAAGGTCTTATCGCGGACGCCGCCAAGATCGGCTTCGAGGTCGATCCGCTCAGCGGCGAGCAGGTCCAGGCGTCGGTCGCGGCGCTCGCCCATACGCCGCCCGAGGTGGTGGCGCGGGTGCGCGCGGCGCTCAACCAGCCGTGAGAATTTTTTCCCTCCCCCTTGTGGGGAGGGTTAGGGTGGGGAAGTGGGAGGTGACGCGCAGCCGTCGACGATTGTACAAACCTCTCGACCCCCACCCCTTCCCCTCCCCACAAGGGGGAGGGGAAGAAGAAAAAAGGTTACGCCCGTGCACGCCCCGCAAGCTTCCCTGCAATCGCGCCGCTCGATGTATTCCGGCAACAAGCTGCAGATCGGCCTGTTCGGCCCGAACTGCTCGTCCGGCCGCGCCGTGACCTTGGTGCCGGAGCGCTGGTCGGGCAGTTGGCCGGACAACAAGAAGCTCGCCATAATGGCGGACGAGGCCGGCATCGACTTCATGCTGCCGATCGGCCGCTGGAAGGGGTATGGCGGCGACACCGACTATCAGGGCACCACGCTGGAAACCATCACCTGGGCCACCGGACTGCTCGGCTGCACCAAGCGCATCACCGTGTTCGGCACCGTGCATGCGCTGATCTTCAATCCGGTGGTGGCGGCGATGGAG
>Ga0193726_1001005_pt1 | contig 24606 bp, 24 predicted proteins | sample H2c1metaG_FD_144928 | JGI IMG/M metagenome (GOLD analysis project Ga0193726, IMG submission 144928) | Soil microbial communities from a riparian zone of the East river system, Colorado, United States - H2c1 | ecosystem: Environmental > Terrestrial > Soil > Riparian zone | place: USA: East River...
GAAGTATGTTACACTCCTGTTGTTCTTCAAAAGGAGCATATGTCCTCCTCAAAGACGGAAGTCCTGCAGGGAACACTCGACTTGCTGGTCCTGAAAACGCTCGATTTCATGGGGCCGATGCACGGCTTCGGAATTGCGATCCGCATTCAGCAAGTTTCGGACGATCTGCTTCAAATTAATCAGGGCACGCTTTATCCAGCGCTGCTTCGGCTGGAGCAACGCGGCTGGATCACGTCGAAGTGGGGAATCTCAGAAAATAATCGCAAAGCTAAGTTTTATTCTCTAACGCGTAGCGGACGCAAGCAACTCGGCGAAGAGGCGGAAGAATGGAGCCGCATGTCCGCCATGATTAATCGCGTGCTGAAAACGAGCTAATTAATTTATGCGAGAAATTCTGCGAACTTTTGTTCATCGTATCGGATCAATCTTCCGTCGTCGAAAACTCGATGACGACCTGAACGCAGAAATGCAATCCCACCTGCAAATGGCCGTTGATCTGAACGTGCGCAAAGGTATGTCCCCGGAAGATGCGCGCCGTCAGGCGCTAATCGGTTTCGGAGGCGTCGAGAATATTAAGGAAACGTACCGCGAGCAACGAGGATTGCCAGTGATTGAAACCACACTGCAAGACATTCGCTTCGGATTCCGCATGCTGCGTCGCAGTCCGGGATTTTCGCTCCTCGCGATTCTTTGTCTTACCGTGGCGATCGGCGCAAACGCCGCCGTCTTTAGTTGGATCGAAGGAATTCTTTTTCGCCCGTATCCGGCCGTTGCTCATCAGGAAAGAATGGTCGCGCTTGCGGCAACCATTCGCGGCAGTTCCGAAACGAACGATATTTCCTTGCCAGACCTAGCTGATTTTCGGAAAAACTCTAGTCTGTTTGAATCGTTTATTGTCGACCGCATCATAGGAACTACGCTCAGCATTGGTGACCGCGCCGAGCGTGCAACTGGGAGCATTGTTTCCTCAAATTATTTTGACGCGTTAGGAATACGTCCAATCCTTGGCCGCGGATTCCTTCCTGCGGAAGACACAGGGCGCAACGCGCATCCCGTAACAGTAATCAGCTACCGGACCTGGCAAGACCGCTACGCCGGCGATCCGGCAATCATCGGCCGGCAGCAATACTTAAATGGAGTGCAGCACACGATCGTGGGCGTCGCGCCGAAAGGATTTGACGGCACGTTCATCGGTTATGCGTTTCAATTCTGGGTGCCGCTTTCCATGCAAGAGACTTTCACCACACCCTACAAACTGGAAGATCGTAGCGCGCAATGGATCGAAGGATTCGCATTTCTGAAGCCCGGCGTTACACGTCAACAGGCGCAAACGGAATTATCAGCCATCGCTCAGCGGTTGGAAAATGCCTATCCGGCAACAAATCGCGGACGCGGTGTGAAAGTTTTTCCGTTGTGGGATACACCTTTCAACGGCGCCACCACCATGGGTCCGACGCTTAAGATTTCTCTCGCCGTCGTAATTTTTGTTCTCATAATTGCGTGCGCCAATGTGAGCAATTTGTTGATGGTCCGAGCCTTCGCGCGCCGCCAGGAAATTACCATCAGGCTCGCGATCGGCGCTGGACGCTCACGCCTCTTGCGCCAACTTCTCAGCGAAGGTCTGATTCTCTCCGCCTTTGCTTCGGTCGGCGGATTGATTTTCGCGAAATGGTGCCGCAACGCGCTGGTGCTTTTTTCGCCGCCACTGCCGGGCGGTGTGATCGTCAACTTGCCCGGCGAAATTGACTGGCGAGTGCTCGTGCTAAGCGTCGGCGTCTGCGTTCTCGCAACGCTCCTGTTCGCACTGGTTCCGGCCATACATGCCAGCAAAATTGATCTGGCTGGCGCGCTGAAGTCAGAGTCCGGAGGCGTGGTTGGAGGCTCATCAAAATCTCGGCTTCGCGCGAGTTTAGTCCTGATTCAAGTGTCACTGAGTTTTGTTTTGGTAGTCGGCACGGGCCTGCTGCTAGAAAGTTCGCGGCGCATCCAAAACGCGAGTCCGGGTTTTTCCACGGATGATGTACTGACCAGCACTGTCGATTTATTCGCAGCGGGCTATGACAAAGCGCGAGCCAAGAATTTTCGCGACCAGTTGATCGATCGCGTTCAGGCTCTTCCCGGTATTCAGTCGGCTGCATTTTCGCGGTCCTTGCCGTTTAGTTATGGCGGCTACGCTTCCGCGCCGGTTTCCATAATTGGCTATGCGCCGTCGGCCGACGAAGATCTTACAGTGGAATTTAACATTGTCAGTCCCGGATATTTCGCGACGGTTGGAATTCCGCTTCTCTCAGGCCGCGAATTCTCGCGTGTCGATGACGAAAAAAGTGCACCGGTCGCAATCATCAACGAATCGATGGCCGCGAAGTTCTGGCACGGGAACGATCCCGTCGGCGATCACTTCTTGGCGAAAGATCAAACCATGCTCGTCATCGGCGTCGCAAGAGACTCGAAGTACCGGAGCATGCGCGAAAATCCAAAGCCTTTTTATTATGTCGCGATGCGCCAAAACGTCTCCGTGAATAGTGCCCTGTACATGCGGACGTCGCTCAGCCCTGCTGTGATTGTGCCGGCGATTGCGCGTGAGATTCGCGCAATTGATCCCGGCCTTGCGCCCATGGAAACAATCACGATGCGTCAGGAAGTCGATCGCATGTCCTACGCGCAGAGGCTAGCAGTCGCACTTCTGACGGCCTTCGGAGGAATAGCGCTCCTGCTTGCCGCCATCGGACTCTACGGCGTGATGTCGTATTCAGTTTCGCAAGGCAAGCGGGAGCTGGGATTAAGAATGGCGCTTGGCGCAGGCGCATCGGATCTTCTGCGCCTCGTAATGTCGCAGGGATTGATGCTCACCGCCGGTGGCATCCTGCTGGGTGCAATCGCCTCTCTGGCCCTGACGCAATTTATCGGAAATCTTCTTTATAAAATCAGTCCGCGCGATCCGATTGTTTTCGTTTCAGCATTCGTGGTGATGATTGTTGTCTCACTTGCGGCGTGCTTCGTCCCGGCTTGGCGCGCGTCGCGGATTGATCCCGTCCGCGCGTTGCGGGAATGATTCACAAGTTCGGCGTGGAAGGGAAGTAAGCAGCAATTTTAAGGGACAGTCATGAATAAAAAATTCAGAACCGTCATTCTGGCGGCAGGAATTGTTACAATTTTTGTGCTCGCATTTATTTGCGGGCGGGCAATTTTTGGTGCAATTCGCCCCACGCCGTCTGTCCAAGTGACAACAGTGAAAAAAGCGTCAGAACAGTTCAAGAATATTCAGGTCTTGAAGGATTTGCCCGCCGACCAGCTATATCCCACTATGCATTTCATGGCCGACTCGCTCGGCGTGCAGTGCGTTGACTGTCATGTCGGAGTTCCGGGGCAGGTTGACGGCGAAAAAGACGACAAGCAAATGAAGCGCACGGCGCGCAAAATGCTCGCAATGACAATGGAAATAAATAAAGCGAATTTCGACGGCAAAAGCGGCAACCGCACTGTTACGTGCTATACCTGCCACCGCGGCTCGCGCCAACCGTTGGCAACTCCGGTGATCTCGACCTCAGCAGGCATTTCTCGATAATCAACTGACTTGCCCCGTGGCCGTGCCAGCTGTGCCAGAGCGAGGAGAGCTTCCGCCTGTGAAGCAGGCTCTCCCGGGCTCTCAAAAAACAGGGATGTCCCTGGAGTGAATCCAAAAACTGTGGCTGAATACAATCGATTTCGAGAAAATTGGCACACATTTTCGATCAATATTCCGTCTAACTTCTTGAAACTATGTTCAGGCAGAAAAGCGATGGTATTTGCTGCAAAGGTATCGGCAGCTTGAAAAGCAGACGCGTCACTTTACATGCCAGGTGACAAGACTAGGATTCCAGCAGAGCCCGTAAATTGTGAGCATATCTGCGACTCGACGTCACCACCATTCCTTCTGCCAGTATGATGTCGTATACCCCATCGAACATCGGACGAATCTCGGTAATACGGGCACTGTTCACGATGGCCGATTTCCGCACTCGGATGAAGTGGTGTGGCGCCAGCTTCTCTTCCAGGTGTGCCAGGGTTTCCCGCAACAGGTGACTGCCGCTGGCGGCGTGTATGCAGGCATAGTTTCCGGTGGCTTCGATCCACAAAACGTGGGAAACGGGAACAAAGAAAATCCGCTTCTTGTCCTTTACCACAAAACGTTCCAACGGGCGGAGACTACGGAGGGATTGGAGCAGTGGTCCGAGCTCTCGATTTGCTTTCCCGGACTGTTCGAGGACCTGTCGTGCGTGAACCAGGGCCTTGGCAAATCGCTCCTTATCAAACGGTTTCAAGAGATAGTCAACAGCGTGCACTTCGAATGCACGAATGGCGTGCGCATCGTAAGCCGTGACGAAAATGTATACTGGAGTGGGGCCTGTGGACGGCTCCACATTTTCGATGACTCCAAAACCATCCAGATCAGGCATCAGCACATCGAGAAAAACGATGTCGGGATGAAGTTCATTGATCTGCTTCACCGCACTTATTCCGTTCGCCGCCTCGCCTACAACTTCAATGCCGTTGTGTTCGGCCAGATAGCGACGGATACCGCGGCGGGCGATCGGTTCGTCATCGACGATGAGGACTCGTGTCTTCATGCGATCTCCTCAGTGGAAGGGTGATGATGGCCTCACAGCCTTGACCGTTGCCCCCGATAAGTTCCAGCGACGACTCGTCCCCGTAGAGCTGTTTCAAGCGTGACTGGATGTTGGTGAGTCCCACGCCGAATCGGAGGCGCGATCCCGGTGCCGGACCCGGGCCATCATCGCGGACGCAAAGCCAAACTCTGCCGTTGTGGCGTTTGGCAACGATCTCTAGCCGGCCTGCGGCGGAATCGACGCTGATGCCGTGCTTGATGGCATTTTCAACCAGTGGCTGAAGCGCCAGGCTCGGTACATAGACTGCGAGAAGGTCAGATGGCACGTCCATGTGAACTTTCAAGCGATCATGAAAGCGTGTCTGTTCGATCTCCAGATATTTGCCGACGAACTCGAGCTCGCTCTGCAAGGTGATCTCGTTCTCCCGCCGTTCGAGGGCCATGCGCAGCAAGTCGCCGAGGCAGACTAGCAGATGGCTCGCAGCATCGACGTCTTCCTGCATCAGTATTCCAATGGTGTGAAGACTGTTGAACAAAAAGTGCGGATGTAACTGGCTCTTAAGGTTCTCAAGTTCGGCATGGGAGAGCTGCGTCTCCAGTTGCGCCGCTATAGTCTGGCGCTCCATAGCGGCCTGGTAAAAGTGGATCGACTGATACAATCCCACCACTAACCAGTAAGTAAGCATGCCAGTAAAGCTCATCGATAGAAAACTGACTGCGAACGGCGGGAGAAGGCGCAGCACGCCAGGATCAGTTATGTGAGCAGACCAGAGAAGTCCGCGGCTCAGAAAGTGTTCGGTGACGGATACCACGGGAGCCATCATGAGCGACGTGATTGTGTGGATCGCTATATGAGGCACAAACCTCGGCCCTGTCAACGGGAACCGTTTAGCCAGACCAATCACAAGCGGTGTGTACGCCGCCCATACGAACCAGTAGACAAGTTCGAGCGCACCCACGGTCACCCAGCTGACGTGGATACCCTGTACCTTCACCAGCACGATCCTGCGCACAGCAAACAGCAGTCCTACAATCGTCCACGCACACAAGATCAAAATCCATCTTGTCCGTCCCATATCTGGTGTGGCCTGCAGCAATGGGTGTGTCGACCCTCCGGCACGGATTATAGCTGAACCTTCGAAAGAGACATCCCTGAGGACAGACCGCTTGTCTCATTTCGGATGCCGCATGTCACTTTTCCTGCAAACACTGATTCTTCGCGGCATATTGTTCCGTGCGCAGGAGCATCGCCAAGATTTAGCGAATTATCTTAGTTTAGTGAATTGATGAAAACACCGGAGCGATCACACATGTCCGTATATGCGTCAACGTATTGGCCGAGCTGTCAGCTCGCCATTTGCGGAGTGGCGCAACCCACAAGGAGAAAATCGCCATGAAGAAGTTTCTGTGTAGTGTATTGCTGTGCGGTATCGCCGCAATTCCCGCAATGGCGCAAGGCGGAGCAGCACCCGCAGGAGCAGCGCAAACCCCTCAGGCCGCTCCGACCGATCCGCTCTCGACATTTGTGAAAGGTCAATGGGGTCAGATCACCAAAAACCTTATCGCCTCGGCCGAACAAATGCCGGATGCGAATTTCAACATGAAGCTCGGCACGACGCCAGAAGTGCGGACTTACGGCTCGCTGGTCGGGCACGTGATCTACGCGAATTTCCTTTTTTGCGCACGAGCTAAAGGCGAAGCGAACCCGAATACCACTGACTACGAAAAAACTCCGCAGACGAAAGACCAACTCGTGAAGGGTCTCCATGCGGCGATCGACTACTGCGGACCTCTGTACGAATCGTTGACGGACGTATCGGGAATGATGATGGTGACACCGCCTGCTGCGGCTGGACGCGGACCCGCGCGGCCGTATCCATTCATCCAACCGCTGGTACAGAACATCATTCACAACAACGAAGAGTATGGAAATATCGTCGGATATTTCCGCGCGGCGAATTTGGTGCCACCTTCAACCGCCGCCGCGAACGCAGCCGCGGCGGCTGCCGGACGTGGACGAGGGAATTAGTTTTAGGGAATTGAAAAGTTGTGGACGTTTTTACAACTCAGCCGTTAAGAGGAACCCTCTCGCCGTGTTTACGGGCGCTGCACGGGATGGCTGGAGAAAATTGAACGACAACCCATGGACCCTCCTATCCTCCGAGCCACTGGGCCAGCAACGGTGGCAGGAGGGGCCGCCGATCGCAAACTGGTAACTAAATAAGATTCTGTGATATTGACCGAGAGGAGCCTCTTCATGGGGACTTTACTTCAGGATGTTCGCTATGGTTTGCGCATGCTGGTCAAGAAGCCCACGTTCACGATCGTGGCTGTCCTGACGCTGGCTCTGGGCGTGGGAGCCAACACGGCCATTTTCAGCATCGTGGATGCCGTGCTGCTGCGTTCCCTCCCCTACCGCGATCCGGATCGTTTGGTACGAATCTTCTTTAACGAGCCCGGCGTAGGATTGCGGGACGTTAGGTTCTCCAAGCCCGAGCTGGATGATCTGCAGACGCGAGCGGGTGTATTTGAAGATGTGACTCCGATCTTTGAGGGTAGCGAGGATTTGACCGGCGTCCAACAGCCCGAGCGCGTCGAGGGGGTCAATGGCAGTTTCAGCTACTTTTCCATGCTGGGTGTGATCCCGCAAATTGGACGGTTGTATGGTCCGGAGGACTTCGTGCCTGGTTTCGCTCAAGAGGCCGTGATCAGCGATGGCCTGTGGCGCCGAGCCTATGGCGCCGATCCGAATGTTCTCGGCCATACGATCCGGATCGACAATGATCCCCTTACAATTATTGGGGTTCTGCCACGCGGATTCCGCCATCCTGGACCGACGGTTTCCGCCGACGTGGAAGTGTTCGGCGCCGCCGGATTCAGCGCAGCTCCCTTTCCCCCGCCAATGCGTGGTACCCGGATTTTAGTATCTGGAATCGGACGACTTAAACGTAGCCTGACACTGGCGCAAGCTCAGGCGCGGCTCACTGCCATGGCCGTCGAATTGCGGCACGACTTTCCCACCGATTACCCGCCGCAGGCGCAATGGACAATTGAGATTCAACCATTGCAAAAAACATTGGTGGGCAAGGTTCGGCCCATGCTGCTGGCGTTACTGGGGGCGGTAATCCTGATCGTTTTCATCGTATCGTTGAACATTGCCAATCTTCTCTTGGCGCGCGCTTCGGGGCGACAACAAGAGATGGCGGTGCGGTTAGCGTTGGGGGCGAGCCGCGGCCGCATAGTGCGCCAGATGCTGACCGAGTCCATGCTGCTGTCACTCATCGGCGGTGCCGCCGGAATCGCAACCGCAGTTGGTACCTTGGGTTTCATCCTGCGCTTTGTGCCATCGAACATTCCCCGACTCAACGAAGTACGAATCGACTGGGTGGTGCTGGCGTTCGCTCTGCTGATTTCCATTCTCACCGGCTTGGTGTTTGGACTTGCTCCGGCGCTTCATTCGACAAAAGGCTCCCTCTCCTCGGCCATTCGTGAAGGCGGTCGTGGGTCCGGCTACAGCACTAAGACCGGCCGCTTGCGCGATGTTCTAATCGTCTCTGAACTGGCGTTCGCCGTCATGCTGATGGTCGGAGCCGGCTTGCTGGTGCGTACGCTGCGGGATCTGTTGCAGGAAAATCCAGGCTTTAATCCAACTCAAGTTGTCACGGCAAACATTCAGCTTCCGAATCCCAACGATCCAAAGACGGATCCGTATCTCGATATTCCTCGCAGAGCCGCCTTTGATCGCGAGTTGCTGCGGCGCATGCAGGCAATTCCGGGAGTGGAACTCGCCGCAATCACCTCAGCTCTACCGACCACCAATACCAACCCCAGCGCGGTCGGTGGCTTGGCGATTGAAGGCTTTGCAATTGAGGATAGACCGGTCGAGTCCTCGCAGAATCTGAGCGCCGAGAGAATTCGGATAAGCCCCGATTATTTTAAGGTGTTGCAGGCGACGCTCCTACGCGGCCGCTCATTCACCGAGGGCGATGAAGACGGCAAACAGCTGGTGGCCGTCATTGATGAAAGCACCGCTCGTAAGTATTGGCCGGATCGCGATCCGCTGGGCCGCCGAGTGCGGTTCGCACGAAACCCTGCCAAGCCATGGACCACGGTCGTGGGCATTATTAAGGATATCAAGAGTGATGGTCTCGACGTCGATGGCGTTCCCCACATCTATGTTTCGACCTATCAAGATTCCAGCAAGCGACTAAGCGTGGTGTTGCGAACGTCTCTGCCCGCGCCCCTGCTCGAACCACAGATTCGGCATGAAATCCAGAGCATTGATCCCGGCGCGCCGGTATTTAATGTTTCTTCTCTGAACGACGTCCTTGATCGGTCACTGGCTTCACGCCGTTTTTCTGCCGAGCTTGTCGGCGGATTCGCCGCGGTCGCTCTTCTTCTCGCCTCTATCGGAATTTACGGCTTGTTGGCTTATATGGTCGGCCAAAGATCGCGCGAGATCGGGATTCGCATGGCATTGGGGGCTCAGCGGGACGACATTCTGAAACTGATCTTAGGAAAGGGTGTAGTTCTGGCCTGTGTGGGGATTGTCGCTGGGGCGATCTTTTCTGCAGCTACGGCCTCTATGATGGCAAGTCTGCTTTACGGCGTTCACCCGCACGATCCAATCGTTTTCCTGTCTGTGCCCTTGCTGCTGTTCCTAGTTGCGCTCATGGCGAGCCTCGTTCCCGCGTTGCGCGCGACACAAATCGACCCGATCGTCGCGCTCCAGGATCTATGATCTCGCCATAGGAGACGTTTCGATCGTGCGTTTCCACATTTACGGCTATTTCGTGCTTACAAGCGAAGCACGATCCGTGGCGGCGCCTACGAGAAGAATTTGGGTCCTGTCCTTCGCCATAATTCAAAACGGATAGGATTGCACGAGGCCACTTGCTGCCATCCGGTCTGGAGCCCGTGAAAGATGGGAGGCATGAGCTGGAATCGGACCTGTCGTTCGCCAGAACTCAAGGCTGCTGGTAAAATGGGGCAACCGCCACTGTAGATAATTTTGTAGAAGAGAAAGTCTCCAACTTCAATAAAGTTCAACAGACTTCAACAGGTGAGCCGCTACGACTTCAACAGCAATCACTTAGAATCAACAGGAATCCATAGATTTCAACAAGCGCTGGCGTCTGGTTCGGGACCAGGAGGTCGAAAGTTCAAATCCTTTCGCCCCGACCATATTTTTCAATAGTCTGCCTAGCGCATCTGGGTTTTCATCGACACTACTGTAGACAATTTTGTAGACGCGTCATTCGTGCGGCCCAGGTTTTGCATTGCCCAGAAATTTCGTCGTCAATGAAAATCAAGAACCGCACCCTTAAAAACCAAAACGGTGCGGCGCCCAACTGCGACTTCCAATCCCTTCTCTATTCCATGTATTGCCTAAGTGGTATCATCCGTTTGGCGCGAAGATGCCACAGAAGAATTTCTCGAACGGGTGTGCCGCGCGCCCCGAAGGAGAAAGACCTGCTGACGGGGCGTCGGCTGCAACAGCTTATTCGACGACATTCCCGAGCCATCACGACCGCCCGGTCACGCACCCACCCAAGATGCGGTCAATCTGCTGAAGATGGTTCAAGTCGTGTGCCGCTTCCAAATTGACGAATTCCTCGACCGTTTGCCGTCCGCGTACCTCGTGGATTCCGTAGCACTCCACCCACCGCGCGCGCGGGACCGATTCCAACAGTCGCAGGTTGCTCTCACGCAGCGCCTGAAAGACCCCTGCCGAGAGGCTCGCATCTTGCTGCGCGTAACCCAAGCGCTCCGCCCATACGGCCTGATCCCACCACGTCAAGGCCACGCCGGGATTCGCCAGCATGTTTCGCAATCGCCACGCCATCGCCAGCTCCGCGTCCGCCAAGTGCGCTACGATCTCCGCGATTGACCACTTTTCAGGTGCAGGACGCCGGATCAACTCCTCGGCCGCGACATCGCGCAGTCGACGCTCGAGCTGGGATGGCGTGGCTTGTTGTACACCGATGGGCTCCTCATCGCCAAGATAGCTCAGGACTCGAGTTCGGTATGCTTCAAACGTCTCTGCCATTGGTTCTCCCGGTAGAGTGGGTATGCCTCCGAACTCCTGTTGGATTAGACCGCTCTCGCTGCTTCGGTTTTGGCGAGGGACAGCATCAAACGCGGCAAAGGCATCCCTCTTCCTTCACGCGCGATATATTCTAAACATTGGAAAATACCGTTTTCTTTATTTTCCGAATCGCACTCTCATCGCGTTTATAAAAGGTCCACTGCTTAATCCGCTTTCCTCGAATCAGCCCTGCCTGCGACAGGATTTTCAGGTGTTCACTTGCGGTTGGATGGCTGACGCGAAGTTTTTCGGCAACGAAACAGCCGCAGACTCCGTCCCGGACAAGGTCCCCGGCGATCTGCGGAGGAAAGTGCGCCCTGGGGTTCTGCAGCCAGAACAATATTTCGATCCTGTTCTTGTTGGCCAGCGCCCGAAACACGCGATCTGCTTTCATTTTCTCTCCGAGCCAATTTGGTATTTGACATTAAGCTAAATGCCTTAGTAATGTGATACCAATGCATTAAGCTAAATGCCTTAATAAGGTGACACGAATGCGCTCAATTGTAAAGGCGCGAAGGTTCAAACGGGAAACTCAAGTTAAGTTAGGGGGTTGAGGTTATGGAAACACTAGTCAACGACATCCGATACGCTTTTCGTATCATGCGAAAGAGTCCAGGCTTCACTCTCATAATCATTCTCACCCTGGCATTGGGAATTGGGGCGAACACATCGATTTTCAGTATCGTGAATGCGGTGCTATTGCGTTCCCTGCCGTACTACGACCCCAGTCGTTTGGTGAAGATCACTTTCAACAATCCTGGAATAGGTTTGCGCGACATCCGCTACTCTGTCCCCGAGTTGGAGGATCTGAAGTCAAGAGCCGGCGTCTTCGAGGAAGTAAGCGTTGTCTTCCCCAGCAGCACCAACTTGACCGGCGCCAGACAACAACCGGAACGTCTTGAATTGCTCGGCGTGAGCCCCAACTATTTTTCGATGCTCGGCGTATCGCCGCAAATCGGGAGGCTATTTGGTTCTCAGGACTTTGCGCTGGGTTTTGCGGAAGCAGCTGTGATTAGCGATGGCTTGTGGCGCCGATCCTACGGCGGCGACCCGGATATTCTCGGAAAACGTCTGAAGATGGACAACGATCCGTACACGATTGTGGGAGTCCTTCCTGCTGGATTTCGCCACCCCGGAAAGACGATCGCGAGGGATGTGGAAGTGTGGGTCACGACCGGGTTCAGCGCGGATCCTTGGCCGAAACCCGCGCGGAACGTGAGGGTGCTGCCCGAGGCAATCGGACGGCTGAAGTCTGGCATCAGTATAGCGCAGGCTCAGGCGAGACTGACGGCAATGGCCAGCGAACTCCGAACTGACTTCGCGAATGATTATCCTCCTGAAGCCAAATGGTCCATCGAGATCCAACCTTTGCAGGACGCACTCGTCGGCCCTGTGCGTCCCCAACTGCTGGTATTAATGGCCGCGGTAGTCCTGGTCGTGCTAATCGCATCCGTGAATATCGCAAACCTTCTACTGGCTCGCGCATCAGGAAGACAGAGAGAAATGGCACTTCGGATGGCGCTTGGGGCCGGCCGCACCCGCATGGTGCGCCAGATGTTGACGGAGTCGCTCGTGCTCTCCTTTATCGCGGGTGTAGCAGGCGTGCTCGCAGCGAAATTGACCTTGAGTTTCATCATTCACTTTGTTCCCGCTTCAGTTCCCCGGCTTGCCGAAGTGGGTGTGGACCGGACGGTGCTTCTTTTTGCTCTTTTGATTTCCATCTTCACCGGAATCATATTTGGGCTCGCTCCGGCTTTTCAGGCAATGAAAGCTGACATGACCGCCGCAATTCGGGAAGGTGCTCAAGGCTCCGGTTCCAGCGCTAAGACATTCCGGTTGAGGAGTGTGCTGATTGTGTCTGAATTGGCGCTTGCCGTTGTGTTGATGGTTGGAGCCGGCTTGCTCCTGCGGACTTTCTGGGGATTGCTTCAGGAGAATCCGGGTTTTAATCCTTCGAGAGTAGTTACCGCAAGCTTCTGGTTAGCGAACCCGAACGATCCCAAGACGGATGTGTATGGAGACTTCTCAAAAAGGACATCTTTTATCAGAGACGTCATTCGGCGTGTGGCCACGATTCCAGGAATCGATCGGGCCGCCATGACCTCGGATTTGCCAGGCGCGCGTCCAACAATAACCGCCGCACTGGTGATTGAGGACCGCGCGGCCGATTCATCGCAAGGGTTAACAGCGGAAGTAATTCGAGTGAGTCCCGATTATTTCATGCTGATGCAATCCCCATTGATTCGTGGGCGTTTTTTCCTTGAAAGCGATGAAACAGGAAAGCAGGACGTAGCCATCATTGATGAGACTACGGCGCGACGCTATTGGTTGGGCATTGATCCTGTCGGCAGGCGCTTGCGGTTGGGGGGAAATCGCAATCTTCCCCTTTCTTGGGTAACCGTAGTCGGAATCGTCAAGGATATGAAGCAAGACGGACTCGACACAGATGGTGTCCCCCACATATTCAGACCTATCTATCAGCAATCAGGGCGGTCCATGAGCTTGGTGGCAAGGACGCCCCTGCCCGCATCACTTCTCGAATCGCAGATTCGGAGTGAGATACAGTCTGTGGATCCTACGCTGCCCATATTCAATATCCGCTCCATGAACGACGTGATGGATGTTTCCCTTGCTCCGCGCCGATTTTCCGCAGAATTGGTAGGTTTATTCGCCGCGGTCGCAATTCTTCTATCTTCCATCGGCATCTATGGCTTGCTGGCCTACATAGTTGGGCAGAGGTCTCGTGAGATTGGAATCCGAATCGCCCTGGGAGCCCAGCGGCCTGATATTCTCAAACTCATTCTCGGAAAAGGACTATTGCTCGCCGGTACTGGAATTGCGATTGGATTGATCCTTTCTGCAATCTCAGCACCCATGATTGCAGGTCTTCTGTATGGCGTTCATCCGATTGATGTGATCGTCTTCGTCACCGTCCCGCTGATTTTGTTGGTTGTCGCCTTTCTGGCGACTTACATTCCCGCTCGCCGCGCGACGACGGTGGATCCAATTATTGCCTTACATGAAAACTAGAACTGCGAGGCTAGAAACGTAACCGACTGCCAAGGAGGAGAAAGTGTCCGTTTACGAAAGGCTAAAGGCTCTCAACATCGCACTTCCAAAACTCACGCCGCCGGTAGCAGCTTTTGTACCCTTCCTGCGCAGCGGCAATTTGATTTTCCTGGCTGGTCACATTGCCAAACTCGACGGACAGCCATGGGTCGGTCAGTTGGGTGCGAATCTAAAGACCGAGCAAGGGAAGAACGCTGCACGCGCCGTGGCTATCGATCTGATGGGCACACTTCAAGCGGCGGCCGGTGACCTAAACCAGATCAAACGTATCTTGAAGTTGATGGTTCTCGTGAATAGCACTCCCGCGTTCACCGAACAGCATCTGGTCGCTAACGGCGCATCGGAATTCTTCGCGGAGATTTTTGGAGATATAGGAATGCACGTTCGCTGCGCGTACGGGGTGGCTCAGATTCCGTTTGGAGCCTGTGTGGAGATCGATCTGATCGCGGAGGTTGCTGATTAATGGCCCAAGTGAAGTCTTATCGCTACGGAGTCGTTGACGTCTTCACGACAGAGGCTTTGGCGGGGAACCCACTCGCGGTATTCCCAGACGCGTCAGAATTCGACGAAACGACGATGCAGAAGATCGCCAGGGAACTGAACTTGACGGAAACCGCGTTCGTGCTCCCAGCAACACGCAAAGATTGCGTGGCACGCGTGCGCATTTTTACGCCGGCAAAAGAGCTGCCATTTGCCGGCCATCCGACAATTGGCACTGCGTTTGTGCTGTTGCAGGAAGGGATCGTCTTGCGAAATAACAGTGAGTTCAGTCTGGAAGAGGGGGTAGGCCCTATCCTGCTTCGGATTGAAGGAGGGCCTCGCCCTCTCGTTTGGTTGCGCATGCCTCCGATTCACGAAGGAAAATGTTATGGCTCCTCGCTCTGCGCAAGAGCTCTGGGACTGGAACCGCAGGGCCTGTTGCCAATGAAGCCTCAACTGTTCAGCGCCGGTAATCCAACAGTAGTAGTTGGCGCGAAAGATAGGGCGGCAGTCGATCGTGCATGGCTTGATTTAGCGGGTCTAAAAACTCTGAAGTATGCGGAGGACGAGTCCTTCTGCGTCTACTTGTTTACCCCAACTCCTGATGGGGCCTATTCCCGGATGTTTGCGCCGGAATACGGAATTCCGGAGGATCCGGCGACCGGAAGCTCTATGGGACCTTTGGCGGTTTTCATGATGCGTAACAAACTTATCTCCAGCGCCGGGGGCGCGCGCTTCGTGAGCGAACAGGGTACAAAAATGGGCCGTCGTAGCCTGCTACATGTAGAGGTTCGTGGGAAGGAAGCCGCAGATGGAATCTTTGTCGGCGGCCATGTCACGCCGTTGGTGGAGGCGGTCTTGACGTTGGGCTCACATAACGAGTGAAGCGGGAACTGCGCGGAGAACTGATGCGACAGATTGTCTCTACTGGAAAAGGTCCCAATGCCATCGGTCCTTACTCACAAGCTGTTCGAGGGGGGCAATTCATATTCGTTAGCGGACAAATTTCTCTCGACCCCGCCACGCAGAAGATCATTAAGGGCGGCATCCGTCAACAGACTGAGCGAGTCCTGCGAAATATTGCGGGAATCCTAGAGGCGGGGGGCTCCAGTATGAACAAAGTCGTGCGTTGCGTTGTGTACCTGAAAGACATGAGTGACTTTGACGCGATGAATGAAGTGTACGGGGGGATCTTCGCCGCTCCTCTCCCGGCGCGGACAACGGTCGGGGTGGCGCGCCTGCCGAAGGACAGGCTCGTGATGATCGAGGCTACAGCCCTCGTAAAACGGAACAGAATAGCAGCGAGGTGACGCACCAGCGAAATGGTTGTGGAGACATTTGTATCGGAAAGTGAATGCGAAGTGTGAAATGCACACGAAGAAGAAACAGAGTGGTTCTGAGTCTAAGAGCTTCGCTATTCCAGGTCAGAACATGAGGGGAGCATAATTTGCCCGGCCCGCTATCCAGCAAAGTCCCGGTGTGGTTCGAGCGGAAGTTCGACTTCACATTTCCGACGGAGCAGTACCCCAACGCGTGTGTCCGCCTGTCGGGCACGCCCGCGCGCCTGGAAGAGATACTGCGCAAAGTGACGATCGATGTGGATGTGTTGGTCGGCAAACCGCAGGGGAAGTGGTCAGCCCAAGAGCAGGCAGGCCACTTGCTCGATCTCGAACCTCTATGGATGGCGCGTGTGGATGACTTCCTTACTGACCGAGGCACACTCGCCGTCGCAGACCTGGGTAATCGCAAGACCCATGAAGCCAACCATAATGCCCAAACCTTGCCGGAGATTCTGGCAGGATTCCGCACAGCACGGCTTCGCTTAGTGGAGCGCCTGGGAACATTTGAACCTGACGTTTTTGCTCGTACGAGCCTGCATCCGCGTCTCAAGCAGCCCATGCGGCTCGTGGATCATTTATATTTTGTTGCGGAGCACGATGACCATCATCTGGCAAAGATATCGGAGTTGATCGATACGCATCTCCGAAAAGGATAGGAGTGTAGCACTTGATTCGGTCCGAGCTGTCGCGTATCGGTCATCGACCGGAACAATGCAGACTGCTACATCTTCCCTAAGAGATGTATTCCAGTCTCGACAATCACGTTGTACGGTTTAGCACTCGTCCGCGAAGATTCAAGGAGGAATAAATCCATGAAGACGAACTATAAACTGACGCTTGCCGCGCTGGCCGGCGTCTCGCTCGGCGTCGCCGGCGCCACCGCGATTCATGCACGACAAGCGAGGGTGCCGCGTGCCTACATTATTTCGGAAGTCGATGAATTTCAGGATCTACCTACCCTTCAGAAGTACGGTGGGAAGGTAGAGGAAACGCTGACACCTTTCAATCACCAGTTTGTCGTTCGTGGCGGCAAAACCCACGCTCTGGAAGGCGAACCGCCAAAGAGCTTCGTAGTGCTCGCTTTCGACAGCGCGGAGAAAGCGCGCGAGTGGTACAATTCGCCGGCATATCAGGTGATCAAACCATTCAGGCAAAGTTCAACGAAGGGCCGCTTTTTTATCGTCGAAGGCGTCGCTCCCCAGTGAAGAGATAGAGCAAAAGTTTTCAGATGCCTGGCGACGCGACTCGCCTGGACATTCGAGATTGTTACTCTGCCATCGAAGACGATCGGCGGCGTAACAATTATCGCTGTCGTCCGCCAGAACCCTGTCCGTCTTTGAAATCAAGAACATACCTCATTATATATAATATATATAAATTTGAACATACGTATAATAGAATTGAAAGACTCGCGTCGAGTTTCAATCTTTCCCACAGGATGCCGAAGAATATCTAAAGGAGCGTCCGCCATGCAATTGCTGCCTCTCCAAGAGGTCCAAGTTGGGCGGAACGACCGCGTGTTCCGCCACGCGCGAATGCGGGCGCTGATCGTCTGGCTCGTTGGGTTCGCCCTTGCCGCCGCTTTGTTTTTCGGCGCCTACACCAACGCGAAATGGCGGGCCGGGTATATCTTCGGCGCGTTCTTGCTGCTGTATCTGCTGTTGACCCTCAAGTTTGTCACCGCCCGTTTTCATCCATCGAACTGGCTGGTGCGGATGAACGACTTCGGCATCTATGTGCAGTTTCGCTCCTACCTGAACGGTGGACTACCTTACGATGATCCCTCGGTTGTTTTCCTTGCTTTCGGCGAGATCGTGTCGGCCCGCCTAGTCAAAGAGCGGGTGGAAAAACCTGATCCGATAAAGCCAGGGGACTCTGAAACAACATATCTGCGCTATGTCGAACTTGAGTTGGCCGGGGAAACCGCGCCTCTCGCGAGCGCTTTAGCGGACGAGCGCGGCGAAAGTGCTCCGATGCAAAAGCGCTGGTACGGCAGCAGCTCGACGCTCTATCGCGATTATCCAGTTGCGATCAACAGGCCACCCTTCATGCGAATTCGCTGGGACGTCGTGCCCGGCTCCAAAGCATTTCTCAATGCGCTTCGCCCTTACAGAGTGATCGCTACCACCGTCTCGCTGACGCAAGACTTTACCCGCCTGCATTCGCTTAGCCCCGAAGAACAGATGAAGCAATTGCGCGAGCTTGAACAACGCGGCGATGCCATCACCGCGACCTACCTCTTCCGCAACCTTTACGGCGGCAGCTTAGCGAAAGCGAGAGCAGTGGTCGAAGGGATGCAGCGCGAAGCGCGACTCTAGGTGGATGTACGAGAGGTTTTTCTCAACTGTGCCAGAACGCGGGAACCTCCTGTTTTAGAAGCAGGCTCGTGGCGCGCGTGCGAGTTCGTGGTTATTTTGAGAAGTCCATTTTTCCGGGAAAAATGGTTGCAGGCGAATTGCGACGTGCACCGAAGGATTTGTTCAAACCGCGTCGCTAGGCGTCTATTAAATGTTCAGTACTGGACAGACTTCTGATTTGCGCGATCCGAATATGAAGGCATGGGTATTGATCGTTTAACCGCACTGGAACGAGAATTTAGGATAGTGGATCGCCATTTGGCTCATCCGTTTGATTTGGCCGATCAGTTCCAGCTAAAAGAACGACGTTCCGCGATCATGAAAGAGGCCCCTGACCTTTTCCGCAGTATTAACGCAACGGAGCCGGCTTGGTGTGACAAAGACTAGACGACATCGCCGGCGGCCTAGCGTTTTTATTTGGACGCGACTTCGGTTCGCGAAGCAACTTGGTGCTGAGTGCTTGGTTCTGGGATGAACCTGCGATGCGCGACGCGCATGTGTTCGCGTAGTTCACCTTCCGATGCGTACCAGCAATTACATTGACTACAGGCGTTTCGAGTCATTTGATTCGGTGTCATGTCCGCTTACCTCCTGAATTCCAGTTCCACTCAATCTTGTCGCTACGCTGAATTATTTAAGCAGGCGGTTATACTCCTCTCTTAGAGCGCCATAACATTCACACGATGTCTTTGAGAGTTCCGGGAAATCGATAATCCGGATTTTTCCGCGCTTCTGGTTGATGATGCCTGTCGCTGTCAGTTTTTGCGCGGCCTCGCTGACACCGGAGCGGCGAATGCCAAGCATTTCCGCAATGAATTCATGTGTCAGGGGGAATTCGTCCGACTGGACTCGATCCCGAACTTCCAAGAGCCACCGCGCAAAACGCTGGTCTATCTCGTGCAGCCGGTTGCATGCGACATTTTGCGAGATTTGCGCAATAAAAGCCTGAGTGTACTTCAGCATTAAGTCACGCATCTCAGTGTTCCGATCGAACTCGACCTTCATTGGTTCGACGCCAATCCTTATCGCATCGCCAGGCAGTTGCACGATGTATTCGGTCTGTGTGGCTTCGCATCCGCCCATGAACGCGTTAATGCCCACCACTTCGCGACTGCCTATCGCGCCTGCTTCGACAGTTCGTCCATCACGCATCGTGACGGTGACCGAAATCATGCAGGTCGTTGGAAAATAGAGATATCGAATATTATCGCCGGGCTTGTGGATGATCTGGCCCCGAAGGAGCGACACGCATAATAATTCGTTTCCAATTCGATCTCGAACTTGGCTCGGGAGCCGGTCGAGAAGAAGATTCCGCGCATTCGCACCGTTTCGAGATCTTCCGTAGCGTTCTGGGAAAACCAACGGCTTCGTTTTGGGACGAATCATCGTCTGGCCCCAAATGGATTCTGGCTTACTCCCAATAGTAATTAATCTCGCATCTTTTACGAATACAGTAATTGATGTAGGGACGGCGGACGCTGACCAAACAGCCCCAGCTGACGTAGATGATTTTAGACGTGGATTTGGTTCGCTAGCGTACCGACACTAGCGCGCGGCTGGTACTAACGTAGAGCTGGGATGGCTGACCCGATTTTCCGTGCTTCGACCAATAGCTAGGCTGCCGTGCCACGAGTTCGCACTACGGCTCGGCCCTCCCAAAACTAAGCATCTATCCTTCGCGCGTGCAGTTGTGTTCCAGAAGAAATGGCGGCCCATGATGGATCAAATTAAATTTGAAGAACTGCATACAAGTTACGTCACAGCATTCCAAGAATATGTCGTTTCTGCGGAAGTAACAGCCACCATGTTGGCGAATTGCACGCCGGAGCCGATGTCATTGCTAGGACGGTTGACGCTTGTGGTTCAGGAGCGTGCTGAAAATGAGGCGCATTGTGCGTACATGGATCTAAAACGAATACTTCACTCTGCGGTCCTTTTGGGCTACCACTGCTCTAACTAGCAATCGCCTATCAGGCAGAGTTAGATAGAATGTAACCATCTTGAACTTTGAACTTGTCAGGCACCTTATCGTAATAAGAGGAAGAAAAGTGAGCACAAGAGATTTCACTTCGCTACCAATCGGTCTCAAGATCGAAAACGGCGCGATTCAAGTCTGCCCGTATTGCAATCGGCGCGGGAAACTTGAGGTCGTTGAAGGAAAAAGCTGGTATCTACATTCAGAGACCATAAGCGGCGACGCAAACTCGCCTACCGTTCAGTGCGACATGTGTCCGCGAACACAGCCCCAAGTCCAAGACTCAGCATCGAATTAGAGCGACCGCTTTGATTTCGCACGATCTTTCTCTACTACAAATAACGTGCGCGAGGTGGATGTGCGTTCGTCAGACAAGGCCCGCCCCCAAGCCGCGAGCTTAGGGAAGGCTGCGACCGTTTAGCGGGCCTTGCAGCGCGATGAGTGCGCTGGACGACAGGAAAAATTTGTTATTATCCGAGCAATTACTACTCGTTTAGAACGAACGCGCGAAGAGAATCATTCACACGGATCTCGCGGCCACATTGTATCTAGCCTAGCTGACGAAATCGCTTGATGAAAAGATTCACTCGTGAACGCGTCGTGCCAATTATCTCGGCGAGTATCTTTTGCGATATTTTGGGAAAAACTCCGCGGGACACGCCGTCTACTCGAGTTCGTGCGAGGAGTAGCAATGTACGCGCCAAACGTTTTTCGCTTGAGTTGAAGAGTTGATCTATGAGATCCCCTTCGACTCGGATTTTACGTGCCAATGTATACGCGATGAATCGGTCAGAGAACTCATGATCCCGGTGAAGTTCTCGAATCATCTCATTTCGCTCGATGGCGATTACCGTCGCGGGCGTAATTGCGATTGCAGTCGCCTTGTAAGTGGACTCACCCGACAGACACGTCTCCCCAAAAAAGTCTCCGCATCCCTGAATGGATACAACCGCGATTTTGCCTGAAGCATTGACGACAGAAATCTTCACAACGCCCTCTTGGACGTACATCACTTTTCTGGCATCGTCTCCCTGTGTAAAAATCGGTTGTTTGATCCGAAAGGCTCTTACCTCACCGCCCAATTTCGCTAGGTGTGCCAGAAGTCGTGCGTCGAAAAGGGAGCTTTGCGAATTCGACAGTCCCGGATCGCCGGAAATATTGCAATCTGTCCGTGTGACCCTGGAGTGTGCCATGGCTCGGCTTGGCATATTGCTAAATGGGTTACTATACAGCATTGTACCCTTTGTCCCGGGGAGACTATGTCTCTACTCTACTGCCACCTCGCTTTCCCAGGGGGAATTGGGCTTTTACCATAAGATTCCAATTCCCGAATTTGGCCGCTGTTCAATACTGAACATTTATGCCTTGACGAGTTGTTGTCCGACCTGTAGCGTAGATAGTGTAATCGGCGTTTCTGTGCGCCGCTCGACCCTTTCCCGACCACTCCACTGCACAGTGGGAACCGGCCTCTGCTGAAGCTCTCATTTCCTATCGACCCAGTATCGCATTTTCTTGAGGTGACTAATGGAAGGCGAGCGTACCGAACGATGGCGTACTCTCTGTGAGCTGGCAGCAAAAGAGCACGACCCCGCGAAACTACTAGAGTTAGTTACGGAAATAAATAAGCTGCTGGATAAGAAAAAGGATCTGGCCGGAGAACCTCCGCCGGGGAATGTCCAATACTCACCTTGAGTCCCGCTCCGAGGCGACACGATCAATCTCGTCTTTCGTCTAATTCATTAATCAATACTTTCTTTCGACTAGATCGGTGGGAGGAAGCAGGATAGCCCAGCTATCTTAGTCCGCACCATTCGGGGGTTGGAAGGTCGAACCTCTGGAGAATCGCACGGGCCTTTTCGGTCACCGCGTCGCGGTGTTCTATTAACTTCGCCAAGGCGGGGACATCCGCAACGGCGATCTGGCGGGTGACTAACTGGAATTCCCGTTCAAGGTGAAAATACCGCGCTAAGTTCATCCCGAACATATAGACCGATCCCAAGCCCGAATACTGTTCTTCTTTATACAGCTTGAATTAAACTGGAGTGATAGAACTAGCGGGCGAGGAATGGAATGGCCGAAAACTTCGACAACGTTACACAAGAATTCCAGAAGCTTACAACAAAGCTAAAAGACATTACCGATGTAGCTGAACGCAAACTCATACTGATTAAAATGAAGCGATTGATAGACAAAATTGACCGTCTCACTTCAGAACGCAAATGACAACACGGTGTTCTGCTGCTTTCGGGACGCTAGATTTTTTTCTGTGCTTACGCTCTATAATGGCTAAGTAGTCTGTGATTGGCTTTAGATGTTCTCTGATGGCAAACCTCAGGAGTTCGGCATCCCTTTGCTTAGAGTCTTTCGGACGCAGTTTGCTTGGTCCCCGCATACCTGCATCCTCTTTATACTCCGATTAATTACCAGCGGACGAAGTTGTTCGGCGTTTGACGAAAATTTGTTTAAGTCAAACCGGGACGGGGAACGATGGCCGATTCGCGAATAGATCGTTTGACGGAGTCGCTTTCCAGCCTTTGCATCCAAGAAACTACGAACCCTGACTGAAGTATTCCACGTATTGACCTCATCTCTAAATCGGTATAGATATCGCTTGAGACAGAGAGTTTCGGCTTAGCAAGCGATTGCGCTATGAAAGAACTCGTGGAAATTATTGCTAAGGCTCTGGTGGATAAGCCGGAAGATGTTTAAGTAAACGCCGTTGAAGGCGAACAAGTCACCGTACTTGAGTTGAAGGTTCACCCAACCGACTTAGGCAGAGTGATTGGACGCCAAGGTCGCACAGCCAAGTCGATCCGTACGATTCTGGCGGCCTCAGGTATGAAGACGAATAAGCGCCTGACGCTGGAAATCCTTGAGTAGCACCGCAGCGATGCCGTCATCCCGTACAAACGTGCTTCCGTAATACTTTGTCATCGGTTGCGACACGCCTTGCGCAGGGTTACATACGATCTACGGACAATTGGGAAGTCAGAAAGTGGTTTCGGGCTCGTACGCGACACCAGAGAAAGCACTTGGATTTTGTGCTGTCATGGCTACGAACCCGAAAGTTGGAAGTACGAATTTCTCCGGGCGAACAATTTGTTCCTATTTGGTTTTCGGAGCTACAAAATTATTGCTCCTCATAGTAATTTCAATTATCTTACGGTGCAACATCTTGATGCTTGACTGTGCCAACTGTGCCAGACCACTGTGCCAGAACGAAGAGGGCTCCCGCTTTTGAAGCAGGCTCTCTCCAAGATTTCCAAATGCAAGGGTGTCCCCCTGTGCCAAAACTGTGCCAGAATTCATCGTTTTGCAATCATTGGGGTTAGCTTTGAGCGAAAGTCAGATCCCCGAAATTACTGAAAACACAGGGAAACCAAAGTAGGGAATGGAGTTGTTGGAGTCGGTGAGGCAGCGCCCAAGGCAGGCGCGCTACCAGGCTGCGCTACGCCCCGACATTTCTAACATCTTATTCTACTGTAACTTACGAATTTGTCGACACCCGCGATCGTCCGACTGTGCCAAAACTGTGCCAGAATGCAAGGGATTTCGAGAAAATTGGGCACATATTTTGGATCGGTACTCCGTCTAAGTAATTGAAAACATGTCGAGGAAGCAAAACGATGGAATTGTTGCAAAGATATCCGTTGCTCGAAAAGCAGACGCGCTCTTTTTACTATGGTTTCCATTGGCTTTAACAATTCCAATCTCATTTCAAATAATCACTATCTGAATAAATGAGTGACCTGGATCGAGCAACGCGCGCTTCGCGGTCATTGATTTGGACTAGGATGCCAGGCATCCGCGGCGGCCCATGTGCTGCGAAATTCTGTTCCTTGTTTTACTGAGTTGATTGCTGGAACCAAGAATGACGTGAGGTCGGCGACGATCTCTTTCAACTCCGTTTGTTGGATGTACGATTTGTTCTTGTTGCAGAATGCATTCCACTGTTTCACTTTCATTTGATCTTCGTAAAACTCTGGAGTAAACGCGAGCGGTATTCCTTCGCTTGGAAATTTAGTGCCGCGTTTCACGAAAGTTGCGCGAATGGCGTCAGCGAGTATTTGACCATCGAAGTTGAACATGGTGGAGAGGCTATGTAGGTCATGGAAGTCTTTCATGCGAGTGTTGGCAATTCCGAGTTTCACTATTGCTTCGAGTTTTTCGGAAATGACAGTTTCGTGAGGGTACGCGAGCAGGTGAGGACTCGGAAGATCCAGAAGTGTCGGATAGTCTGTTTCGACGGGCCCAGGTGTGATGGTATCTCCGAACCCGATATCAATTTGGATGGGTATCTGAGCTTTGTCCAGAAACGCGGTAAGAGTGACGCGCACACCTTCATAGTCCGCGTTTTCTTTGATACGTTCTGCCTTGACAGTTTTCGCGTCAAAACGCAGGGCGTCGTCAGGAAAATCAAACGCGGAGAGCTCTTGGAATATGCGAAGAAATCGCTCTGGGGAGCTATCTCCTGTCGCCAGAAAATCGGCGTCGCGCGTTGGACGATGTCGTTCCTTCGTCCAGAGTTCGAAGAGCAGGGCTCCTTTGAGAACGAAAATATTTCGGTACTTGGATTTACTGAGGCGAAAGAGAATTCTTTCAAGGCCGTACTTTGTGAGGATCAATCCGAAATCGTCATTACGCTTCTGCGCAAGGTTGAACAGTTTCTGGCGAATCGAAGCAGGGATATT
>Ga0193726_1001006_pt1 | contig 24603 bp, 24 predicted proteins | sample H2c1metaG_FD_144928 | JGI IMG/M metagenome (GOLD analysis project Ga0193726, IMG submission 144928) | Soil microbial communities from a riparian zone of the East river system, Colorado, United States - H2c1 | ecosystem: Environmental > Terrestrial > Soil > Riparian zone | place: USA: East River...
CGCACCCGGGCCGTGGACCGGGTGCGCTCGGCAACCGCGGAGGCGCAGCGGGACAAGAAGTCCGCGGCCGCGGCCATGACCGCCGAGATCGACGAGGTCGCGGAGGCGGTCGAGACCAACCTCGACCGGGCGCAGGTCCGCCGGTGCCTGGGCAGCCTCACCGAGATCCAGCGTGAGGCACTCACCCTCGCCTACTACGGGGGCTACACCTACCGGGAGGTGGCCGGGCTCCTGAACGTGGCCCTGGGCACGATCAAGACCCGGATCCGGGACGGGCTCATCCGCATGCGTGACTGCATGGGGGTGACGTGGTGAGGCTGATCCGTCCCGACCTGCACGCGCTGACCGGCGCCTACGCCGTGGACGCGCTCGACGCCGCCGAGCGCGGGCGGTTCGAGCAGCACCTGGGCCGCTGCCCGTCCTGCGAGCACGAGGTCCGCGGGATGCAGGAGACCGCCACCCGGCTGGCCATCGCCGTCGCCGCGCCGCCGCCCGCCGGGCTCAAGGCCGCCGTGCTGACGGCGGCCGCGCAGACCCGCCAGCACCCGCCGGTCCTGGACGCCGGCCCGGAGGCAGGGCCCGCCAGGGTCCGGCACCGGCACGGGGGCGCCCGGCCGCGCTGGCGTTTCCGGCTGGCCCTGCCAGTGGCCGCCCTGGCCACCGCGGCCGCGATCGCCCTCGGCGTGACGGTCGGCGTGCAGCAGAGCCGCCTGGATCAGGTCCGCTCCCAGCAGCACGAGGTCACCGCGGTGCTCAGCGCGCCGGACGCGCGGATCGTCTCGGGCCGCACCGCCGTGGGCGGGCACACGACGATGGTGGTGGCTGCGAGCCAGGGCAAGATGGTCTTCACCACCGCGGGCCTGCCCGCGCTGGCCCACGCCCGGGTCTACCAGCTCTGGCTGCTGACCCCGGCCGGCGGGGCGATTCCGAACGGCCTGCTGCCCAAGGCCAGCGCCGGCGCGACGGCGCCGGTCATCACGGCCGGGCCGCCGCCTGGCGACCAGGTCGCGGTCACGGTCGAGCCCGCGGGCGGCAGCAAGCAGCCGACCTCCAAGCCGATCGTGGTCCTCTCCCTGCCGGCGTGATCTGCGTCCTGGGCGACGCCCACCTGGACGTTGTCGTCCGTCCCCTCGGCCCCGTGGCGCCTGACACCGACACGCCCGCGCGCACGCTGGCCGGGCCGGGCGGCCAGGCCGCCAACGTGGCGGCCTGGGTCGCTGCGCTGGGCGGCCGGAGCCGCCTGGTCTGCGCCCGCGGCACGGACCTGGCCGCCGGCCTGGTCGCGGCTGACCTGGCCCGCCGTGGGGTGGAGCTGGCCGGGCCGGTCGTCGAGGGGCGGACCGGCGTGGTCGTGTCGCTGTCGGACGGCGGCGCCACCCGGTCCATGCTGACCGACCGTGGCGTCGGGCCGAGCTTTCCCGCGGCGGAGCTGCGGGCGGAGTGGCTGGATGGCTGCAGCTGGCTGCACCTGCCCGCCTACAGCCTGGTCGCCGATCCGATCAGCGGCGCGGCGCGGGCGGCGGTGGCGGCCGCGGCCGCCCGCTCGGCCCGGCTTAGCATTGATCTTTCATCGACCGCGGCCCTGGCCGAGTACGGTGCGGCCCGGTTCGCGCGCCTGCTGGCCGGCCTGCGGCCGGACGTCGTATTCGGCACGGAGGCGGAGATGGCGATGATCGGTGACCTGCCCGGCCCCGAGCTCGTGGTCAAGCTCGGCGCCCGCGGGGTCCGGGTCGGCGGGCGCCAGCATCCGGCGGCGGCGACTGAGCCCGTTGACTCGACCGGCGCGGGCGACGCGTTCGCGGCCGGGTACCTGGTGGGCGGGGTCGATCTGGGCCTGAGCGCGGCCGCCCGCGCCGTGGCCACCATGGGAGGCATGCCGTGACGTTCTCGCCGGCCGTCTCGGACGAGGTGGCAGACGCACTGGGCCAGGGCCGGCCGGTGGTGGCCATGGAGACCACCCTCGTCTCGCACGGGTTCTCCGGCGGCCGCGGCCTGCTGGCCGCCCGGGCCGCGGAGCAGCGGGCCCGGGCGGCCGGCGCGGTGCCGGCCACGATCGGGATCGTCGACGGGACGATCCGGGTCGGGCTCGGCGCAGCCGAGCTCGAGCGGTTCGCCGACGCCGGGACCGATGCCCGGAAGTGCGGCGCCCGCGACATCGCGGCCTGTGTCGTCCAGGGCGCGCTCGGCGCCACCACCGTCGGCGGGACGCTCGCGGTGTGCGCGGGGGTGGGCATCCGGTTCATGTCCACCGGCGGCATCGGCGGGGTCCACCGGGGGTTCGCGGACAGCCTGGACATCTCCGGCGACCTGCCGCAGATTGCCCGGACCCCCGCGATGGTGGTGTGCTCGGGCGCCAAGTCCATCCTCGACGTCAGCGCCACCGCCGAGCTGCTGGAGACCCTGGGCATTCCCGTGCTCGGCTGGAACACCGCCACGCTGCCCCTGTTCTACAGCTCCGCCGGCGGCCCGGCGGTCTCGGCCGTGGTGTCCAGCCCGGCCGAGGTCGGCGCCATCGCCGGGGCGCACTGGGCGCTGGCGGGCCGTGGCGGGATGCTGCTGGCCCGGCCGCCCACCGGCGGCCTCGACATCGAGGCGCTGATCGCCGAGGCCGTGGGCGAGGTGGCCGGGCTGGGCGTCACCGGCCAGGCGGTCACGCCCGCCATCCTGACCCGCATCGAGGAGCTCAGCGACGGCCGCAGCGTGCAGGTGAACCAGCAGCTCATCGCGGACAACGCGGCGCTGGCCGCGGAGGTGGCCGTCGCCTACGCCGCGTAGTCACTTCTGGGGCTAAAGGCATCCCCCAGGGACAGAAGTGTGTCTACGTGATCACTGCGGGTATTGACAGCGAGAACGCTTGCTAGAACGTGGGCACCAGCCGCCAAGCCGCCTCAGCGGCCTTGCGTGGATCGGGGGAACACATGAGCATGCCTCAGGGTGGCGGGCCAGGTCAGTCGCGGGAGGCCGGCTCGGGGTCAGGCCCGGCGGGTAGCCCGCAGGGCCAGCCCGGGTACGAGCAGCCCCAGTACGGCCAGCCCGGGTACGACCAGGCTCAGTACGGCCAGCCGCAGTACGGCCAGCCGCCGCCGGCCTACGGCGGGGGCGGTGCCATGGCAGGCCGGCCCATCTCGCCCGTGAACGAGATCGAGACGCGGGTCACCGGCCGGCGGATCGTCCAGTGGATCGTGGACGCCATCTTGTCCGGCATCGTGTTCGGCCTGCTGAGCTGGGCACTCAACCGGGGAACCGGCGGCATCCACGCGCTGCTGGTGCTGATCCTCGTCGTCGTGGACGTCGCCTGGTACTTCCTGTACTGGGCCTATGTCCCGTACTCCCGGAACGGCCAGACGATCGGGATGACCCTGCTGGGAGTGCGGGTCATCAGCCGCGACGGCGGCCCGGCCAGCCTCGTCCAGCTGTTCATCCGGTCGATCCTGCTGGTCCTGTTCACGCCGCTGTCCCTGCTGGTCGGCATCATCACCATGATGGCCTCGCGGTACCGGCAGCGCGTCGGTGACCACCTGGCCAAGACGATGGTGGTCCGGGCCAGCGTCGAGCCCCGCCCCGTCCCGCACGAGTACGCGGGCGCCGGGCAGGCCGGCACGCGCTAGCCCGAGCAGGCGGTAAGGCGCAACGCGGGACCCGGGCGGCTTCAGCCGCCCGGGTCCCGTCGCGTCTAGGCGCTCGCGGGCGGCTGCCCCGCGAGCAGCGCCCGGAGCTTCTTGCGGTCGGTCTTCATGACGCTGGTCAGCGGGATCGCGTCGACGATCCGGACCTCGCGCGGGTACTTGACCGCCGACAGGTGCTCCTTGCCGAAGGCGATCAGCTCGGCCGGGGTGACCCGCGCGCCGGCCCGGAGCTGGACGAAGGCCACGACTTCCTCGCCGTACTTGGGGTCGGGGCGCCCGACCACGGCGGCGGCGACGACGTCGGGGTGCTGGGTCAGCGCGTCCTCGGCGTCGCGGGGGTACACGTTGTAGCCGCCGCGGATGATCAGGTCCTTGATCCGGTCCACGATGTACAGGTAGCCGTCGCCGTCGAGCCGGCCGACGTCGCCGGTGTGCAGGTAGCCCCCGCGCAGCGCCTCCCGCGTCTCGTCCGGCGAGTTCCAGTAGCCGGTCATGACCAGCGGGCCGGCGACGCAGATCTCGCCCTCCTCGCCGGGCGCCGCCGCGGTCCCGTCCGGCCGCTCGATCCGCAGGTCCACGCCGGGGGCCGGGACGCCGACCGAGCCGCGCCGGGCGGCGCCGATCGGGGAGGTCGAGATGATCGCCGCCGTCTCGGTGCAGCCGTAGCCCTCAGCGATCTCCACGCCGGGCAGCTGCTGCTCCAGGTCCTCGCTGACCTGCGCGGGCAGCGGGGCCGCGCCGCTGTTGATCCGGACCAGCGCGGACAGGTCGTAGTCCGCCAGCGGCTGCTGGAGCAGCATCGCCAGCATGGACGGCACGACCGCGCTGGTGGTGACCTTGTGCTCGGCCATCAGCCGGAGCCAGCCGGCCGGGTCGAACCAGCGCATCAGCACCGTCGTGCCGGGGTCGATCGAGTGCAGCTGCATCGCGTTGATCATGAGGCCGTAGACGTGCGACAGCGGCAGCGGCACCAGCATCGAGGTCAGCCGCGGATCATAGGACGTGGCCAGCGCGGCCCACGACGACGCTGACAGGGCGTTGTGGCTGATCATGACGCCCTTGGACCGCCCGGTCGTGCCGCCGGTGTACAGCAGCGCGGCCAGCGATGCCGGGTCGGCGTCGATGAGCGGCCCGGGAGCGGCGGCCTCCAGGTCGGCGAAGGACAGCAGCGGCACGCCCTCGGCCGGCGCCGCCGGGCCGACGACGACGATGCCCCGGACCGGTGCGACGCCTGCCGCGGCGGCGCTGACCTTGGCCAGGAACTCCGGCGTGGTGATGACCAGGACCGCGCCGCTGTCGGTCAGCACGTGCCGCAGCTCATCGGTGCTCAGCAGGAACAGGACCGGCGTGGTGACGCCGCCCGCCCGCCAGATGGCGTGGTAGCTGATCCCGACCTCGGGGCAGTTGGCCATGCAGATCACGACGCGCTCGCCCGGCCGCAGGCCCGCCTCGCGCAGCCCGCCGGACAGCCTCCGGGACCGGTCGGCGAGCTGCGGCCCGGTCCAGTGCTGGTCCTCGAAGTACAGCTCGGATCCGTCGCCGGTGCGCTGCCAGGCATCCTCGGCCAGGCGCTGCAGGCTCGTCCCGGTCGCGCTGGTCACCATCTGCACTGTCATGCTCGCTCCGTCCGGCCCGGCACTACCGAGGGAAGACCCTCTCAACTGGACGTATTCTGCAGCATTCCGGTCAGCCGGTGTTCTGCAGGCCGGCCGCGACGCCGTTCACCGTCAGCAGCAGCAGCCGCTCCAGGCGCTCGCGCTCGTCCTCGCCGAGCGCCCCGGTGTCGTCGCGCAGGGCGGCTAGCGCCCGCAGCTGCAGGTGCGACAGCGCGTCCACGTACGGGTCGCGCAGCGCGACGGCCCGCGACAGCACCTGCCGCCCGCCGAGCAGCCGGTCGTGCCCGCTGACGGCGAGCACGAGCCGCCGGGTCAGGTCGTACTCGGCCAGCACGAGGTCGGTCAGCCCGGGCCGCCCGCCCAGGGCCAGGTACCGGGCCGCGATCCGCCGGTTGGTCTTGGCCAGGCTCATCTCGGCGTTGTCGAGCAGCGCGGCCAGCAGCGGCCAGCCCCGGTAGGCCGCCTGCACCCCCGCCAGCCCCGATTCAGCATCGCCGCCCGGATCCCCGGCGATGGCCGCGGCCAGCCCGCTGCCCAGGCCGTACCAGCCCGGCAGGTTCACCCGCGTCTGCGACCAGGCGAAGACCCACGGAATGGCCCGCAGGTCGGCCAGCCCGGCCGGGCCCGCGACGCCCCGGCGGGCGGGCCGGGAGCCCATCCGCATCCCGCCCAGCTCGTCCAGCGGCGAGACCTGCGCGAACCACTCCGCGAACCCGTCGGCCCCGGTCAGGGCCTGGTAGGCGGCCAGCGCCGCGCCGTCCACCCGCCGTGCCACCATCCGGAACTCGGCCGGCACCGTATCCGCCCCCTCGCCCGCCGGTGCCGCCCCGGGGTCAGCCGAATCCGGGCCCGGCCCCGCGCGGCCGCCGGCCCGGTGGGCGGCCGAGGCGAGCAGGACGGCCGAGGTGACCTGCTCCAGGTGCCGCTGGGCGATGTCGGGGTGGCCGTACCGCGCGAAGATCACCTCGCCCTGCTCGGTCACCTTGAACCGGCCGTCGACCGACCCCGGCGCCTGGGCCAGGACGGCCCGGCCGGCCGGGCCGCCGCCGCGGCCGAGCGCGCCGCCCCGGCCGTGGAACAAGGTCAGGGCGATGTCATGGTCGGCGGCCCACCGGGCCAGCCGCTGCTGGGTGTCGAACAGCCGCAGGGTCGCGCTGACCGGCCCGAGCTCCTTGGCGGAGTCGGAGTAGCCGAGCATGGCCTCCAGGTGCGCGCCGTTACTGGCCAGCCGCCGGGCCACCGGCTCGAGCTCGAGCATCCCGTCCAGGATCTCGGTGGAGTTGGCCAGGTCCTCGTCGCTCTCGAACAGCGGCACCACATCCAGCGCGGGCGGTGCCGAGTCGGCCGGGACGGCCAGCCGGGCCAGCTCGTACACCGCGGCGATGTCGGCCGCCGACCGGGTGAAGCTGACGACGTAGCGGCGGCACGCCTCCGGGCCGAACCGCTGCTGGATGACCGCGATGGCGCGCAGCGTGTCCAGGACCTCGCGCGTCCGCGCCGAGACCTGGCCCGCGGCGGCCGTGCCCGGCTGCAGCTCGGCGAGGGCCTGGGCATGCACGGAGCTGTGCTGGCGGACCTCCAGGCCCGCCAGGTGGAAGCCGAACGTCTCGGCCTGCCAGATCAGCCGCTGCAGCTCGCCGTACGCCTGGCGGCGCGCGCCCGCCGCGGCCAGCGCCCGCTGCAGCAGGAGCAGGTCGGAGGTGAACTCCGCCGCACTGCGGTAGGCCAGGTCGCCGGGGGCCGTCAGGCTGGCCGCCAGCCGGGTCGCGCGCAGCCGCTGCGCCGCGAGCAGCAGGAACTCCCGGTACGGCTCCTGCGGCGAGCGCGCCGCGACCTCGGCCGCGAGCTGCGGATAGCGGGCGTGGGCGGCGGCCAGGGCAGCGCCCAGTTCAGAATCGGCGGGGAGTCCCGGGGCGTGCACGGTCAGCGCCCGGCCGATCCGGGTCGCGGCGGTCTCCAGCGCGCGCAGCGCGTGGTCGGCCTGGATCTCCGCCGCCTGGAGCGTGACCTCGGCGGTGACGTGCGGATTGCCGTCCCGGTCGGCGCCGATCCAGCTGCCGTACCGCAGGAACGCCGGCGCCAGCGGCGGCCCCTGGCCCGCCTGGTCGCCCTGCAGGGCGCGGTCGAGCGCCCGGTACAGCTCGGGAACCACGCGAAACAGGGTCTCGTCGAACGCCGTCGTTCCGGTGCGGACCTCGTCCAGGGGCTGCATGGCCTCGATGCGGAGGGCGGCGGTCCGCCACAGCAGGTCGACCTCCTCGCGCAGCCGGCGGTCGGCCTCGGCCCGGCCGCTGGCGCCGAGCCGGCCCTCGGCCAGGTCATCGAGCAGCACGCCGATCCGGCGCAGCGCCTCGGTCACCGCCCGGCGCCGGGCCTCGGTGGGGTGCGCGGTGAGGACGGGATGCACCCGCAGGTCGGCGAGCAGCCGGTCGAACGCGGCGGGGTCGAGCCAGCCGCGCAATACGGGCACGGCCGCGGCCAGGGACTCCCGCATCGGCTCGCCGCCGGTGTCGCGCTCGCGCAGCGTCCGGATGCGGTAGTGCTCCTCGGCCAGGTTGGCCAGGTGGAAGTAGACGGTGAAGGCGCGCGCCACGGCGTCGGCCCGCTCCAGCGGCCACGACGCGACCAGCGCGGCGATGTCGTCGTCGGCCCGCCGCGCGGCGTCGTCGTCCACCGCGGCCGCCGGGCTGGAGCCGCCGCGGCGGGCGGCGATGACGGCGTGCCGCAGCCGCTCCACGTCATCGAGCAGGCCCTGGCCGCCGGTCTCGGCGATCACCTGGCCGAGGATGTCCCCGAGCAGGCGCACATCCCGGCGCATCGATGCCGGCACGTTCTGGATGTCGGCGTCCCGGCCGACTGACGCCGGCAGACTCTGGATATCGGCGTCCGGGCCCATGGCGTTAGCCTAGGCCAGCGACCAGCGGCCCACGCCGTCGACATCCGCCAGGGTGGCCTGGCCAGCGGCGGCCAGGTACTGCAGGTGCGAGACCACCTCGCCGATCGCGGCCTGCCGCGGGAAGCCGGTGATCGCGCTCCACGGCCGGGACCACGTCACCTGCGCGGCGATCTGCCAGGCAGACTGGCCCTCGTCGGGCTTGAGGACCGCCGCGATCTCGGCCAGCCGCTCGGCGTGGTGCTCGGTCAGGTGCGTGAGCCGGTCATCGAGGTCGGCGAAGCGGTACTCGTGGGCGGGCAGTACCTCGGCGGGCTGCATCCCCTGCAGGGCCTCCAGCGACTGGAGGTAGTCGGCCAGCGCGGTCGAGGTCCGCTCGTAGGACGAGATGTTCGGGGTGATCCGGGGCAGCACGTGGTCCCCGGTCAGCAGGAGGTCGCGGGTCTCGTCGTAGAAGCACAGGTGGCCGGGCGAGTGCCCCGGCGTCCAGATGGCCCGCAGGGCGACGCCCGGGACGTCGATGCGGTCGCCGTGCGCGATCAGCCGGTCCGGCATGGCCATCGGCCCGGGCCGGTTCTCGCGGCGGGCGGCCATCTCCGTCAGGTGATCTTGCGGCGCCCCGGTCCAGTCCAGGTAGCTGCCCATCTTGTTGAGGGCCATCCCGACGCGGTTCATGTTGACGGTCAGGAAGTTTGCCTCGCGCTCGTGCATCCCGATCCAGGCCCCGGACTCCTCCGCGACCCTGGCCGACAGGCCGTGATGGTCGGGGTGGACGTGGGTGATCACCACCGCGGTGATGGCCGTCATCGGGATCTCGCACTCGGCCAGCCCGGCCTGCAGCACCCGCCAGCTCTCGGGATGGTTCCACCCGGTATCGACCATGAGGAAGCCCGAGTCGTGCTCAATCAGGTAACTCAGGACATATCTCAGCGGGCTGTCCGGGATCGGGACGGGAATGGACCAGATCCCGCTGGTCACTTTCTCCACGGGAGGAAACTCCCGGGCCAGCCACGCCTCGCGCTGCCGCGTGCCGGTTACCTGCATTCGCTGGAATCCTCTCCCGCGCCGTCGTTGACACCCATCCGGCGCTATGGTTCGCTCGGAGCCGGAATTAGCATAACCGATTTCAGTTTTTGCCCCTCCGGGCGGTACTGGCCTGCGCGGCGGTGAGGCTGATGGACCAGGTCGACCGGGCAGGGATGAGCGCACGTGGCCGCTGACGTACCAGTACGGGAATCCGCCGACCAGTTCCGGGCCCGCGCCCGGGCGTGGCTGGAGGCCAACGCCCCGCGCCGCTCGCGGGCGGGCGGCGGCGGCGAGGTGGGCAGCGGGGCCGGCCTGGCCGGCCAGCGGGCCTTCCAGGCCAAGCTCTACGACGCCGGGTTCGCCGGGATCACCTGGCCCGCCGAGTACGGCGGCCAGGGCCTCACCAACGCCGAGCAGATCGCGTTCAGCCAGGAGGCCCGGAACTTCTCGCTGCCGGTCGGCGCGTTCGTCATCGGGCTGGGCATGCCCGGCCCGACCCTCCTGGAGTGCGGCTCGGAGGAGCAGAAGCAGCGTTACCTGCGGCCGATGCTGCGCGGCGAGGAGATCTGGTGCCAGCTGTTCTCCGAGCCCGGGGCGGGCTCGGACGTGGCCAGCCTGCAGACCAGCGCGGTCATGGACGGCGACACCTGGGTGCTGAACGGCCAGAAGGTATGGACCTCGGGCGCCCAGTACAGCGAGCTCGGCGCGGTGCTGGCCCGGACCGACCCGGCTCAGCCCAAGCACCGCGGCATCTCGATGTTCATCGTGGACATGCACGCGCCCGGCGTGACCGTGCGCCCGCTGCGGGTGGCGACCGGGTCGGCCCCGTTCAATGAGGTCTTCTTCGACAACGTCCGGCTGGGCGCCGACGCCCTGATCGGCGAGCGGAACCGGGGCTGGGACGCCGCCGTGGTGATGCTCCGCAGCGAGCGGCTCACCATCGGCACCCTGACCGCGGGGCGGGACAATCCGCTCGGCTTCTCGAAGCTGCGTGAGCTGGCCGGCCAGCTCGACCGGCTGGGCGACCCGGCCATCCGGCGCCGGCTGGCCGAGCTGTACGCGCGGCAGAGCGCGGCCGGGCTGTTCGGGCGGATGCTCCGCGAGGAGGCGATGTCGGGCCGGATGCCGGGGGCCCGCGGCTCGGTGGCCAAGCTGGCCGGGGCCGAGGTCGGGACGTTCTCGGCCGACGTGGCCGCGGACGTGCTCGGCGACGCGGTCGCCGGCTACGACACGCCGGAGCTGGCCGCGGTGCTCACCGCCATCGTGGCCGTGCCCGGCGGCGCGATCGCCGGCGGGACCAACGAGATCCAGCGCAACATCATCGGCGAGCGCGTGCTGGGGCTGGCCAAGGACCCGGGCGTGGACCGGCTGACCCCGTTCAACCAGCTGAAGGTCGGCACCCAGAAGCGGCAGGGAGCGTCATGAGCCTGATCCTGACCGGCGACGAGGAGTCGCTGCGGGACTCCGTGCGCCGGTTCGTGGCCGACCGCACCCCGCTGACCGCGGTCCGCGAGCTGATCGCCGGCGGCGAGCCCTACGACACCGGGATCTGGAAGCAGCTGAGCGCCCAGCTGGGCGTGGCCGGGCTGGCCATCCCCGAGGGGTACGGCGGCGCCGGCGCCGGGCACGCCGCCATGGCGGTCGCGCTCCAGGAGCTGGGCGCCGGCCTGGTGCCGTCGCCGCTGCTGGCATCGGCCGTGCTGGCCGCCGGGGCGCTGCTCGCGCTCGACGACATGGCCGCCCGCGAGGCGCTGCTGCCGGGCATCGCCAGCGGCGAGGCCGTGGCCACCCTGGCGCTCACCGGGCCGGCCGGCGCCGGGCCGGGGGTGCGCGCGACGGGGGCGGAGGGCTCGGCCCGGCTGTCCGGCGAGGTGGCCCCGGTGCTCAACGGCGCCCAGGCCAGTGCGCTGCTGATCCCGGCCGCCGGGCCGGACGGGCTCGCCGTCTACCTGGTCGACGGCGCGGCCGGCGGCCTGACCCGGAGCCCGCTGACGACCGCCGACCCGACCCGCGCGCTGGCCCGGATCACGCTGGCCGACACGCCGGCCCGCGCCCTGGCCGGCAACGCCGCCAGCGCGCTGAGCACCGCGGCGGACCTGGCCAACCTGGCCCTGGCCGCGGAGCAGTGCGGCGCGATGGCCGCCTGCCTGGCCATGACCACCGAGTACGCCAAGCTGCGGGTCGCGTTCGGGCAGCCCATCGGGGCGTTCCAGGGCGTCAAGCACCGGCTGGCGGACATGGAGACGGCCTGGGAGCTCGGTCACGCGGCGCTGCGCGCCGCGGCCCGGAGCGCGGACGAGAGCCCGGCGGACTTCCCGCGGGACGCGGCCGCCGCGCGGGTGCTGATCTCGGGGCCGTACTTCACCGCGGCGGCGGACACCATCGAGCTGCACGGCGGGATCGGCTTCACCTGGGAGCACGACGCGCACCTGTACTACAAGAACGCGCTGTCGGGGAAGGTGCTGCTCGGCGCCCCCGGCGACCAGCTCGACCGCCTCGCGTCCGAGCTGGGAATGTGAGCGCCGGCGGGCGCCCGTGCGCGCACCGGGGATGACGGATCATGCAGCGCGCCGCACCCCCCGCCGAGCCCGCGGTCCCGTCGACGCCCGCGCAGCACGGGCGCCGCGACCGGATCCTGGAGACGGCCGCCGCGATCCTCGCCGCGGGCGGCGAGGACGCCCTGCAGATGAAGGAGCTGGCGCAGCGGGCTGACGTGTCGCTGGCCACGCTGTACCGGTACTTCCCGGCCAAGGACCATGTCCTGCTGGCCATCACGCTGAGCCGGTACGAGCGGGCGCTGGCCCGGGTCCGGCAGGAGCCGGCCCGGCCGGGCACCATCCGCGACCGGGTGACCGCTCACCTGCTCCGGGAATTCCGGGCCGGGCAGCGCGAGCCGCTGCTCACCGCCGCCCTGAGCCGGGCGGTGAGCGAGACGAGCCGCAGCTACAGCGCGGCCATCGAGCAGATCGAGGACACCCACCTGCAGGTGATCCGGCACGTCGCCGCGGCCGGCCGGCGGCTCACCCCGTGGGAGGAAGCCGTGCTTCCGGTCATCGTGGACGTGTTCGGCGCGGCGTCCCGCCGCTGGCTGGCCGGGATGTCGTCGCCCGCCCGCGCCCGGTTCGAGATCCGGCTCGGCGGCCGGATCCTGGACCTCCCCGACGAGGCGCTGGACGAGGAACCCGGGCCGGCCGCCCCGACCGCTGCTAGCTAGCCGGCTCCAGGATGACCACCGGGATCTGGCGGCTCGTGCTGGCCTCGTACTCGGCGAAGCCGGGGTTCGCGGTCTTCCACGGGACCCAGATCTCCTCCCGCTCCCCAGGTCCGGCGACCCGGGCCCGGAGCGGGACGGTCTGCGTGCCGATCTCGGCCTGGACCTCCGGGTGGGCGAGGAGGTTGTGGTACCAGGCCGGGTTGGTCGGCGCGCCGCCCTTGGAGGCGAACACCGCGTAGGAGCCGCCCAGGTCCTTGTACATGACGGGGTTCTCGCGCACCGCGCCGGACTTGGCCCCGGTGGTGTGCAGGATCAGCACGGCCGCGCCCTCGAACGGGCCGCCGACCTTGCCGCCGTTCTCCCGGAACTCCCGGATGATGTTGGTATTGAAGTCGTCCATATCAGTCATGGGTGCCCGCCTACTCGCTCGGATCGTCAGGTTGGTAACGCCGTCGTTGCCAACGAGCCATTCTTCACCCAGATTCCCAGCCCGGATCCTTACCGCGCGGGCGCGCCGCGAACCTCCAGGTGGTCGAGAAGGTGCTGGGTCGCGGCCGCGATGGCCGCCACCGCCTCCTCGAAGGCCGGGGCGTTGTGCGCGGCCGGGGTGCGGAACCCGCTGACCTTGCGGACGTACTGGAGAGCCGCGGCGCGCACGTCCGCGTCGGTGACGTGCTCGGCGTACGGCTCACGGAGGGTCTTGATGCTTCGGCACATACTGCGACGTTACTTCAGCCCTGCCCGGCGGGGCAGCCGGCCGCGCGGCTAGCCTCAGCCAATGGACACTGACCTGAGCGGGGCGGACTTCGCTCGCGCCGACCGGCTGGCCCGCGCCTTCGCCGGGCGGGACGGCCAGCCCGGCCTCGCCTACGGCGTCCTGGCCGGGGGCCGCCTCGTGCACTCCGGCGGCCTCGGCGAGCGCTGGCTGGGCGGCCCCGCACCCGACGCCGGCACGGTGTTCCGGATCGCCTCCATGACCAAGAGCTTCACCGCCGCCACCATGGTGGGGCTGCGCGACGAGGGCGCCCTGCGGCTGGATGACCTGGCCCAGGACTACGTGCCCGAGCTGCGCGACCTCCGCCTGCCGAGCACGGACTCGCCGCGGCCGACGATCCGCCACCTGCTGACCATGACCGGCGGCTTCCCGACCGACGACGCCTGGGGTGACCGGCAGCAGGGCCTGGACCCCGCCGAGTTCGCCGCCCTGCTCCGGGGCGGCGTTCGGCTCGGCTGGGCGCCGGGTACCCGCTTCGAGTACTCCAACCTCGGTTACGCGATCCTCGGGAAGGTCATCGAGGCGGTCACCGGAGCCGCCTACGCCGACGCCGTCCGCGGCCGGATCCTGGCTCCGCTGGGCCTGGCCCAGACCGGTTTCGAGGCCGGCGAGTTCGACCCGGAGACGCTGGCCCGCGGCTACCAGCGCGGCGCGGCCGGCTGGACCGAGCTGCCCTTCGACCGGCACGGCGCGTTCGCCCCGATGGGCGGCATCTTCAGCACCGTCGCCGACCTCGCGCGCTGGGCGGCCGGATTCGCCGCCGCCTTCCCGGCCCGGGACGCCGCCGCGGACGGGCACCCGCTGGGCCGCGCCTCGCGGCGCGAGATGCAGCTGCCGCAGCTGGCCATCGTCGGCTGGCCGACCGGGTCCTACCCCGACGCGAGCACGCTCAGCTACGGGTTCGGGCTGTTCGTCGAGGAAGGTCCCGTGTTCGGGACGATGGTCCAGCACAGCGGCGGGTACCCCGGCTTCGGCAGCCAGATGCGCTGGCACCCGGCCACCGGGACCGGCGTCATCGTGCTCGGCAACGGGACCTACGCCCACGCGGGCGAGCTGGCCATCGCGATCTTGTCGGACGTGCTGGCCCAGCTGCGGGCCGGCGCCGGCCCGGCGGGCCCGGCCGGGGTGATCCGCGGGCCGGCCCCCGGCGACGGCGGGCCGTGGCCGGAGACCCTGGCCGCCCGCGCGGACGCCGACCGGCTGCTGCGCAGCTGGGACGACGACCTGGCCGGGCGGCTGTTCACGCCGAACGTGGCCTGGGACCAGCCGCTGGCCAGCCGGCGCGAGGCCATCGCCCGGGTCCGGGAGCGGATCGGCGACTTCGCGCCGGACCCGGCCCGGCCGGCCGAGTTCGACACGCCCGCGCACTGCCGGTGGTGGCTGACCGGCGACCGGGGCTCGGTGCAGGCCGAGATCGCGCTGACCCCGCTGTGGTCGCCGCGGGTCCAGTCGCTGCGGGTCGCCGTGCCGCCGGCGCCCGGCTCGGTCCTGCTGCGGATGCTGGACGCGCTGATCGGGATCGTGAACGACGCGCCCGCCCAGTGGCCGGCCTGGCTGCCGGCGGCGGCTGACGTGGACACCGCCCAGCTGGCCCGGCGGCTCCGGCTCGCCACGGCCTGGGCGGGCCGCTGCTCGGCGGGCGCCTTCCGGGCCGGCGACGGCGAGACGGCCGCGACGGTGGAGCTGGAGGGCGAGTCCGGCCGGGCCGTCCTCGCGGTCTCGGTCGACCCCGACACCGAGGCGCTCCGGCAGGCCACAGTCACCCTGCTGCCGTAGCGCCCAGGGCCCGAAGACGGCGAAAGGCGCCCGGGACACTGAGCTCCGGGCGCCTGGTCGCGTCTTTCGGGATTACTTCTTGAAGGCGTCCTTGACCTTCTCGCCGGCGTCCTTGAGGTTGCCCGAGATCTGGTCCGCCTTGCCCTCAGCCTCGAGGTCCTCGTTGCCGGTGGCCTCGCCGACGCCCTCCTTGACCTTCCCCTTGAGCTGCTCGCCCTTGTTGTTGACCTTGTCTTCCGTGCTCATGGAAGGCTCCCTTCCCGTCGTCGCCGCCATGCAGCGGCTGCCCTGCCCCTACCTGGTGCGGGGCCGCCCAAACACCTGGCCCCCTGGGCTCGGACTGTCACTCCGGCGAGAGATGATGTAGGTGGGCCGCAGGAGGCAGCCGAGCTTCCTGTTTCTGAGGCCGGGCGCCGGGCAGCTGGCTTACGCCCGATGCCCGTGCGGATCCCCTGATCAGACAGGGACAGCAATGACGGAGATAAACGCTCACCCGGCCGCGCGCGGACCGGATCGTGGCGCTGCCGCGCCGGGCGCCGGGCCGGACCGCCCGGCCGCGGGCGCCGGGCCGGAGCGGGGCACCAAGTGGTGGACCCTGACGGCGGTGTGCCTCGGGACTTTCATGCTGCTGCTGGACGTGACGATCGTGAACGTCGCGCTGCCCGATATCCAGTCCGCGCTGCACTCCAGCTTCTCCGGGCTGCAGTGGGTCGTCGACGCCTACGCCCTGAGCCTGGCCGCGCTGCTGCTCACCGCGGGCAGCCTGGCCGACTTGTACGGGCGGCGGCGGCTTTACCTGGTCGGCCTGGTCATCTTCAGCATCGGGTCGCTGCTGTGCGGCGTCGCGACCAGCACGCTGATGCTGCAGCTGTCGCGCGGGCTGCAGGGCGTCGGCGGCGCGATCATGTTCTCGGTGGCGCTGGCCCTGCTGGCCGACGCCTTCCGCGGCAAGGACCGCGGCGTCGCCTTCGGCGTGTGGGGCGCGGTCACCGGGCTGGCCGTCGCGATCGGCCCGCTGCTCGGCGGGATCCTCACCTCGGGCCTGTCCTGGCGGTGGATCTTCTTCGTCAACCTCCCGATCGGCGTGGTCGCGGTGGTGATCACGCTTTTGCGGGTGGCCGAGTCCCGCTCGCCGGCGGCCCGGCGGCCGGACTGGATCGGGTTCGTCCTGTTCACCGCGGCGCTGTCCGCCCTCGTGTACGGGCTGATCGAGTCGAACCAGCGTTCCTTCGGCAGCAGCCTGGTCCTCGCCTGCCTGATCGGGGCCGGGGTGCTGCTGGCCGCCTTCGTCGTGGCCGAGTCGCGGATGCGGCAGCCCATGTTCGAGCTGGCCCTGTTCCGCAAGCCGACCTTCAGCGGCGGCTCGTTCGCCGCGTTCAGCCTCAGCGCGTCGATCTTCGCGCTGCTGCTCTACCTGGTCCTCTACCTCCAGGACATCCTGGGCTTCAGCGCGCTCGGCACCGGCGTGCGGCTGCTGGTCATCTCCGGCGGCATCCTGGCCACCTCGACGCTGGCCGGGCGGCTCTCGTCCCGCGTCCCGGTCCGGTTCCTGATCGGGCCCGGGATGCTCCTGGTAGGCGCGGGGCTGCTGCTGATGCGCGGGCTGGACGCGGGCTCGGCGTGGACGCACCTGATTCCCGGCATGATCATCAGCGGGGCCGGGGTCGGCATGGTGAACCCGCCGCTGGCGTCCACCGCGGTCGGGGTGGTGCCCCCGCAGCAGGCCGGCATGGCCTCCGGGATCAACTCGACGTTCCGCCAGGTCGGGATCGCCACCGGCATCGCCCTGCTGGGCACCCTGTTCGCCAGCCAGCTCCGGGACTACGTCGCCGGGCACGCCAGCGCCCTGGGCGGCCGCGGGCCGCAGGTCGCCGCGGCCATCCAGTCGGGCCGCTTCGGGTCGGTGCTGCAGCAACTGCCGCCCGCGGCCCGGCCCGCCGTCGAGCAGGTCGCGCGGGCCGCCTTCGCCAGCGGCCTGAACTCCATCCTGCTGGTGGCCGCGATCATCGCGCTGGCGGGCGGGGTCGTCGGCCTGGCCGCCATCCGCGGCCGGGATTTCGCGCACTGAGCCACCGGGGGCCATCGCACCCCGGCGATGAACTGCATGCAGGTTTGGCAGGGTTCCAGCGGTCTCGCTGGTCACCAATGACGGGAGCCCCATGAGCGCGGCTGACCCGTTCACGTCGCATTCCGGGCCGCGCGGGCGGGACTGACGGCCAGGCGGAGGCCGACGTGGATCAGGATCCAGCCCGCCCGGTGACGGATGAGCACGCGCCCGCCCGGGGCCGCCATGGCGGCCCGCCGGCGCCCGGCGGCTTCCTCGCGCAGGCGGGCGGCGCGGTGCTGGGCGACCTGCCCGACCTGGAACGGGTGCATGACAGCCTGGTCCTTCCTCGAGAACGGGGCGGCTCAGGCCAGCGGCGCGTGGAAGTACCAGAGGTGGCCCTGCGGGTCCCGCGCGCCGTACTCGCGGATCCCCCAGTCCTTGTCGGCCAGCGGGTCGACGATCTCCGCTCCGGCCTCGACGCTGCGGGCATAGTGGGCGTCGACGTCATCGACCGTGACGATGGTCATGCCGGTCGGCGCCCCGGCCAGGCGGGGCGAGGTCATGCCCTCCTCGACGGGATGCAGGCCGATCACCTGTGTCCCGGCGCGGACCTGGCGGTACGTGCTCCCCTCGGTGTGGCCGGCGGTCGGCGCGGCGGTGAGGCCGAAGACGCGGACGAGGTACTCCTGCGCGGCCGCGGTGTCGTCGTAGGCCAGCATGCTGGCCGTGCTGTGGATGGTGGCGTCGAGCATGGTCATTTCCTCCAGGGTCGAGAACAGCTGCTCGGCGGACGGAATGTCCTGCCGGGCCAGTTCGGCGGCCATGCCGGCCAGCTGGGCGCTCAGCCGCGCCGCGCTGGCGGCCCGGTGCCGCGTCTCCTCGAGATGGCGGCTGACGGCGGCCGCCAGCTCCCACTGCGGGTCATCGAGCACCGACATGACCTGGTCGAGCGGGAACCCGAGGCGGCGCAGCAGGCTGATCCGGTAGAGCCGGGCCACGTCGGCCGCGTCGTACAGCCGGTGACCTGCGGCTGACCGCCCGGAGGGGACCAGCAGCCCGATCTCCTCGTAGTAGTGCAGCGCCCGGATCGTCAGGCCGGTCGCCAGGGCCAGGGCGCCGACCTTCCACGCCGGCTGCGGCCGTCCGGCCGCCTCGGTGGTCGTCATGTCCCCGACGCTAAAGCCTTCCGCAACGTCAGGTGCAAGCCCTAGTGCGGGCCTACAGCGATGATGCGCGCCATGCCCTGTTGTGTGTAGTCCTCGCCAGCGCTGCTAGCGCCACCATTGGCGCTGGCGGAGCATGGCGACCTGGGCCGCGGGGCCGCTGACGGACTGGGCGTGGGTGCCCAGGTGATACAGGTACTCGCCGACCCACAGCAGGTCGGGCTGGTAGTCCGGCGGCGTGTTGCCAGAGCAGGCCACGCCCGCCGGCAGGTCCGGGCCGGCCAGGTCCGGAAGCCGGGCCGGCTGCACCGCGCCGCGCGCGGAGCCGGACACCTGGTCCGCGACCTCCTCGTAGAAGCCGACGAGCTGCCGGGTGAGGCGCTGGAATCCGGAACGCGTGCCGTCCGCTGGGCTCCCCTTCCCGGCGGCCGGCCGCGCGTCGCCGTCCGGGTCATGCAGGCTGGCGACCGAGTAGGCCGTGAGCCGCAGCCGCGTGGAGCCCATGACCAGGCGCCACAGGTCCTCCTTGGCCATCCGCTTGACGCCCTGCTCGGTCAGGTACGCGCGCAGCGCCTCGTCCAGGCGGACGCCGGCGCTGATGGCGGCGATGGCCGCGTCTGGCGGGGCCGTGCGGGCGCCCAGCGCCCAGTCCACCGCCTCGGTCAGGTACGCCGCCGCGCGCCGGAACGCGTCGGCGAGGTCGGTGCCCACGATCCCGCCCGCCCCGCGCGGCCAGAACAGGAGTCCCACGACCACGCTCACCGCGGTGCCGAGGGCCACGTCCTCGATCCGCAGCAGCCCGACCTTCCAGCCGACCGGCACCAGCAGGTTGAAGATGACCACGACCGTGATCGTGAACGCCGCCTGGCCGACGGCGAACGGGGCCGTGCCGGGCGCGTACCCGGCGACCAGGACCGCGACCGGCAGCGCCACCCACAGGGCGGTCGGGCCGGTCCCGATGGCGAGCACCAGGGCGGCGCCCACCGCGAAGCCGATGGCCGTGCCGCCCAGCGCGCGCAGTGCGGTCGAGCCGGTCGCGGCCGCGGTGGTCCGCAGGACCGACAGCGTGCCCAGGACGACCCAGAACCCGTGCTGAACGCCGGTCAGGTCGGCGACGGCCACGGCGGCGGCCAGGGCGGCCGCCCCGCGCAGGCTGTTGCGGAACCAGACCGACCGGATGCTGGCGTGCCGGGCCAGGAACCTGGTGTCGGTGGTGAGCGCGGGCAGGCGGCCGGGGGGCGTCGCGGCCTGCTGGCCCGACCACCGGCGGCGCTCGGCCGCGATCAGGTCCGGTTCGGCGCGGCCGGCCGCGATGCTGGCGTCGAACACCATGGCGCGGGCGGCCACCGCGATCACCTGGGCATGCGCGGCATGGGCCACGGACGCCCGGACCCGGTCCGGCTCGCCGGACAGGCTGCGCTGGTGCGCGGTGCTGGCGCGGCGGGCCGCTTCCAGCCGGCCCAGGTCCCGGATCGCGTCCTGGCCGTCGAGCAGGTCCGCCACGGCGGCCAGGACCTCGGCGGCGGCGCTGAGCAGCTCCAGGTCCGCGGCCGCGGCGTGGCTGATGTCGTGCTGGCCGTCCAGTGCGTCGGCGAGCAGCCCGGTGCACCACTCCAGCAGCTCCACGACGTTGGCCAGTCCCTGGTCCGCGGTGGCCAGGCCGGTGGGCCGCAGCGGGGTCCCGTCGAAGTCGTTCAGCAGCTGATGCTCGGCGGCCTGCACGGCCTCCCAGTCGGCCGGGGTGGCCGAGCCCGCCACGCTGCGGGCGAGCTGGCGGGCCATGGCCCGGGCCGAGGCGGCGGCGCTGGCGCGCAGCTTGTCCCCGGGCGATTTCGGGGACACCAGCAGCACGGCCAAGGTCGCCGCCGCCATGGCCAGCCACCAGCCCTCCAGCCGGGAGCCGATGGCGCTGGCCGGGGCGGCGGTCGCGACCGGCAGCACGTAGGCCAGCAGCGCCGCGGTCACGCCGGAGGCCAGGTTGGGCCCCGTCACCCCGGCGAAGAAGATGGCAAACGCCACCGGGATGGTGACCAGGGCCGCCAGCCAGGTCGTGCCGCTGACCAGCGTGCCGATGACGAGAGCGACGCTGCCGGTGACGGCGAGGCCGAGGTAGGCGACGGCCTTGTCCCGCCGGGTCCCGCCGAACGTGGTCAGGATCAGCGCCCCGAAGCCGCCGAACACCGCGAACAGGGTCATCTGCGGATCCCCGATGACCTTCAGGCAGATGGCGAACACTCCGGGCACGACCACGGTCGCCCGCCCGGCCCGGACCGCCGCCGGGACCGACCACGCCGGCCGCCAGGGCCGGAGCCGGTTGGCCAGGCGCGCTGCTACCGGGTAGGGCATCCCCCCATCATCCCCCAGGGTGATCTAGGTCCGCGGCGGCTCCAGGTTGGCCAGGAAGGTCTCCGGCGGCAGGTCGGAGAACCACTCGATCCACGAGCCCCACGGGTCAGGGTTGTAGTGGAAGAAGTTCGACCCGATGGTGTGCCGGCCGAGGCCCCAGCCCGGATCGCGGCCCCGGCTGCGCATCCGGTCAGCGCCGAGCCCGGGCCCGGCGTTGAGGAATGTCACCGCGCCCCCGGCGAACGTGTCACTCACGGCCAAACCAAGGACATTCGTATAGAACGTGGTTATTTCCCGCGCGGCTGCGGCGTGAACAGGAGGGTGTGGCCCAGCCGGCGCGGTCCAGGGTTTCGCGGGCGGCGTCGAGGGTGCCGGGTGCGAGGCCGGGGACGGTCAGCGCAGGGCGGCCGTGAGGTCGGCGGCGAGGTCGCCGCGCGGCATCACCTCGACGCGGTCCAGGCCGAGCCAGGTGGCGGTCAGGCGCAGCTCGGCGGCTAGCTCCGGCGCCACCTGCGCCCGGTCCGCGCCCGGCTCGGCGAACGCGCTCTGCACCCGCAGCACTCCGGCCTGCCGGTCGGACTTGAGGTCGACCCGGCCGACGAGGGCGTCCCCGAGCAGGAACGGCAGCACGTAGTAGCCGTGCACCCGGGCAGCGGCCGGAGTGTAGATCTCGATGCGGTACCGGAAGCCGAACAGCCGCTCAGTGCGGTCCCGGAAGAAGATCAGCGAGTCGAACGGGGAGAGGAGTGCCCGCGCCGCCACCCGGCGCGGGCGCCGTGCGTCCGGCCACAGGTAGGCGGGCGCGGCCCAGCCGTCGACCGTGACCGGGATCAGCTCCCCGGCCTCGGCGAGCTCCGCGACGCGGGTCTTCGACGCGGCGCGCGGCAGCCGGAAGTAGTCGCCGAGGTCGGGCTCGGTGGCCACGCCCAGGGCGCGGGCCGCGATCCGGATCAGCTCCCGCTGGGCGTCGGCCTCGGACGGGGTCGGCGCGGCGACGACGCTGGCGGGCAGGACCCGCTCGGGCAGGTCGTAGAACCGCTCGAAGTTGACGCGGCACGAGGAGCTGACGTTGCCCGCGAAGAAGTGGTACTCGAGGGCGCGCTTGCCGTCGTGCCAGTTCCACATCTGGCCGGGCTGGCGGGGCGGGCGCTTGATCCCGGTGTCCGCGGCCCGGATCGGGCCCTGGGCCGTGACCAGGCGCAGCACCTCCTTGACCAGCTCCGGGTCGTCCCGCTCGACCTGGCGCATGCCGCCCCAGGCCTCGGTGCGCCACCGGGCCATCCGCCAGCGCATCAGCGGCTGCAGCGCCACCGGGAACAGCGATGCCTCGTGCGCCCAGTACTCCATCAGCTCGCGCCGCTCCGGGCCGGCGCCCCGCCGCGCCCCGTGCACGCTGGTGCCGTGGGCGGCCATCTGGTCCAGGGCCTCCCGCGGGTAGGGCCCGAGGCGGGAGAACGCCGGCATGTAGTGGGCCCGGCAGAAAACGTTGACCGAGTCGAGCTGGAGCAGGCCCAGCTGGCCGATGACCTTGCGGAGGTGCCGGGCATCGACGCGCCCGGCCGGGCGCGGGGCCGCGAAGCCCTGCGCGGCCAGCGCGACCCGGCGCGCCGCGGCGGCGGTGAGGCGGTCTGCGGGGGCCGCGAGGGATCCGGCGGCGGCCAGGGGGCCGGCTCGGGCCGGGATAACCCGTGCTGATCGCGTCGACATCCTGCCTAACGTACCGACCGGTTCTGACAGTCGCGGGCGCCCCGGACCAGACTGGGTTGATGACGACGTTGTCCCTGGACGTGGAAGCGCTCCGGGTGGCGGTCTACCGGCGCTTCGCCGCCGACGGCTCGGCCGGGTCGGCGGCGGACCTGGCCGCGCTGACCGGGCAGCCCGAGCCGGCGGTGCGCGGCGGGCTGCGGGAGCTGGCCGCGCAGCGGCACCTGGTTCTCGACGGCGACGACCGCATCGTGATGGCGCACCCCTTCGCCGCGGTGCCGCTCGGCTTCTCGGTCATGGGCCGGCGCACCCTGTGGTGGGGCGGCTGCGCGTGGGACTCGTTCGCGCTGCCGCACCTGCTGCCCGACGAGCCTGAGGTGCTGGTCGCGACCCGGTGCCCGGCCTGCGGCCGCCCGCACGCGTGGGCGGTCGGCCGCAGCGAGCCGCCGCCCGGTGACCAGGTGGCTCACTTCCCCGTCCCCGTCGCCCGCATGTGGGACGACGTGGTGCGCACCTGCGGCGGGCAGCGGCTGTACTGCTCACCGGACTGCGTCGCGGCCGGGCTGGCCCGCACGGGACAGGCGGAGGGCTACGTCATGGACCTGCCGACACTCTGGCGGTTCGCCTCACGCTGGTACGAGGGGCGGCTGGAGTACGGATATGAGCGCCGGGACCCGGTCACCGCGGCGGCGTACTTCCGCGAGGTCGGCCTCCGCGGCAGCTTCTGGGGCCTCTGACCGCGGAGTTCGACGCGAACACTACGCCCGCCGCACCTGGCTCTCAGTCTCGACCGCCGTGATCGTGACCGCGTAGGGGCGGCCTTCCGCACAATATCGGTCGCGATCATGAAGCAGCCCGGCACTGACGCCGCGAGGGCAGTCAGCGGGCGTGGATGGTCAGGAAGGTCCAGGCTCCGAGGTGGATGCGGTCGCCGTCGCGGAGCCGGACCCGCTGGTCAGTCGGGATCTCGACGTCGTTGACATGAGTGCCGTTTTCCGAGCCGGGGTCAAGGATGGCCCAGGTGCCGTCCGGCTCGGGGATCAGGACAGCGTGCAGGCGGGAGACGCCCGGGTCGGTGGGCGGCCCGGTCAGGTCAATCTCCGGCTCGAATCCCCGGCTCGGGCTGATCCGGCCGATGCGCATCTGCGGCCCGGCGAGCTGGAACCGGCGTTCCGGACAGTACTCGGGAAACTTGATGGCGGCGGCGTCCGCGCCGCCGGCGGCCACGACGCTCTCGTAGTAGGCGCGATCGGATCTCACTATTGCGGACCAGCGCGCGGCGCCGGGCGCGTCCGCGTCCGGGCCGGCACCGACGGGCGGCCATGCCGAGGGGGCGGGCCCGGCGGGACCCGGTACAGCCGGGTAGGGCGCCGTCGGGCTGGGGCCAGCGGGCGCGCTCTGGCTGGGCGCCGCCTGGCTGGGCGCCGGCTGGCTGGGGGGCGGCTGGCTGGATACGGGGCCGCTCGAGCCACGCCGCCGGATCACGGGTGCGGAGATGGTGGGAGCGCCGTGGATGGATGCGGGTGCCGGCCTGCTCGGCGCCCGGCCTGAGTTGAAATCGAAGCCGCACGCCTCGCAGAACTGGCCGGACCGCCCAGTACCGCAGTTCGGGCATGGCTGCGAGCCGGGCGGGGCGAGCAGCGGCCCCGTTCCGGCCGGCGTCACCCCGCCGCCCGGCGGCGCGGCCTGCCCCGGCGGCTGGGCCGCCGCAGCCGGCGCCGACGTGCCGATCCGGATTCCGCACGTGTCGCAGTAGTCGGCGCTCGCCGACTCGTGACCGGCTGGGCAAGTGGCCATGTGCGTCCCTCTTCGCTGCCGCGGTGGTGCTACCCGGCGTGGATGGTGAGGACGGTCCAGGCTCCGAGGTGGATGCGGTCGCCATCGCGGAGGCGGATCCGTCGGTCGGTGGCTATCTCGATGTTGTTCACGAGCGTGCCGTTCTCCGAGCCGGGATCGAGGATGGCCCAGGTGCCGTCCGGCTCGGGGATCAGGACGGCATGCAGGCGGGAGATACCCGGGTCGGTGGGCGGCCCGGTCAGGTCGATCTCGGGTGAGAATCCCCGGCTCTGGCTGACGCGGCCGATGCGCATCTGCTGCCCAGTGAGCTCGAACCGGCGTTCCGACGAGTAGTCGGGGAACCTGAGGGCGGCCGCGCCCGGCACGCCCGAGGACACCACGTTGTCGAAGTAATCCCGGTCGGCCGTCACCACCGCAGTCCATCCCGCGACATCAGGCCCATCCGGGGCGGGCTGCTCGGGGAGACGTGCCGCCGGGGCGTGCTCCCCGCGAGCGGGCACCTCCGGAAAGGGCACTTCCGGAACGGGCGCATTCGGAACGGGCGCAGCCGGAGTGGGCACAGCCGGGGAGGGCGCAGCCGGGGTGGGCGCCGCTGGAGCCGGCCGTGCCGGGGACAGCAG
>Ga0193726_1001007_pt1 | contig 24565 bp, 32 predicted proteins | sample H2c1metaG_FD_144928 | JGI IMG/M metagenome (GOLD analysis project Ga0193726, IMG submission 144928) | Soil microbial communities from a riparian zone of the East river system, Colorado, United States - H2c1 | ecosystem: Environmental > Terrestrial > Soil > Riparian zone | place: USA: East River...
TACAAGTTCGGATGCCGGATGGACTTCTCGCTTGAGACGATACTGAACGACGACCTGGACGCGCTGAAGGATACCCCGGCCCTCTTTGGTCGCGCGGCCCGCCGAACCGAAGAGAAGCGGGCAACGATGCTGTTTAGCGGCGCGTCCGGCCCGAACGCAACATTCTTTTCGAACGCCAATAAGAATCTCATCAACAGCACGGTTTTGGGCGGAAGCTACACTGGAGTCCCTAATCCTCCACTGTCTATCGATGCGGTGATGTGGGCGCTAACCGTGCTCGCAAATCAGCGCGATCTTGACGGAGAGCCCATTTCGATTGAGCAGGCCGTTCTGGTTTACCCGCCCGCATTGAAGGTCACGGCGGAAAACATCCTGAACGCCCGCGAGCTGTGGGTCAACTCCGAGGGCGGCAACGTCACCACGCTGGGCTCGGGGGCCACGCAAAACGCGACCAGCAGCGTACGTATGGTAGTCGCCAACTGGGCCAGCGGGTTCGCCCGCGGCGCGCTCAACTACTACCTGCCCGTCGTCAACACTTCGAGCTCGGCCAACACCGCCTGGTACGTTTTCGCTTCGCCGACCGCAGGCCGTCCGGCGATGCAATTGTCGTTCTTGCGTGGCCGTGAGGCTCCGCAACTGTTCATGCGCGCGGCGAATCAGGTAGCCGTGGGCGAGGGGCGCATGGGGCCGGGAGCCGGCAGCATGCCGGGCGTGACGGAAACGAATCCGATGGAAGGCGACTTCGATACCGATAGCGTTGATTACAAGGTAAGGGCATTTATCGGAGGAGCGCTTTTAGATCCGGTTTGTGGCGTGGCCAGCACCGGATTGGGGGTTTAATATGGAACAGATAAATCCGATTTTCCCGAATATCCCTTCGCCCGATCCCAAAAATCCCGAGACGGCAAAGATAGTAACTCAAGTCCCAAACGACCCACCCGCTCCACTCAACGCCGATGCGCAGGGGTCGCACCGCACCACGGTCAAGACGGTAGGGGTCACGCAGATTCGCATTAACGGGACGGCCAAGACCGTCTCCCAGCATCCGACCGGCGCGGAAGTCTATGGGCTTGCTGGCGAAGTGCTGGGCCATCCGGCCTCGCAGGTTCGCGATGCTGGATTGCCCAGCCCGAATCCCGAGAACGCTCGGCTGAAGGCAGCTATGGGCCATCATCACGCGGGCGACGGGTACTTGGTAGTCAACAGCGCGCACCATGTGGCGTTGACCGAAGACCAGGAGTTCACGGCAGTTTAGTTTCGTCGCTCCTCCTGCGACGGATTTGACGACGGTTTGGGCGTGGCGTTTGGCAAGGTCTCGGGGGAGGCGGTCAGCGGCCACGCCCGTATTTTTGTGAGGCATCCATGAAAAGACTTTCTATTCTCGCGATTCTCATCGGACTTCTCCTTGGAGGGCCTGCCTATTCGCCCGTAGAGGCGCAAGGCGGGCTCGTCACCATCACCTCGCCCGCACGGGTCACGGGGAGCGGCGCGGCTGTCCAGCTGGCCGCAAGCGGCACTGCTCGATGGGTGCAGATTACGGCGCTCGCGGGGAATAGCGCGACGGTCCAAGTCGGCGGGTCGAACGTTTCGACCACCATTGGCGTTCCCGTGGCGGCCGGCGGAGGGATGTTCTTTCCGCCCATGCCGTTCGACTCGCGACTCGCAACGAACCAGAGTTACTACTCTCTCTCGAATATCTGGGTTTACGTTGCCAATGGGGACAAAGTTAATTTCACTTGGGCGAACTGATGGAGGCGCAATATGGCGAACATTATAGACCCCACGGCAGTGGCATTTTGCAACCAGGAAATTCGGCCATCCGCCGATCGCCTAATGCAATTCTACTGGTGGTGCAAATCTCTCAAGGTCGCGTATTTGGCGAATCCGGCGCTTGCGACGAACCTGCCAATGCGGGGACACCGTAATGTTCACTTTTGATTTCGCGACCGAGCCGCTACTCTCGCAGGTGCGCGCGCTTATCCCAGACACAACGCCGCCCGGAATTTTCTCTGACGATGAAATCAACATGTTCATCAATCTCGAATCGTCGCAGGGGCTCTACGTCAGCGGGCAGGGCGCGCCAACCGCATCAAGTCGCACTGTTGTTCCGCTGGTGTATTCCGTTCGTCGCTCGGCGGCGATGGCGCTCGACGTGATCGCGAATAAGCTCACCCGGCTGGCTGGCGTGGTACAGATTCTCGACGTGAAGCTACAGCTCAACGTCGCGGCCGCGCAGGCCAAAGCGAACGCCAAAGACTTGCGCGATCAAGAGGCGCGGCTCGGAAGTTTCGCAATTGCTGAGCTTGTATACGACCAATTTTCGGCGAGAGAGAGAATTTACTCCCAGCTCTTACGATTGGAGGGCAACGGATGAACCTCACTATCCAGGGATTGATAGGCGAGGTGATGCCGTACGCTCTCAGTACCGGCCTGTTCGTCTCCACGTGCGATATTCAGGCTCCCAGCGGCACGTTCGACTCGGGCGGCGCTCCTGCCGTGGGAAGCGACGGTAAGCCGCTCTACGTGGCCGTGGCGGGGCTGCAGGGCATCAAGTGTATGTCGGCCCCAATGTCGGTCGGCGGAATCGGGGCAGGGGAGACAAAAACCCCAGCGGAAATCCTCAGCACGCAGACGCGGCATGTTTTGCTGGGCGGCTACTATCCGCAGATTCCGGCTCAGGACGATGGATGGCGCGCGGTGATTGACGGGACGGTGTTCGATTTAGTTGGCGCAGAGTCAGACTCGCAATTCACCCAAACGAGGCTCGCGCTCAAGATTGCGCAGATTTGATATGGCAGACGTCTCTCTCAAAGCGAAGGTCACGTACACTCCCCGCAGTGCGGCGGGGCAATTCATCGCGTCGCGGGTGACGCCGGGCGTGGTGGCCTCCGTACGCGCCGCGCAGGGCCTCATAGTCCAGGAGGCGAAGAACCTCGCGCCCGTGCGAACGGGAGCGCTGCGCGATTCGATATACGCGGCTGATCCTGAGGAGACGGGCAAGACGGTCGTGGGTGCAGTGGGGGCGAGCGCAAGCTACAGTGGTTTTGTTGAATTTGGCACAGGGATAAGAGGGTCTCAAGGTCCGAATCCAGGCCCTTACAATTATAGCGCTACATGGCCCGGAATGGAGGCCAGAAGCTTTCTTCGCCCGTCGATCGATTCCACGCGGGATGCTGTTCGTGAGGTCTTTGCAAGTCAGCTTGCAATATCGCTCAAGATATGACGACGGGCAATTCTATATCGAGCTTCGCGGGCCTTGGCGCATGCGATGCAGAGCCGTTGAGTGCGGCCAACATGCGTGAACATGCGCGTATTGTCAGGAGTAAACCTATGGCCTTTCTGGCAGTGGGTAGCGCGGACTTGGGCTCCCTCTTCTCTGCGCTTACGCTCGCAGTACGCCCTTTCGCAGGCCATACATCGCCTAGCGCCGGTCCTTTTGATGCTGGTATTTTCGGCATCGTATGGATGCCCTTTCGGGCAGTGAGTTCGATCGGACAAATACTTGCCGGATTCTCCCCTGCGAATATTCTCTTCGTGTGTGACAGGATCGAGATGCCACGGGTTCACGCAGCAACGCACTCGACAGAGATGGTCAAGGCTGAGGCTTTTCGGAATAGGGCCACGAAATGCCTCATAACTAAACCTGTGGGCAGCGTAAAGGATCCCTTGAAAGAGGAACCGCCCATATCCTCCTCGAATGTTGTTGCCCATCCAAATCCAGCAGCCGGATTCGGTAATTATTTCGATTTGCTTGAGTATCTCGTCTTTATGTTCGCTCGCTCGTGGGTGCGAATGCGGGTTAAGCTTGTAGTCAGCCATTCGGTCTCCTTGAAAGATCGTTCGGTCAGGCTCGTTGCGGCGCTGATACGCTGCGCGGGCCGTTTCTATTTTACCGCGTGGAGGTCCGTTTAGCCATGGACATCTACGCCAAAATCCGCACGCTCGCGCAACTGGATGCAACGCTATCGGCGCTGTTCTTCACGGGAACGCAGCGTTGGTTCAAACAGCAGATACAGCCGGGATACATCAGCAAGGGCCTCTGCGTGCGCGTGAGCAAGCCCACGACGGTCTTCAGCTACACGCAGTACGGCCTGATGAATCTCAACAAGCCGCTGATGCAATTCGACATTCTGGGCTTCGACAGCACCGCAGTACAAGCCGCAACGATAGCGGTGATTAATTGGATGGGAACGGTCTCTTTCGCCGAGACGAACGATTTTGATTCGCCAGCGACGACGCCGCCGCACTCCCCCAACTTCCTCCTTAACCGCAGGTCCGGGATGGAAGCGCAGGTAGATCCACCTGGACCTGTGTACATCGAGACACTCGATTTTCGCATTTACAATCTGGAGAACTGACACATCATGAGCACCTTTCCTATCGCAATCCCGGCAATCGGAACCCTACTGAAAGTGGGATACGGATCGCCTGAAGTTTTCTATTCCATCGCCAACATCGGCGATCTGACCGGCCCGTCGATCTCGGCGGCTGTCGTTGATGTCACATCGCACACGTCGCCGTCTGCCCCGTGGCGCGACAAAATCACCACGCTGCTGGACGCGGGGACAATCACGTTGCCGCTGTACTTCGTCCCGGCATCGACCGCCCCGTCCGCGCCCGGTCAGTTCATGGGCCACGGGTTCGTTAGCGGACTCGGCAAGCTGTTCACGAATCGCGGGTTATCGCCGGGCGTGCCGTACAACTGGAAGATTGTATTCCCTGACGGCGTGCCGACGACTTACAGCTTCACGGCTTGGGTGTCGAAATATAGCCAGAAGGCTCCGGTCGCGGGTGTGCTGACTGCGGATTTGGAATTGAGTATCACGGGAGTCCCGGTGTTCGCGTAGTCGAGTTTACACGTAAGTCGCGCCGCTCTTAGTTCGTATCTAAGGCGGCGCGATCTGTCAAAAGCATGACCACGCTCGAAGTCATCGGTCGGTTTCACGGGCTTTATTCTGGCGGGCTAGCGCAAGAAAAGAGAGACTCTGGAGACGCGACAGCCATGCCGCCATGGGCCGAAACGTATTGGCTCGGCAAGCAAGTCGTGAAGTGCCCGATGGACCTGTGGGTCTATCAGGAAATCCTGTGGGAAACGCAGCCCGATGTGCTGCTCGAAACCGGCACAAGCGGCGCGGGCTCAGCATTCTTTTTCGCCAGCATCTTCGACCGTATCGGCAAGGGCCGCGTCGTCACGGTGGACACCGAATACTACCCGCATCTTCGCATCGACCATCCGCGCATCAAGTACCTGACTGGCAGTTCGATTAATCCGCAAATTGTTGCGCAGATGTGTAGCGAGGCCGAAGGAAAGGTTATGGTTTCGCTTGATTCTCTGCACACGTACGAACACGTGAAGGCCGAACTCGACGCCTATGGTTCGCTAGTCACGACCGGCTGCTATCTCGTTGTGGAAGACACCGGATGGGGGCCGCCTGGCGATCAGCGGGCATGGGCCTGCGATGCCGCCGCTGAGTTCCTTCGCGAGCATCCCGAATTCGTGGCGGACGAGAAGTGTGAGAAGCACCTTCTGACGTCAAACCGCGGCGGATGGCTGAAGCGGGAACCTTGACGCGCCGCCCTTTTCCGTGCATAATTCAAATCGGGCCGAATGCGGTCGGGTCTACATGCGATTGAGACTCGGCTATTTTCTTGTCGGCCCAAGACTTCTTACGAGACCCCAAAGGGGACACGCCGAGACGGACGGTGGGGCAACGCCTTCACGTGATTCCACCGTCCGGGCTCGGCGCTGAACTTCTCATCCCGCCTATCCCTCGTTTCTGCTATCTTTTACCCATGGAACCAACCAACACCACAAACAACAACATCATCACCAGCATCTCTGCCGAAACTTGGCCACGCGTCAAGGTAGGCACCAGCCAAATACTCGAAGTGAAATGGGGATTCTTCCCGCGATTCCTGTTGTCCAACTGGGGGCTGTCGCTCGACAACATCCTGGCCGCTATGCGGTCCATTCGCACCGTGACGCCGGAGGTCAAGGATGAGGCCGGCGAAGTCGTGACGGCTGCCGTTCTAGCGGTCGATGATCCCGGCTACACCGCGCGAATGATGGAGCTCTTCGCGGCGATGGTCGGCCACAACTACACGCAGATCGGGCAGACACCTCCGAGTGCGATGCATTGGGCGACGCAGATCGACGAGGGTCAGTGGATTGAGTGCCTCAAGGCCATGATGCTGGCAATGGGAAAGGAAACGGCAGCGAGGAAAGCCGCTCAAGCCCCGCTGCCGGAAAAGACGGAGCAAGCCCAGACGATCCCGACCCTGCAATAAGAGAGGGGTACTGGGTGAATCTCTGGGCGTTCGCCACATCGCCGCACGGACTGGCTATTCCAGAGAAAAAGTTCTGGTATATGTCCTTCGCCGAGTACAATGCCTTCTATCGCGTCTGGGAGAACTCCCGCAAGCCGGAGCGGTTCCAGTGGGCCGAGATGATGGCGTTGCTGTGGAACTCCAACGGCGGTAAGCCCGCCAAAAGCGCCTACGACTACTTGCCAGACGAGAAGCGACCCGCGAATTACGACAAGCCGTGGATAGTCAAGGACGTGGAGTCGCAGAAGCTTTCGATTATGCAGGCGTTGGCTTTTGCGGCGGGGGCGAACGAAGGGAAACAGCCAAGCTGAAGTTAAGGCCCCTTGCTGAAGGGGGCCATTGCGCGAGGTGATGAACGCTCAAAGTGTAGCACGGGAGCGATTCATACGATAACGAAGCTGATACTCGGCGCGGCAAATCTTGCAGAAACGTTGCCGTTTCTTTCCTGGACGTCCAGAGATTCCGCTAAAGGGGTGACCCTTGCTGCACGTCAGAAGGTTAGCGTTCTGTGCTTTTCTACCGATCATCGCGGGACCCAGTCTCAGCCCTCTCTGGAAATTCACCAGCGGGGTTACGGCTTCCAGATGGATCGGATTTACACAACAGCGCACCCGGCACAAATGATCGAGTTCGAGGCCTCCGGGAACGGGGCCGTTGCGAGTTTCCCAGTACCATTTATGGGCTACTACGGTTTTCCCGTCAGCCTTGAATTTGGCGTATCCGCCGCGCGCTTCTCCTGCCATCCACAACCAACACCCGGTGTTGGGTTCGGGCGAAACGTGGCTCCAGAATCGTTCCAGTGTCGTAAGCTTGGATTTAGGCATCGTGGCTCCTTTCAGTCGCGGTGTTTATGGACCGCCCAGCGCGTCAACGCTGCTGCGGTCCTTTCTATTTTATATCGCACGAGGTGCTTATGAGCGAAGTGATCGGTGGCGTTTCCGTTATTATTGAAGGCGACTACTCCGGCCTTCAGTCAGACTTCGATGCGGCGCAGGCGCTGGCCGCGTCAGCAGCTTCCAAGATCGCGGACGCGCTCGACTTCGCGGCGCCAGACACCGCGCCGGTAACTGCAGCGCTTCAGCAAGTCTCCGATGCGGCCACAGCCACGGGCCAGAGCATCGCCACGGCTCTCGACGTTCAGATTGCCGCGCCCGACGTGTCGACGGTAGTTGATAGCTTCGCGGCGCTTAGCGACTCAGCCACAGCGTCCGCAAGCGCGATTGCGGGGGCATTCTCTGGCGATGCGCTGCCAGCTCCTGACACTTCCGCCATCATTGACGGCTTCACCGCGATCGACACAGCGGCACAACAGGCAGCCGATACCATTGCGCAAGACTTTTCCGCGATGGCTATCCCCGCGCCCGATATCAGCGGCTTCACGGGTGCGCTATCGCTGGCAGATGAGGACCTCGGGAAGCTGGAGGCGGATTTCCTCGCGCTTGAAGGTTCGACATCTGGGGCGGCGGCTGCGTTCACTGGCGTGGCGGATGCCATCGGGCAGGAGACGACCTCGGCGCTCGATGGGCAAGCGGCACTTCAGGCCATCATCCAGCAACTCACGGACGGCGAGATCAGCGGAAAAGAATTCGTAACGATGTCGAACGCGCTCGCCAATGCGCTGGAGGCGGTGGGGGCTGAAGCGCCTGCGGTGGCGGCGGGACTGAGTTCGATAAGCGAGGCGGCGACGGCAGCGGCGGTAGGGGAGAAGGCGTTCTCGGATGCGGCGCAAGCCATTATCGACGAGCAGGCAAAACTGGACAGCGAACTGTCCACTGCGCAGGGTGCGCTTGCCGAGATCCGCGACGCATACGCCAGCGGCGCGATTAGTGCGGAGACGTTGGCACGAGCGGAAAATGAGGTCCAGTCCGCATTCAGTGCCGCGAACCCAGCAATCGAAGAAAGCGGAAAGGCTGCGGACGGCGCGAAAGAATCGTTCAGCGCACTGAATTCGGTTCTCGGGGCCGTTGGTATCGCGCTGAGCGTTGGCGCGTTTGTGAGCTTCGCCGAGTCGATAGGAGAGGTTTCCGACAGCATCAACCGGGCGACGATCTCGCTCACTGCGTTGACGGGCGATGCGGAGAAAGCAAAGAGCACGCTCGAAGGACTCGAGCAGATTGGAATGTCCGATGGCCTGTCAATGCCCAGCTTGTTGCAGGCCGCGACATCTATGCAGAACCTCTTGCCTGCCGGGACGGACGTGGTCGGCGTTCTCAGCCAGATCGCAGACGGTGCGGCGATCATGGGAAAGAGCGTTGATGCGGCAGTGTCTGCTTTTGATCGCATCGTTGACAGCGGAAAGGTGTCCGACAAAACGCTTTCGTCCATGGGCCTCAATATGGACAAGCTCAAAGAAGGCATGGAGGAGGCCGGGGTAGCTGCCGGTATTCTTGCGGACGGGACAAAGAAAGCATTCGCCGAACTCGATCAGCATGACCGAATTGCCGTAATGCAAACAGCACTCCAGCAGTTCCAGGGAGTTGCTGAAGACATCGCGAACAATACTTTCGCGGGCGTGTGGCATCAGGCTATCGCGCAGTGGGATGCGGATATCAATAAGATCAAGACGGACCTCGGGCCACTGACTGATTCGGTATTGCCGAATCTGAAGGCTCTCGTTAACGATGTCGCGGCGGCTTTTGTGGCCGCGTTCGGCGTGATCAACTACGCCGTTACCAGCATCGTCGGCAATATAGTGGCGCTACAGACCCAACTGGTTGGCCTAGCGACCGCATCGAAAGACGCACTATCAGGAAACTTCGCGCAGGCGGGTAAAGACATCTCCGACGCATTTGCAAACGCAAGCGCGGTGATGACGAAGACGAAGGACGACATGGCCGCCAATTGGGCTGCCAGTCAGAAGACTATTCAAGACCTGATGACGCAAACGGCGACAAGCGTCACTCCGGTTATTACTGCGCTTGATAACCTGGGCGGTCACGCGAAGGATACCGCGAGTAAAATAGCCGATGCTCTCGCGGCGGTACAGTCATTCGATAACAAGGTAACTGCTGGCGGTGGAGTGGCCGCGCTACAGGCCGCTTTCGAGAATGCATCGAAGGCCATCAACATAGTTGCCAAGAACGATCTTCCAGAAGCGATAAAGGCTGTCGATGACTATACTGCCGCACAGGTCCGCAACGGTGCCAGTGCCAGCGTAATCATGCAGGCGTTTCAGGATGAGTCGAAACTAATCGGGCAACTCGCCAAGATTGACCTGCCTGACGCCGTTTCGGCGATGAACAAGTTAGTCGCCGAGTTCTCCGCAGCAAAGGAGCCACTCGGAATCGTTCAGGCCGCGTTCGAGCAAGAAGAAAAACTCATCGCCCAGTTGGCCAAGGAGGATTTCCCAGCCGCAAGCGCGGCGTGGGACAAGCTGATTCAGACGTTGAAGGAGACGGGCGCTCCACTATCGATACTCAACCAGGCGTTGCAGGACCATCAGAAGTTTTTGGACGCGGCGGCGAAATCAGCAGAGGCCGCGGCAGCCGCGATGGACAAGGCGGCGCTGGCCTACGCCAAGTTCAACCTGCAAGGTCCTGCGGCTACGCAGGCTATTAAAGACGCAGCGGCTGCCCTGGATAACCTCGGAATAATGGCGGCCAAAGCACCTGCCGCGATTGATCCGGTCAATCAGGCCATGATTGACTTCGGAGTCAGCGCAGGCAAACTCAAGGATGCGGTCCAGAACCTTCACACTCCCATCGAACAACTCACGACGGACATGGGAAACCTTATCGCCAAGGCTCAACAAACAGGCGATTGGTCTCCGATACTAACCGCTCTCGATACCTTTGACAAGCGCATTTCTTTTATTGCCAAGACTGATCTGCCGGAGGCAGCCAGCGAACTCGAAGCGATGACTCAGAAGTTGATAAACATGCACGCTCCTACCGATTTGGTAGTCGGGCAGATGAATCAGCTTGAGCCGATTCTAAAGAAGATGGCAGATGAGGACGTGCCGGGGGCTACCGCCGCATGGCAGAAGTATCTCGACTTACTGAAGCAGGTTCCGGCTGCGATCAAGGATATCCAACAAGGTGATACTGAGACGCTCCAGCAGAACCAGCAGATCCTCGCATCCATGCAGGCGCGCGGCGATGCGTACGGCTACATTCTCACTCAGCAACAGAAGGTGTTGCAGGAAGAGATAGCCATCGCCGAGAAGACCGGCGCAGACGCAAATGATCAGGTATTGGGACTCGAAAAGGTAAAGCTAGCGACTGAGGAACTGCGCCTCGAAAGTCACGGATTAGCCGATCAGGAAGTCGCGATGATCGGCGATATTCTGAAGGGCTTCGACCAGATGGGGCAAGCGATGGCCGGGGCTATCGTCAATGGGAAAAACCTCGGCGATGCACTCGTTGGCGAGTTCAAGAAAATAGGGCAAAGTATTCTCGGGGACTTGATAAACGCCGCGTTGATCCCGTTAAAACTTGCACTGTTCGAGCTGATTGGCAGCCTGCTTCCTGGCATGAGCGGCGCAATGAGTATCGTGGGTGGCGGACTCGGAGCGATGAATACCGCGGCGGGTACGGCGGCAACTGGGCTGACGGCTCTTGCAACCGCAGCCCAAACGGCAGCGGCCAACATCAACGCCAGTGTCGGAGGAGCCGGAGACGTCAGCAGTGCGGGTGGCGGACTGACAAGCGCGATAGGTGCGGTTTCCGCCGTGGTCTCGGCAGGGGCGGCAGTGGCCAGCGCGATCCTGCTTGCTCACATCAGCAGCGATACCGGCCACATCGAAGTCAATACGCGTAGCTGTCTCGCTGAACTGGAGAATCGGCGGCAGGATGCGTGGGACCAATACAACGGGATGTATCAGCGGATTGGCGAGATACTCAACGCCGTCCAGGGGGTCGAAGAAAAGCTCTCTCATCTGACCGTCAGCGCCACGGCGGCAGCCTTGACTCCTGCGGAAAGCAAGGCTCTCGAAAGCGCGGGCGACAATGCGCCGTTGATATTCTCGGAGCTCGTCGCGATTCAATCGAACACCCAATATGCGCTTGCGGCACTGCAAAACATCAGCGGCGAGCTTGACGTAGCGTTCGGCGGAAACAGCATTTACGACATGCTGGCAGTGATCAACGCGTCGATCCTAACTGTGGTGTCCGCCATCAACTACGGCACGCAGTCGGGGAAGAGCTACAGCGAACAAGCGACGGAGGCCGCGCAGGCAGTGGCGGAGGACGTACAAAACGGGGCGATGAGCGCCCATGCGGACCTCAGCAGAGTCGATACATCTATTCAGGAGGCGACGTCTTCCGGTCGCACGAATACCCAACTGACCGTGGACCAGCAGATAGCGAAGCGGCAGGACGATATCGCGACTGCACAGGCAGCGGCCAACGACGCGCGGAATATTGCGGATAGGGTGGACGCGCTGCGGTCGGAATACAGCGCTGATATCGCCGCGATGAACGATGCGCTGCGGGCGGGGAATGTCGACCTCGCTACGCAATACCAGCACGCGGCAGCGGCGGTTCAGGAGCAAATCACCCCACTGCTAAGCTCGACCGCAACCAATACCGGCAATACGGCGACGTACGTTGAGGCCGCAGGAAACCAGACGGCGTTCGCCGCGCAGGGCGCCGGGGTTCTAGTCTCCGCCGCAGTCCAGCAAAGCGCGGCGACGATATCTCAAGCCGTGATGGCGGGGGCTGTGGCAAGCGCCTCGCTCTTTAATACGGGACTATCTTCGCTGTCGTCTATCATCGGCGCGTTCGGGAGGGCTGGCGGCGGACTCCCTGGCGGCCAGACGGGCTTGCCGAGCGGCTCCGGGCTCGGCAATGCCAATCCGAACGGCACGCCGACCTACGCGAATCCTGGAATCCCTATTGGCGAACAGCCGGGATTTAATCCTAATCCGCCGGCCACGGGCGGGATGACTCAGGCGCAATGGGAGGCCACGGGACAATAGCGCCGCGCCGGACTGGTGGCTGAAAGGGACTCCGCAGCCGGGCGTCAACCAGAGCAACGTGCCCCATTTCCTCACGGGCGGATTCGTGGAAGTCGGCGGTGTGGCCGTGGTGGACAAGGGCGAGATAGTCATCCCGTCCGATCAGTCGATAGCCGTGAAGTCGGGCGAGGCCGTCGTATCGAGTCCGCATCTGACCGGACCGTCAAACGTTCTGTTCACGCAACCGAATCCGGTTGACCTGTCGAGCCAAGATAAAGGCTTCGTAGACCATGGGCCATCCACTGACCCGGATGCGTGGAAGGGCCTCGCCGATCAGGTCAAGGCCGTTGGCGATTCCATCGCGGCGCAGGACAAGGCCCGCGCTGCGGTAGCGGACCAGATGCTCGTGTACCAAGCGGAAACGGCACACGCACAGCAGTTGTTGGCAACGGCCACGCAGTCCGGGAACAAGGAGCAAATCGCGCTGGCGCAACAGTACGTCGCGATGATGGGGCGGCTGATCGACTCCACCGTTTCCGGGCAGCAGGTCATCGCTACCGCAGTGATGGGCATTCCCGGAATTCAGGTGAACGACATTGCAAGCAGTATTGCGGCGGCCATTGCTTCGGGGCCGATGAATAAAACCCCGCTGATGGATCCGACATTCAGCCCCGCGACGGGACCGGCGGATAAAACGCCGCTCCAAGACCCCAACTTCAATCCAGTCGCCGCATCGGCCGCGCCGAAGGGATGGCGGCCAAATCAGGGCTCATCATTCTCCGGCTACGATCCGTACAACACGCCGAGTTTTGACATTGGCGGACCTGTCGGGCAAGACATGCTGGCGATGGTCCACGCGGGTGAATGGGTGATACCCAACGTCGGGAAGATTTCGCTTCCTCCCGAGGTTATGGCGCGCATTCGGATGCCGAGTATTCCGGGCGCGCCGAACGTGCCTGACGTGCCGTTCTCGGCGAGGGGCGGCGGTTCGAGCGATAGCTACACATTCATCATTCAAGGCATCACCGACCCCGATGTGCTGATGCGGGAAATCTCATCGCGCGTCAAGACTCGCACCGGCCGCACGGCAAAGTTCTCGAATTAACATGGCCATCAAACTTATCATCAACGAGCCGGGCGGGCTGACCGACCAGACGCATCGCCTGTTCTATTCGGACAATCCCAGCTTCAATCTCATCATGGGACAGCGAGGCACGGCTCAATTGCCCCTTCGTGCGCGTCCAGAAGACCCCTACTCGCCCACGATGGGGTCACAGGTGTTTCTTTACGACCCGGATACCTTGCGCGCCTATGCGGGCACGATTGACAACTACGCGCTTCGATGGATCGGTAACGATGGCTGGCGCGTGTACATGTGTACGTGCGTTTCATTCGAACAGGTCTTCGATACGATTCGCGTTCCGCCAACTGCCTATTTCGGCGAGACGGCTGAATTCATTTTCACTGACCTGTACAACACGTACGCAGCGCCAATGGGAGTTCCCGTCACTCTCGGAACTGTCCAGACAGGTCCCGTAATAGATAGCTTTGTGGTGCGATGGGACCGGCTTTCCGACCTGTTTCAGAAGCTCGCCACGCTCGCGCAGTTCATCACGGGCGTGCAGATGCAAGACCTCACGCTCTACTTTCAGGCGCCGGCTACCACACCAGCACCCTTCACGTTGCAGAAGTTCCTTTGGGAGACGGGCGATTGGAAACAGAACCGTTCGGACTTCCGCGACAGGCAACTGATTCAGATTTCCTTCACGGCGTTTTCTACGTCAAACGAGATGTTCGCGGGAGACGGAGCCGCGGGGTTCATCAGCCTTTTCCGCCGCGTGGACCGCATCAGTTCCGCGTGTATCACCACCAGCACGCAGGCGACAGCGCAAGGGATATTCGGCACATCCTCGCCGCTGGTGGCAACGCAGCCTTCTCCGGGCGACACCTTCCGCATAGGGATAGCTGGAGAAGAGCCGTACACGTTCGTGACCGCGCTGGATAACACGCTGCGGAATCAGATATTAATCGGGGCAACTGTCAACGATACGGCCATCAATACGTTCCACGCGATTCAGGGCACGCAGATTTGGAAGGGCATCAAGTTCTCTCTGCCGACGTGGGAAAACGACCAGTGCAACGCGGACTTCCCTGTTGGAAATGTGTTCACGCTGCGATGCAAGAACCCCGGCAGTGGCGGCAATGGCATCCTGCTGACCACCACAAGCGCCACGTTCCAATGGTCGGCGAGCGCGACAACAGGCGGAACGGATGGCGTCAGTAACGCGCTGCGCTGCGGGATTCTCGGAGCGGGCGACACTGGCAACGACATTCTCTATCAGAGCGGCTCAAATATCATTTTCCTCGCTGCCCCGATTCAGGTTGGCTCATCGCTCAGCGTGGCCTATTACGCACTCGGGGCGGACACTATCGCCGTGGAGGATTCGGCGCTCGTGGCGCTCCGCGCGGCGGTAGAGCACGGATCCGGGCGTTACGACCAGGGCCTTGTCGATACCAACGTCACCGATGCGATCGCTGGCTACGTTACCGCGGTCAACGCGCTGACGTCTTACAAGACTCTTCCGAAGTCATTCACGTTTTCGATATTCGATGCGGAATTGTCGCCCGGCCAGTTGCTCACGATTTCTGTCCTAGCTCCCAGTGGCGCGCCTGTCCTGCTCGATGGCGTGTGGCTAGTGCATGAGATTCAGGCGTCGCTTGTGGAGGGAGTGGAACTCCTGCCAGAGCCGTATGGGCACTTCAAGTATTCGGTCACGGTCATCGACGTGACGGTGGTTGGAACGTTCATTGACTTTTACCAAAATCTGGCAATCGTGACCCCCGCCGGCTCGCAAACAGCATCCAGTGGAAATACCACCATCCAGACCGCCACGCCCGCGCTCAAGAATCCGGCCACTGCGACGCCTGGCAGCCCCACTGCTGGCACGCCGAGTACTCCCGCGGGCCAGCAGTGGGTCCAGGAGGCTCCAGGACCTTATCGCCAGTGGAAGGCGAAGGACCTGAAGGTGGACGCCTCCACTAATACGATAGTGACTTCGCCCTCGCATTCGTTCGTTTCCGGCGACGCGGGCTCGACCGTCACGGTGACTGGCGGAACGGGATGGACTCCGGGCGCCTATGCGATTCTGTCGGTATCGGCTGGTGCGGCAACGCTTGACGCTTCGCCCGCAGCGGTCGGGACCGCGCATGGCGAGTGGCAATTGTCCAGCGCGAAGATTTACGCGCTTTCTTGGACGCCGATGACTTCGAGCTACACCAAAAATCAGATTGTTGTTCTGGCGCGGAACGGCCTCGAACTTTCTCCATTCGCGCCGCACGTGCCGGGGTATGTGGCGAGTGGCGGCGATTACGAGATTGCGAACAAGAACCAGATCCTCTTCAGCGATGCGGCAGCGCCGGACCCGACCAGCGACACGATAATTGCCGCCTACTTTCCCAGCGGCATCGTCAAGGAGCCGGAGGGGCCGGAAGCGCCGGATACAGGCGTGCCGCACTTTGTTGCGGTATGCCAGACCCTCACCACCGGGCGTCAGATTATGACGTCGCCCGATGCGGTCATCTGGACTGATGTGGCAAGCCCCCTCGATGACGGGGCGGTTACCTGCATTGCCACGGATGGCGCGGGCACTATCGTTGCGCTCGGGCAGACAGGAGGGACGATAAAGGCCCTTCTCTCAACAGACGGCGGCAGCACGTGGACAGAGGAGACGATGCCGCAACTGGAGGTGCCCGGCATGATGATTTTCGGCGGCGGGCAATATGTCAGCGTATCGGCAGGAGGATTCGTTGTCTGCTCGCCTGATGGAGTGACTTGGACCAATACCGCGACCTTGCCGTTTAGCGGCATTGCCGCTTATTATGACATCGGATTTAGCGGAAGCCTGTACGTGGTGGTTGCTATCGGGTTCACGCCCGCCGTTATCAAGACATCCCCGGATGGGATTACTTGGACGAACATATCGGCCCCAGTTGGAGTCCAGGACCTTGTAGGCATTACCTACGGGGGTGGCCTATTCGTTGCGGTCGGGCCGCGAGACCTGTTCGACCCACCATCCCATATAATCACCTCGTCAGACGGTATCACGTGGACTACCCAGACACCAGCGGGCACGAGCGCCTACTCGTGGGATGGCGTGGCTTTCGGCGCTGGCGTCTACGTCGCTTATGGCTTCGATGGATCCGGTAATGGGCATGTCCAATATTCGTCGGACGCAGTTTCTTGGACGCTCGTGAGCGTGCCCGACTTGCAACCTCCGGCATCCCTCCAGACACAGCCGTTTCTCCGCTTCGTCAATGGGTTGTTCATAATCTGCACGGGGTCTTCGCCGGGAGTGCCGCTCATCACCTCGCCGGATGGCATAACTTGGACATCGCAGACGACTCCGTTGACGGGGGTTTATGATGTGACCTTCGGCTAGGCGCGCTAGGTGCTACGATGGGCTGTACGTCGCCGCGCCCAAGGGGAAACAAATGTTTGCAATACCTCCGATGATTACGATTCACGTTGTCTTTCCCGCGCTCGCCGATTACGTCGCCTACCTGAGGGAGACGGATACCACGCAGCGGCAGGTCGATGCAGCCAAGCAGCAAATTCAGGCCATCACTTTCGGACTCAAACAATCCGGCGGCCGTCTCAGCCAGACAGTTGCCAGCCAAGGGCAGTAGTTTCAACCTACGGAGATAACCAAAAATGCCAGCAGATTTGACCGGCCTGAACCAGGCCATTACCGACCTGACCACCCAACTGACCGCGACCGTTGCGGGCGAGGATAGCGCCGAAGTACTGATCTCGGGTATCGGTGCCGCGACTACCGCAGCCGTGACTGCCGCCTTAACCGCCGATGCCGCTGCGAATGCGACTTCCATCGCCGCCGCCAGCGCTGCGATCGCAGGCGTAACCCAGCAGTTCCTCGCCTCGTCCACGAAGCTCGCAGCCGCCCAGGCCACTAACGGTCCGCAGCCTGCCCCTCCGGTTGCGTAGTTCGTATTTGGATTGCAGGAGTAATTCAGAAGTGGAGAGGCGGGCCGGGTGGTTGACGGCCCGCTTTCCTTTTTACTGAGGAATGGTGCTGGGACCCCTGCCTATCTTGGCAACGCCTTGCTTGGCGTTATCAACAGCCACTTGCTGATTGATCGCCTGAGTCACATCATTGATACTAGTGGCCACTTTTGGCGGGATGGCCCCCGCGGCGCTCGCCAGCCCCAACCCCATCTGGACGAAGGTTGTTGCTGTGGCGAGCTTCTGCGCGCCGCTATTGGGCAGCGGATGAACCGACTCGGCGATACTGATGCCGAGTGGAATGAGTTGCTTTAGTAGTGCACCCCAGTCCATCACTTACCCCTTCAGTGCGGCAGCCGCGCTTACCGGGGCGCCCGCACCGTCCGTACCTGGAAGCTGCAAATACCAGCCCCATCCAGCGACTGAGTTGAATTTCTGATAGGTGTGTCCATCCGGCTGAACGGGCGTTGTCATGCCGCCCGGAAATCCGTCGCCGGGAAGCGCATCATACCACAGCGAGCCGGGGCCTCCGTTGCGTGCGCCGATGCGTATTGAGCCGTCATCGTGAACGAACGCAGGAATGCCCGCGTTGTAGGTTGGCAAGGGATTCGGCAGCACGAAAACCGGAGGGCCGGTCTGCGATCGTTCGTTGAGCAGGGGGGCTTCTTTCTCAACCACGACCCAGGAATTGGGAACCGGTGGCGGCGTGCGGCGCTCGGGTGGCACGAATCCGCCGCTCGTCATATTCGCTGCCCAGTCTTTGTATCTGGACTGATAGGCGGTAAGAAGTTGCCCGTTGATGAACGCCACTTGCGCGGCGTTGGTTGCGTCGAAGTTCTGCTTATCAGCAGAAAAATCAGTGCCTCCAGAGAGGCCACTGTTGGGGTCTACTGTTTCTTGCACGAAAGATGTTGACATACTGACTCCTTCGGACTGATTATACACGGCGCGGGCGCATCGGGCGGGAAAAAGGAGTCGCTGAAACCCGCCCGCGCGTTCGCCGCGCCGCACTTCATCGTACTACTCGGTGATTGTCTTTTTGCCCTTGCAGTCGGAAACGGTCGCCCGCGCCTTGATGGCCCTCTCGAGGTGATGCACGGGCATCCCAATCTTGCGCCAGTTATCAATCACCTCCATCTGTTTTCCCGTCGTCACTCCCGGGACCCAGACCCACTTTTGCGATTCCCGCTTTTGCATGATAGGCGGCATTCCAGAGCCTCCGTAGCATGTCTGACACCCACCAGCCGCGTACGTGAAGTTATGGCAGGCGAGACAACTACCGTCGCTGCCGTTCAGGCAGCCAGTGCAGTCATCGGGAGACATCATTGCGACGACGGTTTTCTGCTGGACTGCTTGTTTGGATTGCTGCGCCGAAAGATATATCCCGCAGCAGGAAAGGAATCCGGCTAGCGCGGCCAGCCGGATGAAAGACAGAACGTTCTTTGTCATTGGGATATTCTGTGACACAATTCCTTGATGCGCAACTTTTATCTTGGACTAGCGGTACTGATTGGGCTGTCAGTGGCGGCCAAGGCCGATGACGGCATGCACGGCGGCTGGTGTCCGACCGATGGATGGGTGTATCAGCTGAACTGGCTGCCGAGCTGGACATGCGAGGTTGACGCCAACGGAAACATCACCACCTGTACGCAGGACTACGAGTGCATCCAGCTTTATATGATCTGTCGGACAAGTCCGCCGAGATTTGCCGACCATGACCCGATGGAGGTAGACCGACAGAAAAGGCAGGCGTAGTACTTTTCTGATCCGCCCCGTCTTGCGAATTAAGCGAGGATCGCGTTAGGATCAATGGCGAGGTGATCAATGTTTTACATCGACCGAGAGAGTAACGGGATTAGCTATGGCGCGATAATGCTCGTGGAGAGTGACGCGTTCGACTCGCTGAATGGACTGACGATCGAAGCCGGAAATCGTGGCTGGTCGAAGCAGACCGTGACAGACATTTGGAATGGCTTCGCCGGCACTGCTGGCCCGTTCGCCGATCTCAAGCCCTGCAAGTGCTTCAAGAATCGGCCGTACGGGCTCGCTAAGATTTGGGCGGCCATCCAGCGGCTCGTGCCAAAGGAAATCAATAATGGCGAAACTCAATCGGCAGCCACTACGCGCAAATGTCTGGATTGCGGTGGCGAAGGGTGCGATGAATGCGCCGGGACGGGAGAAATCTTAATCGACGCGCCAGAGCAGAGCGCTACGCCTATCCTAAATGGAGAGGTAGAAGAAGCGCCAGCCATGAAAGCCAAGAACGCCGCGCGCAAGCCGAAGAAGAAAGCGAAGATCGCGAAGCCGGTCAAGGCGACTGCAAAGTCAGACGGCAAGACCAAGCGGGATGAGGTTATTCGATTAATGAGTCGTGCGCGTGGCGCATCGACCGAGGAGCTTTTGGAAGCTACCGGATGGCTCGGACATTCCCTCAGGGGGTTCGTGAGCACACTCGGATCGAAACACGGCATCACAATCATTTCGGAAAAGGACGAGAAGCGCGGGCGAGTGTACCGGATCGCCGCGTGAAATCACGGGTGGTATTCAGCAGCGCCAGCGTTGAATGGGGCACGCCGTCAGGAGTGTACGAGGAACTCAATCGAGAGTTCGGATTCACCTTGGACCCGTGCCCACTTGGAGGCGATGATAACGGACTGTCCACCCTGTTCATGCCATGGGAGAATCAGCGGGTATGGATAAACCCACCATACGCCAAGATTCGCCCGTGGCTTGAGCGGTGGAGAGAACCGGAACTGGCGGTGTATCTAATTCCCAGCCGGACTGACTGCCGATGGTTCCACGATATTGTCTTGCCGCACGCAACCGAGATTCGCTTCATCCGTGGTCGCCTGAAGTTCGGCGGGGCGACGAATAGCGCGCCGTTTCCCAGCGTTATCATCGTTTTCGACAACAGGGGTAAGCCATACCGTTAGTGCGCGACCGCGCACAACGCGGGGCTATCCCTCGAACATTCCCACCTGAAACTCCTTGCGCTCCGGCGGCGGCGGAAACAATGCCGCGTGCTGACGTAGGGCTTGCTTGTAGGCGGCTTCCACGCCCATGCTAGCTATCAGCGGTAGGGCCGTCTTGTCGAGGGCCACGATGGCCCTGTAGGGCTCGCGCTGCTTTTCTATCGACTCCTTGGCCATGCCCCAGGTTAACAGTACAGTGATAGGGGATTCCACTGATTCGGAGAGGATCATATCGCGATACACTAGAGGAGTAGAAAGCATCCGGCATCCAACGGGTGTAAGGGAGAACAAAAAAGATGATGCTATACGACGTTTTCTATTACGGCCAGAGTTTCGATTCGAGCACGGCATTGCCTAATCCTTCAGGCGATATCGAGTACGCGAGAAACACAAATTGGGATGGCCACGTTCTGAGGCCCGTGAAGATGCCGGACGGCAAGCTCGTGTGGGCTGGCGGAATTGTTACGCTCAAGCTCTACGCCCCGCAAGGCCTCAGCCTCACCTCTCCTGAAGGGCAGGAGCGGTACGGACAGCTAATCAAATCATTGACGGGCATCGTGGCCAGCAAGCGCGAATTCGCGTGGGAATATGCTGGCACGATTACCCTGCTGGCGGATGAGGCGAAAGGTAACGCCCGCATCGCAGATGCCGCAGGATGGTCGCTGCGATCTGAATGGTCTTGCTGACCCCTCGCCTTCATCAGGCCTCCAGGCCGGCGGGCGTCCGAAGGGAAATCGGGCCGGGGTACGCAACCCTCGGGAGATTCACATGCTGCCACCAACTGCCCGAAGGCCCTACGCCCGCCAGACAATCAGTACCAGTGTACAATTGGCCATGCGACGCTTGATTCTTGCCTTGCTTTGCGCTTCCCTGTCCGCCCAATACTTCCCGCCGCGGGGCGGCGGCGGAGGCTCGGCGAGTAGCGGGACATTCGCCAATTTGCCGAGCTGCACTACGGCTGGCACTATCTACGTATTCACCAACTCGTATTACACGAGCGCGATTTGCGATGGGGTTTCGTGGTCGTACGTTGCGCCAGGCGCCGGGACGGCAAGCCTTCCCCCTTCGACTGGCTGGACCTACGTGAATCAGTCAGGCGCCACACTGGATGCTTCAGCCGGCCCTGTCGTCTGGAGCTTGCCCACTAGCGGCGGATCGGGGCGATTCATATTGCGCACGCCGACCTTCACCTCGCCTCCGTGGTCGTATGTCATCGGCATGACCGTTTGGGCGGCCAACTCGAATTTCTACGACGATGGGCTTGTGGTGAGGGCAAGCGGCAGCGGGAACTTCGTCGGGGTCGCGTTAGCTACTGGGGTGACGCGCTTTTTCCCGGTCGGGGGCACTACGGACGCGACCGGTGCGGGAATCCTGAATTCAGGCGGCGGAACTCCACTGCGGTTCAAAATCACGAATGACGGCGTGACTGTTTCGGCGTACGTCAGCTACACCAACCAGCCAACTAACTGGATATTGGCGGGAACTGACACCGCGGCCAATCTCGGCACTATTGATGGCGTGGGGCTGTTGGCTTACAAAATCGGGCAGACTTCCGGGTTCTCGAACATCGACATGATTTCGCTGTGGGACTTCCAGGAGTTTCATTCTGTCATATAGCAAGTACCGGTACTCGTGATACACTTCACCCATGCCAGCAGATATTGTAATCCCCAGCGGTAAATACGCGATCATCCAGATAATCGGCCGCGGTCCTGATTCGGACGGCGGAAGCGACCAGCAGTTCGAGGACGGCAGTGCTACTGTGACCGTCAGCGATGCCACCAAAATCTACGCAGTGCGTACCTCGGCGGCTCATGTGGAGCCCTACGTTGTGGCCATCGTGCCCAAGGTGGTAGCCAGTATCGGAGGTAGCTACCAAGTGAGCATCGCAATCAACGGCAACGATGGAGGGAGCGGGACGCCACTGGCCACGCTCACACAGACGATCGAAGTGGACGGTGCGGCGGCGGCTGCGCAGGCTGCGTTTTCAATCAAACTACACTCGGTCACGTTCGACGATTTGGTCAACGCGCCGGCCGACCCGGACGCTGGGGCGACTATCACCCTGTAGATTATGAAGCTCGCCCTGATATTCGTCGCGCTGCCGCTCGCCGCACAGATTCACGTCGAGGCGTGCGGCGCGGCGGACCAGGGGTTCTCCCTTCCCTCTACCTGCTACACCAGCCCCATCACTCTGCCCGCGGGAGCGCCCGGATATCTACAGCACGAGCGCTACGGCATGTTGTTCGGCTACCACTTCGCGGCGCCGGACGGCCAGTACACGGTGGCGCTCCACTTCATCGAGAACAGCACCGCCATAACGGGACCAGGACAGCGAGTCTTTTCCGCTTCGATCAACGGACAGGCAAGCATCGCATCGCTGGACCTGTTCGCCGTCGCGGGACTCAACGCGCCAGTGGACAGGAGCTTTCAGGCTACTGCGGCGGCCGGTGCGGGACTGACTATCAACTTCGCTGCCATCGTACGCAACGCCGTCATCAGCGCTATCGACATCACGCCCGTAGCGCAGCCGCCGTTCCCTGGATGCTTGCCGAACGGCGTGCAGGGCATCCAGTGCGCTGGCGGATTCTCGGTGACTCCAGCGGGGAACGCTGGCGCGCTAGTAATGTCGAATAGCGCGAATACTGGGAGCTTTGCGATGTCCACCGCGGCCACAGCGGGGCCGCTTACCGTCCTACTGATGCCCTCGTGCGCGGACGGTCAGTGCTTCGGCAAGTTCCTGCGCAACGCCGGCGTTGCGCCATGTCCGCAACTGCACCCCTCAATCGCGGCTCTCAATCCCGTCTGCCACCAGGCAGAGTGGGCGGTACCCGGACAGTGATATGCCCGTGCGCGGCTCAGGACGGCGACTCGATGGCTTGATAGCCAGGCAACGCATCCAAGACCTCCAGCAAGAAGAGCGCGAAGAGGCTGCCCGCATCAATCGCCTGTACTGGAAGCGGTTCCGCTGGTCGATGAGCGTTTACTATCGGCGCGATGAGACTTCGGGCATGGTGCTGGCGTGCATGGGGTATGAACGATACGGAAGGCTCTACGGCGGCGAGTAAAAAGAGGCCCGGCGCGCTCTTCAGTTCGCATCGGGCCGTTGGCGTTCCGGCGTAATGAATACTCGCCACGTCGGTGCAACTGTACCCGTTGACCACATGGAACCGGCATCGCAGCATGTCGGCGGCGAGCCGCAAGAACTCAACCTCAAACTGTTTCGGCATCGAATAGCCCTACTTGGGAATGCGAGTCGGCCGCAATGGCCATGTTGGCGGCCATTTGCCGGAAGTAGCTATGCTTCAACTCCGCACCGACGAACTTACGGCCCTCGCCGATGGCAACGTATCCCTCGGAACCAATGCCGGCGAACGGGGAAAACACGATATCGCCGGGGTTGGTCCACAGTTCTATGCATCGGCGGATGACAGTCAGTTGGAGTGGGCAAATGTGGCGCGAATCGCCATCTTCCCTGGCCGATAGCCGCTGAAGCGTATCGCTCGGGTCAATGTCGAACCACACGGGACTGGCGTACTTCTGCCACACGTGATGGCTGTACTTATTCTTTCCAGGATCGGACTTCTTTTCCGCTTTCGGCTCATCCTCTGGCGCTCCGCACCACCGCGAGAAGCCGCTTGGCTTGTGCGACACTGGCTCTGGATTATTCCCGGGCTTGCGCATCACGATCAGCGTGTCCGGTATTCCCCATCGGCAACGCGCCGAGTCTTCCACTATCTGCTTGTGGGCCAGGCCGAGGGCGTGCGTGCGAACGGCCGCGATTAGCGGGTCTTTCCAAATAGCCATGCGCGGGCAGTGCTGGACGAAACCGTGCTTCTGGTACGCGCGGATGATGTCGCCAGGGAAGTCGTAAATCCCAATGACGCCATCGCGCTCTATCGTTGTCGGCAACTCCATGCAGTGAGTGACCACGATGCGTCCCGGCATCATCGCCCGATACAGCTCCTTCAGTAGGAAGTCGATGCCCTCGAAGAATTGCGCGTGGCTTCCGACGTTGGAGAAGTCTTCGGGAGCGTCAGTGTAGGAATACAAAGATCCGAATGGCCAGGAACTCACCGAGAAATGTAGTGAGTTGTCGGGCATTCCCTGCGCAACCTTAACGCAATCAGCGTTGTATAGCGCATAGTTCTGGCTGATGACTTCATCAATAACTCTGGCTGGTTCCGTTTGATATTCAATCATTCCTGTATCTCTCTGCCGTGTGTAGCCATGGCGGCAATGACATTATCTTTGAGTGATCGTAGCGGGTGATGATCCGCCGTGCGAGCAGTTGCTCTTCGCGCATCGCTTCGTTCATCTCCGACTGAAGCTCCTCGTATTGTTTTTCTT
>Ga0193726_1001008_pt1 | contig 24548 bp, 21 predicted proteins | sample H2c1metaG_FD_144928 | JGI IMG/M metagenome (GOLD analysis project Ga0193726, IMG submission 144928) | Soil microbial communities from a riparian zone of the East river system, Colorado, United States - H2c1 | ecosystem: Environmental > Terrestrial > Soil > Riparian zone | place: USA: East River...
GCACCTGCGCCGCGTCCTCGATCGGGAAGTCCAGCGCCACCGACAGCGCCCGGGTGCCGACCGGGTGCAGCCGGAACTCGAACTGCGTCACGATCCCGAAGTTGCCGCCCCCGCCCCGCAGGCCCCAGTAGAGGTCCGGGTGCTCCGTGGCCGAGGCGCGAGCCAGCTGACCGTCGGCGGTGATCAGCTCGTACGACACGACGTTGTCGCAGGCCAGCCCGTACTGACGGGCGAGCCAGCCCATCCCGCCCCCCAGGGTCAGGCCGCCGACCCCGGTGTGGGACACGTTGCCGGCGGTCGTGGCCAGGCCGTACGCCTGGGCGGCCCGGTCGAGCGAGCCGAGCAGCGCCCCGCCCTGGATCCAGGCCCGGCGGCGCAGCGGGTCGACCCGCACCCGGTTCAGCGCCGTGAGGTCGATCATCAGCCCGTCGTCCGGCACGGCGTGCCCGGTGATGTTGTGACCGCCGCACCGGACGCCGATCTCGAGGTCGTGATCGCGGGCGTACCGCACCGCGGTGGCGACGTCCCCGACGCTGGCGCACCGCACGATCAGGCGCGGGCGCCGGTCGATCATCGCGTTCCAGACGCTGCGGGCCCGGTCGTAGCCGGCGTCGCCCGGCCGCAGCACCTGCCCGTCCAGGCGGATGTCCAGCGCGGTGGCCATGACCGTCCCGCTCATGACGCGCTGGTGCGGTAGGAGAGCACCACGATGCCGCTGGTCAGCGGCTGCGCGCCGACGAGCTCGAACTCGCTCAGGTCGCAGTCGCGGTAGAGCAGGTCGCCCGGTCCGCCGCGGCCGACGAGCAGCGGGTGCACCCAGAGCCGCACCTCGTCCAGCAGGCCGCGGGCGAGCAGGGCGAAGCTGAGCTGCCCGAAGCCGTACTGGACGATGTCCTGGCCGGGCTGCTGCTTGAGCGCGCCGATCCGGGCGATCACGTCGTCGGCGATGACCTCGGTGTTGGTCCACTCCGGGTCGGTCAGCGTGGTCGACACGACGTACTTGTCCATGCTGTTGATGCGGTCGCTGTACGGGTCGCCGGACCGGGCCGCCCAGACCGGCGCGAAGCCCTCGTAGGTCCGCCGGCCCATCAGGACGGCGTCGCAGGCGAACAGCAGGTCGGTCTGGATCTGCCCGGCGGTGCCGTCATCGGGCTGGCCGGCGGGCCAGTCCTGCGGGTTCTCGATCACGCCGTCGAGCGAGATGTAGGTCGAGTTGATGATCTTTCGCATCGTGGCTCTCCTTCGAGTGGGACCGCGGGTTGCGGTGTAGTCCCCATCGTGACAAGGAATCGGTTCGGATCTAAGATCCAATTCCATGACCGGATCGGGTACCAGTTTCGTCGGCGCGGCGGAGCTGCTCGTCGAGATCGAGCGCCAGCTGCCGACCCCGCTGCATCGCCAGCTGGCGGGCGGCATCCGCGAGCGCATCCGGCAGGGCTACCTGCGCGCGGACGCGGTGCTGCCGGCCAGCCGGGTCCTCGCGGCCGATCTCGGCCTGTCCCGCGGTGTCGTGGTCGAGGCGTACGCGCAGCTGGTGGCCGAGGGTTACCTGGTCAGCCGCGCGGGCGGCTACACCCAGGTGGCCGGCACCGGCCCGGCCGGGCTGGCCGAGCCGGCCACCGCTCCCGCCGAGCGCCCCCTGCGGATCGACTTCCGCTACGGGCGCCCCGACGTCTCGCAGTTCCCCCGCGCGGCCTGGCTGCGCTCGCTGCGCCGGGTGCTCAACGAGATTCCCAGCGAGCGGCTGGCCTACCTCGACGGCCGCGGCGCCCCGGAACTGCACCAGGCGCTGGCCGACTACCTCAACCGGGTCCGGGGGACATCGGCGCGGGCCGAGAACATCGTCGTCAGCAACGGCTTCGGCCAGGGCATCCGGCTGCTGGCCGGCGTCCTCGCCGCCCGCGGCTTCCGCCGCCTGGCCGTCGAGGATCCCTCCAGCGACGACGACATCCGGGTGATCGCGCCCGCGGCCGGCCTGCATCTCATCGGCGTCCCGGTCGGGCCGGCCGGGATCGACGTGGCCGCGCTGGACCGCTCCGGCGCCGATGCCGTCCTCGTGACCGCCGCGCACCAGTTCCCGACCGGTGCCGTGCTGTCCCCGGAGTCCCGGAACGCCCTCGTGGCCTGGGCGGTCAGGCGAGACGGCCTGATCATCGAGGACGACTACGACGCGGAGTACCGCTACGACCGCGATCCGATCGGCGCCATCCAGGGCCTGGCCCCTGAGCGGGTCGTCTACGCCGGAACCGCCAGCAAGACCCTCGCGCCCGGGCTGCGGCTGGGCTGGCTGGTTGCCCCGGCGCGGCTGGTCGCCGACCTGGCCGCCGCCAAGCTGATCGACGACCGCGGCTCGCCGGTGCTCGAGCAGCTCACCTTCGCCGACTTCATCGCGGGCGGGGAGTTCGACCGGCACCTGCGGCGAATGCGCCCGCGGTACCGGCAGCGCCGCGACGTCCTGCTCGACGCCCTGGCCCAGCGGCTGCCCGACTTCGAGGCGACCGGGATCTCGGCCGGCCTGCATGTGGTCACCTGGCTGCCGGCCGACCTGGACGAGACGGCCCTGACCGAGGCCGCGGGAACGCGCGGGCTGGGCGTCTACGGGCTGCGGCCTTACCGGATGAGCCCGGGCCGCGACGCCCTGCTCTTCGGCTACGGCAACCTCAGCGAGACCGCGATCCGGGACGGCATCGCCCTCCTCGCCGAAGCGGTCGCCGCCGTTCGGGGATGCGCCGGCCCTAGTGCGCCAGCGCGTGCCAGTGCGCGCTGACGAAGGCCGGATCGGCGACCCAGATCCCCAGGGCCACCAGCGCCACGGTCAGCAGCGGATCGACGAACAGCAGTTCCGGGCGCGTCCCCGTCGTAAACGCCAGCGGCTCGGGCAGCAGGTGGTACCGGAACTTGGACGCGGGGTAGCCGAGCATGCAGCCCGAGTCGGTCAGCATGTCCCCGGCGATGTGCGTCGCGCAGCCGACCAGCACGGCCAGCGGGATGAGAGCCAGCCCGTACCCGAACCAGATCTCGAAGGCCGCGACGCCGACCGCGATGACGTCCGCGACGTGACTGCGGGCGATGCGCAGGGACTCCAGCGCCCCGGACACCGTCAGCGTCATCAGCAGCGCCAGGCCCGCCTTCCCCGCGATGTCGCCGCGGAAATGGCAGGCCACCCAGGCCAGGGCCGTGAACACCGCGATGCCGAGGATCGAGTGGGTGGCGTGCCGGTGGCCGCCGCTGATCTTGGCGATGACCTTGGCCACCGCCTCGGACAGGAAGCCCAGGCACCGGGCCGGCGACGACCCGCACTTGTCCAGGTCCGGCAGCAGCGCCATGCCCGCCGTGAAGCCCGCCAGCGCGACCGTCCGCGGCTCCGACATGTGCAGGAAGATCCCGGTCGCGGCCCCGGTGACTGCCCCGGAAAGCGCATGCGAATGCCCCAGCATGGGCCCCGAAGCCTCCTCGCTCGCCTGTCCCGGCCACCTGCCGGCGAGCGAATCGTAACCAACCGGGCCGACAAAACCCGCCTTACCCGGCCGTGTCGCGCTGCCGGGCCAAGATCGCCGTGGTCAGGGCGGCGGTCCGGTCACCGTACGGGGGGCGGCACGCCTTCCTCGGTGGCACCGAGCCGGGCGTCCCAGCCGGCCTTCCGGTAGGCCAGGTGAAAGGCCGAGTGGAGGAAGTCCACGGCCGCGGCCTGCGCTGTTGGTCCGGTCACCGTACGGGGGGCGGCACGCCTTCCTCGGTGGCACCGAGCCGGGCGTCCCAGCCGGCCTTCCGGTAGGCCAGGTGAAAGGCCGAGTGGAGGAAGTCCACGGCCGCGGCCTGCGGGTCGGGAGCGGCGCGGGCGTCATCCCAGTCCAGGATGTACTCCCCGAGGCTCTCGTCCCAGCGGCCGGCCGCCGGGGACAGGACGGCGCCCGCGAAGCCGGCCGGCGCCGGATAGGCGAAGGCGTAGAAGGCCGCCCGCTTGCTGGCATCCCCGGGCCACCAGCCGACCCCGACCTGCTGCGCGTCGGATGAGTTGCGCGTGATGAAGTCGTCAGCGGGCGGGTCGGCCGGGGCGCCGGAGAACATCAGCACGCACAGGTCGAACGACCCCCACCACGCATTTACCGGCGTGGAACGGCCCCGGTACGGCGCGCGGAACGCCGCGAGCGCCAGCGCCGCCTGGGTGGCCGCGGCGAAGTACTCCTCCACCTGGCCAGGGTCGTAGCTGGCGTGCTCGTAGTCCTCGTCCAATGGCACGCTCCACGGCACCTCCTGCGGCACCGGGTTGATGCGCACCTCCCCGCCGGCCCGGGCCACCGCCGCCAGCACATCCCGGGTCACCTCGGCGACCGGCCGGTCCGGGGCCAGCGGCACCCGCTGCACCGATCCGCGGCTGTGCTCGACCACCGCCTCGTGCGCGTGCAGGTCCAGCGCCACCACCAGCGACCCGGAGCCATCGGGCGCGGGCAGCGACCCGGTCTCCCAGCCGCGCGCGGTCAGCCGCAGCGCGGCGTGCAGCAGCTCCGGCTCGGGCGGCGCGAGCTCCACGGCCAGCTTGCCCAGCACCTGAGTGTGGGCGTGCAGCGTGTCACATGTCGCACCCCACCGGTCGTAGGAAACCGCTGGCCAGCGCTCTGTCATGATGTGCCCCCTTCGCGAACCGGGCCAGCTCGGCGCTGCCTCCAGGGAGCCTTCCCACTCCTGAGCCGCCCCTACTCCTCCGCCGCCTCCCGCAACTTCCGCATCTCGTCGGCCAGCGTCGCGGGGGTGTAATGCGCGTTCAGCCCGCTCGGGTTGGGCACGACCCAGACCCGGGTCCGGCCGAGGGCCAGATCCTGTGGCCCCACGATCACTTTTTTCCTTCCGAACGCGGCCGCGAACGCACCCACGCCCGCAATGGCCAGCCACCGCGGGGCCAGGACCTCGACCTTGGCCCGCAGCAGCCGCCCGCCCTCGCGAAGCTCCGCGGCGTCCAGCTCAGCGGCGCGGGCGGTGGCCCGGGCGGCGATGTTGGTGATGCCCAGCCCGAGCTCCAGCAGCTGCTCCTGCTCGCTGGGGTCCAGCTGGCGCGGCGTGAACCCGGACCGGTGCAGGGCGGGCCAGAACCGGTTCCCCGGCCGGGCGAAGTGGTGGCCGGTGGCCGCCGAGTACAGGCCGGGGTTGATCCCGGAGAACAGCACCCGCAGGCCGGGCGCGGCCACGTCGGGCAGCGTCTTGTCCCGCGCGGCCTCCAGATCAGCCCGGCTCAGCATGGCCGCATGCTAGACGAGCATCCGGCACTGTCGGCAGGGCTGGCTACATTCCTGGCATGACGACCGGACTCCCAGGTGCCCTCGCGGGCCTGAACGACGAGCAGCGCGCCGCCGCGGCGCACCAGGGCGGGCCGCTCCTCATCCTCGCCGGAGCCGGCACCGGCAAGACCAGAACGCTGGTGGCCCGGGCCGCATGGCTGCGCGAGCAGGGCGTGCCGGCCAGCCGGATCCTGCTGCTGACCTTCACCCGGAGAGCGGCCGACGACATGCTGGCCCGGGCGCGCCCCCCGGACGCCGCGGCCGCGGACCGGATCTGGGGCGGGACCTTCCACGCCATCGCGCACCGCATCATCCGCGCCCACGCCGAGTCGTTCGCGCTGCCGCCCGAGTTCAGCGTCATCGACCCGGCGGACGTGGCCGACGTGCTCGACACGCTGCGCGCTGAGCATGACCTGGTGGGCACCCGGCGTCGCGCGCCGCGCGCCGCCGCCTGCGCCGACATCTACACCCGGTGCGTGAACACCAGCACGCCGGTGGCGAAGGTCGTGAAGGCCAGCTACCCGTGGTGCGCGGACTTCGTGGCCCAGCTCGGCGGGCTGTTCCGGGCCTACGGCGCGCACAAGCGGGCGCACGGGCTGGTCGATTTCGACGACCTGCTGCTGCTGTGGCGCGCCGCGCTGGCCGACCCGGCGGCGGGCCCGGCGCTGCGCGGGCTGTTCGATGCCGTGCTGGTCGACGAGTACCAGGACGTGAACGCGGTGCAGGCCGACATCGTCCGGCGGCTGCGGCCCGGCGGCGCGGGGCTGACCTGCGTCGGCGATGACGCGCAGGCCATCTACGCGTTCCGCGGCGCCGACCCGGCGCACCTGCGCGACCTGGCCGGGGAGTTCCCGGACCTGGCCGTCGTGCGCCTGGTCCGCAACTACCGGTCCCGCCGCGCGATCCTGCGCCTGGCCAACACGGTCCGGCCGCAGCACGAGGGCCTGGAGCTGACCCTGACCGCCACCCGCGACGCCGGCCCGGAGGCCGACGGCATCGGGGCTGGCGTCACTGGGCCTGGCGACCGCGGCGCGGGGCTGCGGCCGGTGCTGGTCCGCTGCCACGACGAGGCCACCCAGGCGCGCGAGATCTGCGCCCGGGTGCTGGACGGCCACGAGGCCGGACTGCGCTTCTGCGACCAGGCCGTGCTGGTCCGCGCGGCCGGGCACAGCGACCTGCTGGAGATCGAGTTGTCGGCCCGCGGCATCCCGTTCGTGAAGTACGGGGGGCTGCGCTTCACCGAGGCCGCGCACGTCAAGGACTTCATCGCCGCCGCCCGGGTGGTGGCCAACCCGGCCGACAACCTGGCCTGGTTCCGGCTGCTCCGGCTGCACGAGGGGATCGGGCCGGTGCTGGCCCGCCGGGTCATGGACGCGCTCGCGCTCACCGAGCCGGCGCCCCTGGAGCGGTGGGGCGCCGCGGCCGACTGCCTGCCGCCGCGAGTCCGCCCCGCGGTGTCAGCCACCCTGGGCCAGCTCATCGCGGCCGCGGGCCTGGAGCGGACCGCCGACCGGGCCGGGATCATCCTGTCCGCCCTGCACGACCCGGTGAGCGCGCGCTACGCCGATGCCGCTGCCCGGCTGGCCGACCTGCAGCGGCTGGCCGACGCGGCGGCCAGCCGCCCGTCGCTGCACGAGGCGCTGGTCGAGCTGACGCTGGACCCGCCCGCCTCCGGGTCCGACCTGGCCGGCCGGCCGCGCATCGACGACGACTTCCTGGTCATCTCCACGGTGCACTCGGCCAAGGGGCTGGAGTGGCCGGTCGTGCACCTGCCCCAGCTGGTGGACGGCTTCGTGCCCAGCGACATGGCGCTGTCCACCCCGGCGGGCGAGGCCGAGGAGCACCGGCTGTTCTACGTGGCCGTGACCCGCGCCCGCGACCAGCTCTACCTCTACGCCCCGCTGCGGCTGCACCACCACCGGATGGCCCGCGACGACGGGCACGGCTACGGGCAGCTCAGCCGGTTCCTCGGCGCTTCCGCGCTGGCCTGCTGCGACGTCGAGGAGGCGGCGCCGCCGCGGCCGCTCATCCCGCACCTGGCCCCGCTGGCGCAGACGATCGGCCGCGAGCTGGACGCGCTGTGGGGGGCGGACACAGCGGACACGCCGACCGGGATCTGACCGGAGCGGGCCTCGTATTGTGGCGATCCATGAGCAACCCCACCCTGCAGGTCATCATCGCCAGCACGCGGCCGGGCCGCGTCGGTCCCTCGGTAGCGGCCTGGATCTACGACCGGGCCGTGGCCCACGGCGGCTTCGATGTTGAGCTGGTCGACCTCGCCGAGGTCAACCTCCCGCTATTCGATGAGCCGAAGCACCCCCGTTTCGGGGAGTACGTCCATCAGCACACGAAGGACTGGAGCGCCATCGTCTCCCGCGGGGACGCGTTCATCTTCGTGGTGCCGGAGTACAACCACGGCTTCAACGCAGCCATCAAGAACGCGCTCGACTACCTGAACGCCGAGTGGCGCGGCAAGGCGGTCGGGTTCGTGAGCTACGGCGGGGTGGCGGCCGGGACGCGGGCCATGCAGATGCTCAAGCCGGTCCTCGCGGCGCTGAAGATGGTGCCGCTGTCCGACGCCGTGAACATCCCGTTCGTGCAGCAGTTCCTGGACGCCGAGCGGATCCTGCAGCCGAACGAGATCATGGAGTCGGCGGCCACCGTCGTGCTGGACGAGCTCGTCGCCTGGTCGGCCGCGCTGCGCTCCATCCGCGAGCCCGCCGCCGCCCCGGCCAGCTGAGCACGCGCCGCGGGAGAAACGCCGCATCCGCGGCGCAAGGGTGACGACACGCCGCCGGGCTCGCCGCCGGTCGGCCAGCGGGCGGACCGGGCCGGGCATCCTGGGCGGGCACGGCCGGGCGCGACCAGGCCCGGCGCCGGGCCAGGGACCAGGGAGCACGGCATGCGACGGGACATCGCGGGATTACGGCTGTGCCTCAGGCGGCCGCCAACGGCGCTGGCCGTGCTGGCGGCCGGGCTGGCGGTCGGGATGAGCGGGCTGGCCGGGTGCGGCAGCCAGGGCGGGACCGGCCACGCCGCGGCGGCGTCCCCGGCGTCCAGCGGGTCGGACCGCGAGGCGTCGTCGGGAAAGGGCAGCAACCCGCTGGCCAAGTCCCGGATGCGGATCCTGACCACGCTGAGCCGGGCGCAGCTGTGCGCGGCGCTCAGCACCAGCGAGGCGATCAAGATCCTGGGCTCCCGGCCCCAGGTGCCGCTCTACGGCCGGGAGCCCAGCCTGGGCATCTACTGCCGGTGGCCCAAGCGCGGCGCGGCCGCGCTCGGTACCGACGAGCTGTACGTGGGCATCTCCTCGGTCGTCGACTGGGCCGGCGCCCAGGAAGTAGACAAGCTCCTGCACGCTAAGTCCGTCCAGGTCGGCGGGCGCCCGGCGCTGACGGCCGGCCCGCTGCCGGCCATGCGGTGGGCGCAGGTGGACGTGGCCCTCGGCGGGCCCGGCGACCCGGTGGCGGAATACCGGGCCCCGACCATGGCCCAGGCCCTGGCCCTGGCCCGGACGGCGACGCCGCACATTGTCTCGATGGGCTAGCGCCGGCCGCGCCGATCGGCTCGCTAACCGGAGCCGATCGGGCGCCTGAGGATAAGCTGGACGCTGGGGCAACTTGAGAGTAAAAGGGTGTCACCATGAGTCCTCCTAGGTCACTGCTCATCCTCCCGGCGTGCGCGGCGCTCGGCGTCGCCCTGGCCGCCTGCGGAGGCAGCGGCGGCGGCTCGGCCGCCAGCACGCCGCCCAGCTCGGCCGCCGTTTCTTCCTCGGCCCCGCCCGCCTCGGCTCCCGCGTCCTCCAGCGCGCCGGCCTCCAGCTCCGCAGCGGCGAGCACCATCGCGGCCAACTGGACCGCTTTCTTCAACGCCAAGACCCCGGTGGCGAAGCGCGAGAGCCTGCTCGAGGACGGCCAGGACTTCGACGCCATCATCAAGGCGCAGGCCGGCAGCGGCCTCGCGTCGGCGGCGTCGGCGAAGGTCACCAAGGTCACGGTCACCTCGCCGGCGCAGGCCACGGTGGGCTACAACATCCTGGTCGCCGGCCAGTCGGCGCTGCCGAACCAGTCGGGCACGGCGGTCCTGCAGGACGGCACCTGGAAGGTGGGCCTGTCCAGCTTCTGCGGCCTGCTCGCGCTGGAAGCCGGCGGCAAGACCACGGGCCTGCCGGCCCAGTGCAAGTCGGCGGGCTAGCCGATGGCCTGGTCGGCGAGCGAGCCGGCCGTCGCTGTTCGCCCGGCCACCCGCAGGGGCGGCCGGGCGCTGGCGCTGACCGTGCTCTGCACCATCTTGTTCCTGACGTTCCTGGACAACACGGTCGTCAGCGTGGCCCTGGGCAGCATCCAGATCGACCTGGGCACCGGCGTCGCGGCGCTGCAGTGGGTGGTCAGCGCCTACGCCCTGACGTTCGCCGGGGCCATGCTGGCCTTCGGCATGGTCGCCGACGAGTTCGGCCGCAAGAAGGTCATGCTGATCGGCGTCGGGATCTTCTGCGCCGGCTCGGTGCTGGCGGCGCTGGCCCCGAACGCCGGCGTGCTGATCGCAGGCCGCGCCGTCATGGGCCTCGGCGCGGCCGCCAGCGAGCCCGGCACGCTGTCGATGCTGCGCCACGTCTATGACGACGAGCGCGCCCGCACCCGCGCGCTCGGCGTGTGGACGGCGGTGTCCGGGCTGGCCCTCGCGGCCGGGCCGGTCATCGGCGGCGCGCTGGTCGGGGTCTGGAGCTGGCGCGGCATCTTCTGGTTCAACCTCGCCTTCGGGCTGGCCGCGCTGGCGGCCGGGGCGGTGCTGCTGCCCGAGAGCGCCGACCCCGACGCGCACCGGGTGGACATCTCCGGCGTCGTGCTGGGGGCCGCGGCGCTGACCGCGTTCACCTTCGCCATCATCAACGCCGAGACGGGCGGCTTCGCCGCGCCGGGGGTCATCGCGCTGCTGGGCGTGGCCGCGGTGGCGGGCGCCGCGTTCTTCTGGCGGGAGAGCCGGGCCGCGCACCCGCTGCTGGACCTGAAGTACCTGCGCGTGCCGACCTTCCTGACCGCCAACCTGGTCGCCTTCGCGGCCTACTTCGCGACGTTCGCCGTGTTCTTCTTCACGGCGCTGTACCTGCAGGAGGTGGCCGGGTACAGCGGCTACCGGATCGCGCTGGCCTTCCTGCCCATGACGGCCCTGATGATCGTGGCGTCGCTGCTCGCCGGGCGCTGGACCACGGCCGTCGGCCTGCGGTGGTCGATCTTCGTCGGCTGCCTGCTGTTCGGGGCCGGCCTGCTGGCGACCACGGCCAGCCTGAGCACGAGCCCGGCCTACGTGCCGCTGGCCGCCGCCCTCGCGCTGACCGGCGTCGGCATCGGGACCACGGTGGTGCCCAGCACGTCCGCGGCCCTGTCCGCGGTGCCCCCGCGCCGGTCGGGCATGGCGGCCTCCGCGGCCAACACCAGCCGCGAGATCGGCGCCGTCACCGGGGTGGCGATCCTCGGCGCGCTGGTGAACTCCCAGCTCCAGTCGAGCCTGCTCGGCCGGCTGAAGCAGCTGGGCATCCCGCCGAACTTCCAGTCGATCGTGATCCACGCCCTCGATACCGGCGCCGTCCCGTCCAACGGGAAGAGCGCCGGCGCCGCGGGCGCGGCCGGCGCCGGGCACGCGTCCCTGGTGGACCAGGTCATCGCGGCCGCGTACGGCGCCTTCTACGCCGGCCTGCGCGCGGCCCTGGTGCTGTCCGCCATCCTCGTGCTCGCCGCCGGGCTGATCACGCTCGTGCTGCTGCGCCGGGGCCGGGACCGGGCCGCAGCCGGGGACGTCACTGAGCGGCCAGCAGCCCCCTGAGGTAGGCGGCCTGGCCGACGTGCTGCAGGTCGTCGGAGATCACGCTGATCAGGCGGACGCCCAGGGTGACGGGCGGGTCCCAGCTGGTGTCCACGACCCGGTCCAGGTCCTGGTCGGTCAGGCCCGGCAGGTAGCGCAGCGTCCGCTGGTAGACGGCGTCGTGGTAGCCGGTGAGCAGCTCGGCCGACTTGACCTGGACCGCCGCGACCTCGCCGGACCCGTGACCGTACCCGGTCGCGGTGGGCAGGAACGGCAGGCCGAAGCGGTCGAACCAGCCGTCGGCCAGCCAGACCTGCTCGGTGCCCGCCACATGGGCCACGTGATCGTCCTGGATCCGGGTCAGGTGCCAGATCAGCCAGGCGATGGAGTTGGCGGCCCCGTCCGGCCGGTACGCCAGCTCGCCGGGGGCCAGGCCGTCCAGGCACTGATGCACCTCGTAGTGAACCCGGCCGAAGCTGTCGGCCAGCACGTCTGCTGTTCTCATGGTGCGATCCTGCCACGTACAGAACGTGAGGCTGACCAGTTATCGGGCGCAGCGCCGCGCCCCCGGCGGCGCTTGCCGCGGCCGTGGCCGGGCATGCGGCACAGTGGGACCGTGACGACTGACGCCGTGATCCTCCGCGATGCCGTCGCCGGGTACGCCCGGCGGCTGCACGCCGCCGCCGGCCCCGGCCACCACGTGGCCTCACCGCTCGGCGCCTGGCTGCTCCTCGCGCTGTGCGCCCCGGCCACCCGAAACGCGGCCGTCCCCGGCCCGGCCCTCGCCGACGTCCTCGGCTGCGACGTCGACGTGGCCGCCCGGCTGGCGGCTGGTCTCCTGGCCCGCCCGCATCCGCAGGTCGCGGCGGCGGCCGCCGCGTGGACCCGGGACCGGCCGGACCTGACCGAGGTCCAGCGCCGGTGGCAGTCCGGCCTCCCGGCCGCCGTGGCCACCGGCCCGGTGCCGGCCCAGGCCGCGGCGGACGCCTGGGCCAGGGACCATACGTTCGGGCTGATCGAGCGGTTCCCCGGCCGGATCAGCCCGCTCACCTACCTGGTCCTGGCGACCGCCCTGGCCACCCGGGTGTCCTGGCAGGTGCCGTTCGACCTGGCCCCCGCGGCCGACCTCGGCGCCGCGAGCCCGTGGGCGGCGCTGGGCCGGGTGCTGCGGACGCCGACCCGGCCCGGCGGGTCCGGGCACCGGCAGTTCATCGTGGCCACGCCGGAGGCCGGGGACGTGATCGTGCAGCTCGCCCAGGCGCGCGACGGCCTGCTGGTGGCCAGCGTGGCCGCGGCCGCCGACGTGCCCTGCGGCGACGCGCTGGCGGCGGCCCAGCGCCTCGGCTCGGCCGCCGTCACCGGCGCCGCGGTCACCCCGCGCCCGCTCGCGGACCTGCCGCTGGGCGAGACGCCGCAGTGGCGGATCTGGGAGGAGGCGGCCGGCTCGGGCGGCACCGGGGACCGCATCACGGCGGTCCTCCCGGCCTGGTCGGCGCGCAGCGAGCTGGATCTCGCCGGGCCCGGGCTGGGCTTCGACGCGGCCGCGGCGGCCCTGGCCGGCGGCGACCCGTGGACGGCGGCGCAGTCGGCCATGGCCCGGTACACGCGGACGGGATTCGAGGCGGCGGCGGTCTCGGCCGTTGCCATCGCGGCGAGCGCGCGCCGGCCGCTGGCCGGGCGGCGCCGGGTGGCGGAGCTCCGGTTCGGGCAGCCCTACGCGGTGGCGGCCGTGGCCGTCGACCTGGACGGGGACGGCCGGCCGGGGCTATGGCACGGGATACCGGTGTTCTCAGCCTGGGTGGCCGATCCGCAGGACGCGGCCGACGGGGCCGAGCAGCGATGAGCGGCGGCGGCTCGCCACCCGGGCCGGAGCCCGGGGCGCCGCCGGGGCCGGAACCCGGGCCGGTGCCGCCCTCCGGGACGCAGGTGCCGGTGGCGCGGCTGGCGCCGATGCCGCACGCCGACATCGCGCTGCGGTCGTTCGGCCAGCCCAACGCGACGGCCCGCCAGTTCGACTTCCTGGACAGCAGCTTTGAGTGGCGCCGGATCTTCGCCGAGCTGCTCGGCACGTTCCTGCTGGTGCTCGCCGCGGCCGGGGCCGGCCTGGTGAACGCCCGGTTCGGCGGGCACGCGATCTCGCCCGCGGCGCAGGTGGTCGCGCCGGCCCTGATGGTCATGGCCGTCATCCTGTTCATGGGCTCGGTCTCCGGCGCGCACCTCAACCCGGCGGTGAGCATCGCCTTCGCGCTGCGCGGCGACTTCCCGTGGCCGCGGGTGCCCGGCTACCTCGCGGCCCAGTTCGCGGGCGCGGCGGCGGCCCCGCTGGTGCTGCGGGCCGTGGTCGGCCGTCACGGCGCCGCGGGCCTGACCCTGCCGGGGCCCGGCATCTCGCCGGTCACCGCCCTGCTGTGGGAGGCGCTGCTGACCGCGGGCCTGGCCAGCGTCATCCTGGGCACGGCGTCAGGGGCGCAGCAGGTCGGCCCCGTCGCCGCCATCGGCGTGGGCAGCTACATCGCGCTGGCCGGGCTGTTCGGGGCGCCGGTCAGCGGCGCGTCGATGAACCCGGCCCGCTCGCTCGGGCCGGCCCTGGTGCTCGGCGACTGGCGGGACTGGTGGGCCTACCTGGCCGGCCCGCTGATCGGCGGGGCCGCCGCGGTCGGGATCGCCTGGGTGCTGCGCGGCGCGGGCGGCGGCACCAGCGGCACTGCGGCCGCCCAGGGTACGCTGGGCACCTTGTGGATACCCGGCCCGATCGGCGCGCCGTCGAGCGCCCCCGGGGCGCCCCCGGCGGCGGGGCACAGTGACGCCTGAGGGGGTACCGCTGTCGCCTTCCGGTCGTCACCTGTCAGCGGGGGCGGGTAGCTTCGCGAGCATGCAGCGCTCGGCTCGGCCCCAGCTCGACGCGGCCGCCCTCGCGGGCGCGGTGGGGCCGACCACCTACCAGCGGGGCGTGCAGCGGATGCGCGGCGGCGGGGTCGTCCGGCTGCGCTGGGACGAGTCGCGGGGGTCGCTGCACGGGACGGTGCGCGGCAGCGCCGGCGAGCTGTACACGACCACGGTCTACTTCGCGCCCGCCGACGGCACGCCGCTCCGGTTCGAGCAGGGCATCTGCACCTGCCCGGTCGCGGTCGACTGCAAGCACGCGGTGGCGCTGGCCCTGAAGGCGGCCGAGGACCTGGCCGCGGCCGCCGCGGCCCCGGCCGCCCGGCCGGGCGCGGTTCCCCGCAGCTGGGAGCAGTCGCTGGAGGCGCTGCTCGGCCCCGGGCCCGGCCGGCCGGCCGGCCCGGCGGGCAGCACGCCGCTGGCCATCGAGATGACCCTGTCCGGCGGCTCGGCCCATTCCCGGGCGCACGGGACCGGGGCCGGCGGCCCCGTGGCCAGCCTGTCCGCCCGGCTGGTCCGCCCCGGCCGCAACGGCGGCTGGGTCGGCGGCTCCCTCGGCTGGACCAAGCTCGGCCCGCATCTGCACGGCGAGCACCCCGCCGACCAGGTGCGGATCCTGCAGGAGCTGTACGCCGCCTACGGCGCCCGCACCGCGGTGCGGGCCTACCACTCCTACTCCTACGCCGAGGACCGGTCGATCGACCTGACCGGCTTCGAGTCCCGCCAGCTGTGGCCCCTGCTCGACGAGGCGCTGGCCGCCGGGATCCGCCTGGTCTACGCGCACAAGATCGGGCCGGTGCCCCGGTACCGCGATGCGGAAGTCTGCCTGGACGCCACCCGCGGCCCGGCGGGCGGCCTGGCCCTGGCCCCGGCGGTCCGCATCGACGGCGAGGACGGCGTCGCCGAGCCGGTCCTGTTCATCGGGTCGCAGGCCCACGGGGTCGTTTACCTGCCGCCGGGCGCGCCGCGCAGCGTCGATCCCGGCGACTGGCGGTTCGGGCTGGCCCGGCTGACCCGGACCGTGGCGCCGCAGCTGCAGCAGCTGGCCCTGGCCGCGCGCGGGCTGGAGATCCCGGCCGGCGAGCAGTCCCGGTTCCGCGACGAGTTCTACCCGCGGCTCCGGCAGGCGGCCACGGTGATCTCCTCCGACGGCTCGTTCGCGCCGCCGGAGATCTCCGGCCCCACCCTGGTGCTGCGCGCCGACTACGGCGACGCCCATGACCTCGGGGTGGCCTGGGAGTGGGCCTACCAGGTCGGCGACTCGACCCGGCGCACCCCGGTGGGGGCTGACGACCCGGTCGCCGGCTACCGCGATGCCGACGCCGAGACCGCGCTGCTGGACCAGCTGGACCTGCCGCTCGACCGCTTCGGCCTGCACCCCGGCGGGCCGCCGCAGCTGGGCGCCGGCCCGGCCGGCGCGCTCCCCGCCAGCGGACGGCTGGCCGGCATCGAGACCATGCGCTTCACCACCGAGCTGCTGCCCCTGCTGGCGGGCCAGCCGGGGGTCACCGTCGAGGTGAGCGGAGACCCGGCCGACTACCGGGAGGCCAGCGACTCGCTGCGGATCGAGCTGTCCACCACGGAGGTGACGGGCGACTCCGACTGGTTCGACCTCGGCCTGGTCATCTCCCTGGACGGCCGCGAGATCCCGTTCCGGGACGTGTTCGTCGCCCTCAGCCAGGGCGAGTCGCACCTGATCATGCCCGACGGCGCCTATTTCGCCCTGGACAAGCCGGAGCTGGCCACGCTGGCCGCGCTGATCGGGGAGGCTCAGGCCCTGCAGGACCGGCCGGGCGGGGGCTTGCGGATCAGCCGGTTCCAGGCCGGGCTGTGGGAGGAGCTGGCCGAGCTCGGGGTGGTCGGCCACCAGGCCAGCGCGTGGCAGCGCCAGGTCCAGGGCCTGCTCGAGCTGCGCAGCGTCGAGGGCGAGGCGCCGCCGGCCGGGCTGGGGCCGCTGCTGCGCCCGTACCAGCTCGACGGGTTCCAGTGGCTCGCGTTCCTGTGGAAGCACCGCCTGGGCGGGATCCTGGCTGACGACATGGGGCTGGGCAAGACGCTGCAGACCCTGGCCATGATCAGCCACGCCCAGCGGGCCGATCCCGGCGGCGCGCCGTTCCTGATCGTCGCGCCGACCAGCGTCGTGCCCAACTGGGCGGCCGAGTCCGCCCGGTTCACGCCCGGGCTCAAGGTGGCCACCATCACCGACACCCGGGCCCGCCGCGGGCACGGCCTGCGCGAGCTGATCGCCGGGGCGGACGTGGTCGTGACCTCGTACACGCTGCTGCGGATCGATTTCGAGGACTACGCGGACCTGGGCTGGTCCGGGCTCATCCTGGACGAGGCCCAGCACACCAAGAACCACCAGTCGAAGATCTACCAGTGCGCCCGGCAGCTGCCCGCCCCGGTCAAGATCGCGATCACCGGCACGCCCATGGAGAACAACCTGATGGAGCTCTGGTCGCTGCTGTCGATCACCGCGCCCGGGCTGTTCCCGCACCCGCAGCGGTTCCGCGACTACTTCGCCCGGCCCATCGAGAACGGCGGCCAGGCCGAGCTGCTGGCCCGGCTGCGCCGCCGGATCCGCCCGCTCGTCCTGCGCCGGACCAAGGAGCAGGTCGCCGCCGACCTGCCCGCCAAGCAGCAGCAGGTGCTCGAGATCGAGCTGCACCCCCGGCACCGCAAGGTGTACGAGGCGCACCTGCAGCGGGAGCGGCTGAAGGTCCTCGGCCTGATCGACGACCTGAACTCGCACCGCATCGCGATCTTGCGGTCGCTGACCCTGCTGCGCCAGCTGAGCCTGCACGCCGGGCTGGTCGACACCGCGCACGAGGCGCTGCCCTCCAGCAAGATCGAGGCCCTGCTGGAGCAGCTCGGCGACGTGACCGGGGCGGGGCACCGCGCTCTGGTCTTCAGCCAGTTCACCGGCTTCCTGCGCAAGATCCGCGAGCAGCTGGACGCGGCCGGCCTGCCCTACTGCTACCTGGACGGCCAGACCCGGAACCGGGCGCAGGTGCTGCAGCGCTTCCGGGACGACCCGGTCCCGGTATTCCTGATCAGCCTCAAGGCGGGCGGGACCGGGCTGAACCTGACCGAGGCCGACTACTGCTTCCTGCTCGACCCGTGGTGGAACCCCGCGACGGAGGCCCAGGCCATCGACCGCATCCACCGCATCGGCCAGACCCGCCACGTCATGGTCTACCGGATGATCGCCAAGGACACCATCGAGGAGAAGGTCGTGGCCCTCCAGGCCCGGAAGGCCGCGCTGTTCTCCAGCGTCATCGATGCCGACGAGCTGTTCAGCACGAAGATCACCGCCGACGACATCCGCGGCCTGTTCACCTGAGCCCGGCGCAGGCGATGCAGGTGGCGGCGGCCGGGCGGGCGGCCAGGCGGGCCGGGCCGATCGGGGTGCCGCAGCGCTCGCAGATCCCGTAGCGGCCGGCCTCCAGCCGGGCCAGGGCCGCGTCGATGTCGGCCAGGTGCTGGCGGGCCTGGCGGGCCAGGGCGCCGGCGTGCTCGCGCTCGAACGCGATCGTCGCGCCCTCCGGATCGTGCTCGTCGTCGGAGTTGGCCGACTGGGCCGCGGCGATGATGTCGGCCTGCTCGCGTTCCAGGCTGGCCAGCCGGCTCAGCGTCGCCACCCGGTCGGCGGCCAGCACCGCGCGGGCATCCGGTGGCGAGCTCATGATCCCTGCTTATCACCCGCTTCCCTGCTCGCCGACGGCAATTTTGATTCGGTGTTTCTCGCCGGCATCAGGCAGGCTGTGTTCATGGCGGAAAAACTCACACTGATGGCCGTGCACGCGCACCCCGACGACGAGGCCTCGAGCACCGGCGGAGTGCTGGCCCACTACTCGGCGGCGGGCGTCCGCACAGTGGTCGTGACCTGCACGAACGGCGAATTCGGCGACGCTCCGGGCCAGGTCAAGCCCGGCGAGGAGGGGCACGACGAGCAGGCGGTGGCCCAGCTGCGCCTCGACGAGCTGCGCCAGTCGGCCAAGATCCTGGGCGTCACCCACCTGGAGCTGCTCGGGTACCACGACTCCGGAATGCCGGAGTGGGAGTACCGGAACCGCCCGGACGCCTTCTGCAACATCCCGCTGGACGTCGTCGCGGGCCGGATCACGGCCCTGATCGAGCGCTACCGGCCGCAGGTCGTGGTCAGCTACGACCCTATGGGGGCCTACCAGCATCCCGACCACGTGCACGCGGCCCAGGCGGCGGTCGCCGCGTCGGCCGCCTCGCCGATTCCCGCGAAGTTCTACCAGATCGCCATGCGGCGCAGTGGCTGGCGCAAGGTCCGGGACGCGATGATCGCCGCCGGGGAGGACGTCGCAGAGTGGGAGGAGACTCCCGAGGACCGGGAGAAGATGGAGCTGGAGGAGGCTCGCATCACCACCACGATCGACATCTCGGACGTGCTGGCGCTCAAGCGGGAGGCGCTGCTGTCGCACGCCAGCCAGATCGCCGACTCCTGGTTCAGCAAGATCCCGGCGGACATCGCGGCGGAAGTCTTCGGCCAGGAGAGCTTCATCCGGGTCACCGACCGCAGCGGCGCTCCCGTGCCGGAAGCCGACCTGTTCGCCGGCCTGCGCTAACGGGCGGCCGGGCGGCTACAGGCCCAGCAGGCGGGCCGCGTTGTCGTGGCAGACCGCGCGCAGCCAGGGGCGGCCGAGGCCGGTCCCGGCCAGGGCCTCCAGCTGGTGCAGGTACGGGTACGGGATGTTCGGGAAGTCCGTGCCCAGCAGGATGCGGTCGCCCAGGTCGGCCAGCCGGGGCAGCTCGCTGGCCGGGAAGGCCCGGTCGGGCCGGATCTGGGTGAAGAAGTCGGTGAAGGTCATCGTCGTGTCGAGGTGGACGTTGCGGTACTTCCCGGCCAGGTCGAAGAACTCGGTGTACTCCGGCGCCCCGAGATGGGCGATGATCGCGGTCAGCCGCGGGTGCCGGGCCAGCACGGCGGCAAACCGCTCCGGCCCGGTGAACGGTCCCGGCGTGGGCCCGGACCCGCAGTGCACCACCACCGGGACGCCGGCCTCGGCGAGCTGCCCCCAGACCGGGGTGAGTAGCTCGTCGGCGGGGTCGTAGGCGCCGACCTGGACATGGGCCTTGAAGATGCTGGCGCCCCCGGCCAGGGCGGCCGCGACGTACTGGCCCGCGTCCGGCTCGGGGAAGAACGTGGCGCTGTGCAGCACCTCCGGGTTAGCCGCCGCGAAGTCGGCCGACCAGGAGTTCAGCCAGGCGGCCATGGCGGGCTTGTGCGGGTAAAGCAGCCCGGTGAACCGGCGGACGCCGAACGCCCGCAGCAGGGCCAGCCGCTCGTCTTGCGGCCGCCGGTAATAGATCGGCCACGGCTGCCCGAACTGCCCGCCCTCGAAGAACGCCCAGACCTTGGCCAGCACGTTCTCGGGCATGAAATGGGTGTGCACGTCGATAAGCCCGGGGAGTCCCAGGTCCTGCCAGAACGCGACTACGCCCGGTGCCTCGCCGGCGGGATCTGTCACTGTCTCAGTCTGCCAGCCGGGCGCGGCCGCGGGATCGGGGGGACACTGGACGGATGACGGTGCGGATCCGGACGGCAGTCCGCGTCGAGGGGATCGTGCAGGGCGTCGGTTTCCGCCCGTTTGTCTACGGGCTGGCCACCCGCCTCGGGCTGGGCGGCCTGGTCGGCAACGACGCCGACGGGGTGTTCGCCGAGATCGAGGGTGACCCGGCGGCCGTGGCGCGGTTCCTGGTGCTGCTGGAGCGGGAGCCCCCGCCGCTGGCCCGGATCGACAAGGTGACGACGCGGGACATGACGCCGGCCGGGTCGGCGGCGTTCGCCATCGCCCTCAGCCCGGCGGCCGGCGGGTCCCGGCGGGCGCTGGTCTCGGCTGACACCGCGACGTGCGCCGACTGCCTGGCGGAGCTGGCCGACCCCGGCGACCGTCGTTACGGGTACCCGTTCATCAACTGCACCAACTGCGGGCCGCGATTCACCATCGTCACCAGCGTTCCCTACGATCGGGCCGCGACCACCATGGCCGGCTTCGAGATGTGCCCGCCGTGCGCGGCCGAGTACCACGATCCCGCCGACCGGCGGTTCCACGCCCAGCCGACCTGCTGCCCGGCATGCGGCCCGCGGCTGCGCCTGGAAACCAGTGACGGGACGCCGGTGCCGGGGCCGCCGGGCAGCGGCCCGATCGCCGCCGCCGCGGCGCTGCTGCGGGCCGGGCAGGTCCTCGCGGTGAAAGGGCTCGGCGGCTATCACCTGGCCGCGGACGCGGGCAGCGCGGCCGCCGCCGCCGCGCTGCGCGAGCGCAAGCACCGGGAGGACAAGCCGTTCGCCGTCATGGTGGCCGACGTCGCCGCGGCCCGGCGGCTCTGCGAGGTGAGCGGGACCGCGGCCGGGCTGCTGGCCAGCGCGCGGCGCCCGATCGTGCTGCTGCCGCGTCGGGCCGCCGGCCCCGACGAGCCGCCCGCCGTCGCCCCGGCGGTGGCGCCGGGAAACCGGCAGCTCGGGGTCATGCTGCCGTACACGCCGCTGCATCACCTGCTGCTCCGCGAGCTCGCCGCCCCGATGATCCTGACGAGCGGGAACGTCTCGGACGAGCCCATCGCCTTCATCGACGCCGACGCCCGGCAGCGGCTGGCCGGGATCGCCGATGCCGTCCTGGCCCACGACCGCGCGATCCACATCCGGACCGACGACTCGGTGGTCCGCGTCTTCCGGGGCGGCGCCGCGGTGCTCCGGCGCTCGCGCGGCTACGTCCCGGAGCCACTGCCGGTCCCGGTCACCTTCGCCCGGCCGGTCCTGGCCTGCGGGGCCGAGCTGAAGAGCACGTTCTGCCTCGGCGCCCGCGAGCACGCGTTCCTCTCCCATCACATCGGCGACCTGGAGAACGCCGAGACGCTGCGCTCGTTCACCGCGGGGATCGAGCACTTCCGGCGGCTGTTCGACATCGAGCCGCAGGTCATCGCGCACGACCTGCACCCGGACTACCTGTCCACGGCGCACGCGGCGCGGCTGGCCGAGCTGTCGGGGGCCGAGCTGGCCGGGGTCCAGCACCATCACGCGCACATCGCCTCCTGCCTGGCCGACAACGGCGAGACCGGGCCGGTCATCGGCGTCGCGTTCGACGGCACCGGCTACGGCCCGGACGGCACGATCTGGGGCGGCGAGTTCCTGATCGCTGACCTGGCCGGCTACCGGCGCGCCGCCTACCTGGAGCCGGTGCCGATGCCGGGCGGCGCGGCGGCCATCCGGCAGCCCTGGCGGATGACCGCGAGCTACCTGGCCGCTGCCTACCCGGACGGTGCCGGGCCGGCGGGCCTGGCCGTGCGGGCCCGTAACGAGCGGGCCTGGGGGACCATCGCGGCCATGGCCGAGCGCGGCATCAACGCGCCGCTGACCTCCAGCGCCGGGCGCCTGTTCGACGCGGTCGCGGCGCTGCTCGGCGTGCGCGACGCGATCAGCTACGAGGGCCAGGCGGCCATCGAGCTGGAGCAGCTCGCCGACCCGGCCGAGCCGGGCTGCTACCGGGCCGCGGCCGACGGCGGCGAGCCGCTGCGCATCGCCGCGGCCGACCTGGTCCGGGCGGCGGCCGGTGACCTGGGCGCGGGAGTCAGCGCGCCGGTCATCGCGGCCCGCTTCCATAACGGCGTCGCCGCGCTGATCGAGGAGACCTGCGTGACGCTGCGGGAGCGCTGCGGACTGGACACTGTGGCGCTGTCCGGCGGGGTGTTCCAGAACCTGCTGCTGGCCGACCGGGTCGTGAGCGCGCTGGCGCGCCGCGGCTTCCGGGTGCTGACCCACCGCCGGGTGCCGTGCAACGACGGCGGGATCAGCCTGGGCCAGGCAGTGATCGCGGCATCCCGGCCGCCGGAGCCGGCCGCCGGCTGAAATGCCGGTCGATCTCGTTGGCGTAGCGGCGGCCGAGCTCGGCGCCATGGCGGCGGACCCAGTCGGTGAGCACCGTGTCCCCGGTGGTCGGGCCGTCCGAGTCGGCCAGCCCATCGGCCATGGCGTGGTACTCGTCGGCCGTCAGGAGGGTGTCGCGCAGCGCCGCGCCCAGGATCCCGGACAGCACCGGGACCAGCCCGCCGGGCACCGGCAGCAGGACCGCGCGGCTGCCCACCGCGGACCGGATCGACGTCACCAGCTCGCGGAACGTCAGGGACTCCGGTCCCACCGCGTCGGTCACTTCCTGGTCCGCCCCGGCGCCGAGCCGGACGCACAGCGCGGCCAGGTCGTCGACGTGGATGCCGCGGATCCGGTAGTCCCCGCCGCCGCCCAGGGCGAAGGCCGGCAGGCGGCGCAGCAGCCACGCGATGTTGTTGACCAGCACGCCGTCGCCGCCGAACAGGATGGCCGGGCGCGCGATGGCGTGCGGGATGCCGCACTCGGTCAGGATCTGCTCCACCTGGGCCTTGCCCCGGAAGTAGGGGTAGGCCGAGTCCAGGCTCGGGTGGGTGATGGATACGTGCACGATCCGCCGCACGCCCGCCTGCGCCGCCGCGGCGAACAGGATGCGGCTGTTGGCGACGGCCGCCTGGTGATCGACGGCGCCGCGGGCGAAGCGGACCCAGTAGGTGTTGTAGAGGGTATGCGCGCCGCGCAGCGCCCGGGCCAGGCCCGCCGGGTCGGTGAAGTCGAGCGGCGCGACGGCCAGCGGCGTCCCGGCCGGAGCGCGCTGCGGGTGCCCCGTGAGGGTCCGTACCTCGTGGCCGGCCGCCTGCAGCTGCCGGGCGATGGCGGCGCCGGAGTAGCTGAACGCCCCCGTGACCACGTCTACCTGCGCTGAGGTCATGCACTGCTCCCGTCTGCGGGGGCGCCGCCGGGCCGCAGCCCGAGGCTCCCGGTGAGATCGGCCAGGCCGGCCAGCAGCGCCGCCCGGTCGAACAGCGCGAGGGCCGCGTCGGTGTTCCCGTCCAGGCTGGCCAGCAGCTCGAGGCCGAGGAAGCCGGCCACCAGGCCGTGGGCCACCTCCTGGGCGGGCACCAGCGAGCGCAGCGGCGAGCCGGCCAGCGCCCGGCCGACGGCCTCCTGGGCCAGCTCCCGCCACGGCGCCATCCGGGCCGCGACCTGCTCGCCGAGCCCGTCGACCGACTGGGCGCCGGTGATCATCTCCACCAGCACGGTGATGTGCCCGGCGGCCAGGTCCTCGCGGAAGATGGTCCGAGCCGACTCCACGAGCTCCGTCAGCGACCCGGCCCGGGACAGGAGCACCCGGTAGGAGGCCATCCGCCGCCCGGCGAGGTCGTCCAGGGCCGCCAGCAGCAGGTCGGTGACCGAGCCGAAATGGTAGAAGACCAGCGCCTGGTTGCAGTCGGCCCGGCGGGCGATCTCGCGCGCGCTGGCCCGGGCGAACCCGACCTCGCGCAGTGCGGCCTCCGCGGCCGCGATGAGCGCCGCGCGGGTGTCGGCCGACTGCGAGTGCTCGCCGGCGCTGCTCCGCGGCGGCCGCGGACCTGACTTCGCCACCACTGGCTCCTTATAAGCGAAAAGTTTGAGCAACTGCTCAAATGGTAGCAGCGCGAGCCCGTCCGCGCTACGGGCGCCCTGGGTCCGGGCTTTACTCGTGCGGCACGGGGACGCGCCGGCGCAGCCAGTCGAACCAGGCCTGCATCCCGTCGCCGGTCGTGGCCGAGACCTGGAGGAACAGCGCGTCCGGAGTGACCTTGCGCAGGCCGGAGGCATAGTCGCGGACGTCGAAGTCCACGTACGGCAGCAGGTCGGTCTTGTTCAGCAGGACCAGGTCGGCCTGCCGGAACATGTGCGGGTACTTCAGCGGCTTGTCCGCGCCCTCGGTCACCGAGGCCAGGACGACCCGGGCCTGCTCCCCGAGGTCGAACAGCGCCGGGCAGACCAGGTTGCCGACATTCTCGATCATCACGATGGAGCCGCTGGGCGGGTCCAGGACGCGCAGCGCCCGCGACAGCATGTCGGCGTCAAGGTGGCAGCCGACTCCGGTGTTGACCTGCACGACCTTGCTGCCCGCGGCGAGGATCCGGCTGGCGTCCAAGGCGGTCTCCTGATCCCCTTCCACCACCGAGATCGAGGCCCGTCCCGCCATCCCGCGCATCGTCGCTTCCAGCAGCGTGGTCTTCCCGGCCCCGGGCGAGCTCATCAGATTGATGGCCAGGATGCCGCGCCCGGTCAGCCACGCGCGGTTGTCCTCCGCGAGCTCGTCGTTCTTGGCCAGGACCTTCTGCTGCAGCTCGATGGTCCGCGGCCCGTCGGGCGCCTGCAGCGAGTGGAGCTCCCCGGCGGCCGGGGGCTCATGGTCGGCTGGCCCGTGGTCGGCTGGCCCGTGGTCAGGGTGCACGTGATCGGCGTGCCCGGGACCCGAGTGCCCGTGACCGGAGTAGCCGTACTCGGAGTGCCGGTGGTCCCGGCCGAGGTCATGAAGGTGCTCAGCGACGAGCAGCCGGACCACCCCGCCCGATGAGCAACCGCAGGTCGCACACATGTGTCATCCCACCTGAACAGACGTGATCTTGAGGTCCTGCCCGGCCAGCACCGTTACCTCGGCGCTGCCGCACGGGCAGATGGCGATCGGGCCGTCTGGCTCGAAATTGACGCCGCACACGCGGCAGCTGCACAGGCCCGGCGGC
>Ga0193726_1001009_pt1 | contig 24542 bp, 12 predicted proteins | sample H2c1metaG_FD_144928 | JGI IMG/M metagenome (GOLD analysis project Ga0193726, IMG submission 144928) | Soil microbial communities from a riparian zone of the East river system, Colorado, United States - H2c1 | ecosystem: Environmental > Terrestrial > Soil > Riparian zone | place: USA: East River...
GGCGCTTATCAGAAAATCGTGCAGCAACTGGCTTTCCAGCCCCCGTTCGCCGTCACCGCGACCAATGTGGAGTCGCTCACAACTCCATTCGCAACTCCGCTTACTCTGGAGAATGGATTTCCCTCGCCTGCCTCGGGCTCGGTGACCAACAGCTACGGCGTCGATCCGAACTACAAGCTGGGTTACGTACAGATCAGGAATCTCGATATCCAGCAGGAAATTCGACCAACCCTGATATTGAATCTCGACTACACCGGAACCAAAGGTACCCGGCTGGATATTCTCGAGGCCCCCAATCGTATCCCGGCCGGAATTCGCATTCCAAACGTCGATGCTTTCAACTGGGAGGATTCCCAGGGCGATTCCGAAGCCAACGCGGCCTCCGTCCGGATACGAAAGCGGCTTCAACGCGGAGTCTCGATAGGAGGAACCTATACCTTCTCGAAGGCGATCGATGATGCTTCGACCATCGGGGGCGGATCGACGATTGTGGCCCAGAACGCGTTCGACGTTCCGGCGGAACGGGGACTCTCCAGCTTCAACCAGACCCATAAATTCTCGGCAGACTATGTTTGGGAACTGCCCTTTGGCCACGACCGGCGCTGGTTGACCAACAGTAGTCCGCTGCGCGCCATCTTCGGTGACTGGCACTGGAGCGGCGATTGGACGATTGCATCAGGCCTTCCCTTCACCCCCAGAATCTTGAATGACATTTCTGATGTGAACCGCGGCACCAATGGCACTCTCCGGCCCGATCTGGTTCCAGGGCAATCCATCAGCCTTCCCCATCCCGGCAGAAATGAGTGGTTTAATACGGCTGCATTCATGGAGCCATCCGCCGGACCCAACGGCCAGCCCTACGGCGACGCCCGCCGCAACAGCATCATCGGTCCCGGCAGTTTGGTCTTTGATATGGCGATGACGAAGGTCGTCCCTTTGAAAGACAATCGCAGTCTGGAATTTCGCGCCACGGCCGCGAATATTTTCAATCGGCCACAGTTCGCTTCCATCGATACCAACCTGAATTCCCCCACGGCGGGGCAAGTGATCGGAGTTGGCGCCATGCGGACTATCCAGTTGATTGCGCGGTTCCGTTTCTGAGAGACCAGCGATGAAGATCTGCACCGATCGACGAGTGAGCAAAATTCTGGCGCTGCTATTGCAGTTCGCGCTGCTCGGCCGGGGTGCTTTCGCTCAAAGCGATTACACCTTTCGTTCCGAGACGGAAATCGTTCTGGTGAATGTAACCGTCCGGGACAAGAGCGGCAACCTGGTGCGCGACCTCAAGCCAGCAGACTTCAAGGTGCTGGAGGATGGCAAGGCGCAGCACGTCGTATCTTTCGATCTGGAGAACACCGACGCCCTGCCGGCGCGGGATGTGGCGCAGGTGAAACCGCTGGAGAATGCCGAGGCTCCGGCCGCTGCTAGGAATCTGCCTGCCGATGCGGCGCTGCAATACAAGGATCGTCGGTTGATTGTCTTGTTCTTTGATCTTTCCGGCATGCAGCCCGATGAAATCGACCATGCCGCGACGGCCGCCGAAAATTACGTGGACAAACAGATGGCGCCGGCGGACCTGGTGTCGATTGTCTCGCTCGCGAGTTCCTTGCAATTGAATCAGGATTTCACTTCCGACCACGCCCTGCTGAAGAAGGTATTGCAGTCGTTCAACGCCGGCTCGGGCCAGGGATTTGAAGAAGGAAGCACCGGCACGACGGAAGGCACTGCGGACACAGCAGGATCATTCACTGTGGATGACACCGAATACAACATCTTCAACACCGATCGGCGGCTGGACGCCTTGCGTTCGGTCGCCGATCAGCTTTCGCATATCAACCAGAAAAAGTCGCTGATCTATTTTTCCAGCGGGATGGACCGCACCGGAATTGAAAATCAATCGGAGTTAAGGTCAGCAACCAACGCGGCGGTGCGCGCAAACCTGTCGATTTACACGCTCGACATTCGTGGGCTGCAGGCCCTCGCCGCCGGAGGTGAGGCGCAAAACGCCAGCCTGCGCGGCACTTCGCCATACTCGGGCCAGTCCACGCTCAATGCGCTGAACTCGAACTTCACAACTCAGGAAACCCTGGTCACGCTGGCGGGCGACACCGGGGGTCGCGCTTTCCTCGACTCCAACGATTTCAGCAAAGTGTTTGCAGGCGTGCAGGACGATACTTCCACCTACTATGTTCTCGGCTACCACAGCACGAATCCCGCGCGTGACGGGCATTACAGGCGCATCGCCGTCAGCATCACCCGGCCGGGGCTGAAAATCGAATACCGCCGCGGCTACTACGCCCCCGCCGATTATAAGCACGCCAATAAGGACGATCGCGAACGCCAGCTCGAACAGCAACTGACGTCCGGCTTGCCGGCCACCGATTTGCCCTTGTACTTAGCCAGCGGTTATTTTCGGATCGGCAACGACCGCTTCTTCGTGCCGGTTTCACTGGTGGTACCGGGATCAGAGATTCCATTCCTCAGCAACAGTTCCCAGGACAAAGCCACGTTAGATGTAATCGGGGTTGTGCTCGACAGTAACCAACGCCCGGTGGGGAACATGCGCGATACGGTGAGGCTGGCCGTAAGCACCTCGGCACAGGTAAAGCAAAAGAACGTGCAGTACGACAGTGGTTTCGTTCTTCCCATGGGGAAATATCACTTCAAATTCGCGGTGCGGGAAAACCAGACCGGACGCATGGGTTCATTTGAAGCCGACGTTGCTGTTCCCGACCTGAAGACCCAGCCGCTCAAAATGAGTTCGGTGGTGCTGGCGAATCAAATCCAACCATCGGCGAAGAAAAAGAACGCGGACAATCCGCTGGTACGCGACGGCTCGGAGATCGTTCCCAGCGTCACTCACGTTTTTTCAAGTGGACAACATCTGTATCTTTACTACGAAGTCTATGATCCCGCCCTCGACAACCGGGAGAACCATGCCGGTATCCGGGTGCTGACCAATGTGGCGTTCTTTCAGGGAAGGGCCAAGGTCTACGAGACGCCGCTGGTGGTCACCAAAGAGCTGAGCGCGGGGAAGCGGCAAGCCGCGGTGTTTCAACTGGACGTTGCCTTAACGCAGTTCAAGCCCGGTTTCTACACTTGCCAGGTAAACGTTGTCGACGACGCTGCCGGACACTTTCTGTTCCCCCGGGTTGGGCTGTTGGTGCGAGCCGAGCACCCGCCCGCCGATCCGGCCCGGCGCGATGCCGCACAGCGCTGACCATGCCGCGCGACCGGGAACGCTTGCAAGCAAGTCCTCCCACCATCTCGAACGAGGGTCGATAATAAAGGTCGCTCGGGGGCTTCACTTTTCCCGGAAAACCTTTAATATCTAAGGCCTCCCCAGGTCCGGGAGGACTGCGCAATGGAGGTCCCTGCCACACCCCGAAAGCTTGCCGGCCGCTACGAGGTCAGGCAAGTCCTCGGCCAGGGTGGCATGGGCTTGGTCTATCGGGCGTACGACACTGTCATTCACCGCGACGTCGCGCTGAAAACCCTTCTCGACCTCCCCGATCCAGGATCCCTTCAACTGTTTTACCAGGAATGCAATGTGCTCGCCTCCTTGAGCCATCCCAACATCGTGGAGATTTTTGATATTGGCAAATTTGAGGAAGAGGGCAAGTCGAAACCCTACTTCGTGATGCCGCTGCTTCCGGGCACGACTCTGGAAGAATTCATTAAAAATGCGAGCCATCGCCTGACCGTCGAGCGCACGGTTGAAATCATTTCGCAAACCTGTCGGGGATTGCAGGCGGCGCACGAGCGTGGCCTGGTCCACCGCGACCTGAAGCCGAGCAACATTTTTGTCATGGAAGATGACTCGGTCAAGATTATCGATTTCGGCGTCGCCCACATGACCGACAACCATACAACCAGAGGCCAGAAGGGAACCTTGCTTTACATGTCACCCGAGCAGATTGAGATGAAGCCGATCTCTGCGCTTTCCGACATGTTTTCCTTGAGCGTGGTTTGCTACGAAGCCCTCACCGGCAGGCAGCCGTTCCAGCGGGCGCGCGGAGACGAAATCGTGGATGCAATTTTGCGCCAGGTTCCGCCTTCGGCGTCGGAGCTGAATCCGGCGGTGAGTGAATCCATCAGCCGCGTGGTGCACAAGGGAATGGCGAAGCAGCCCTGGCACCGTTTTGCCAGCGTGCGGGATTTCGCCGATACGCTGAACAAGGCAATGCGCAACGAGACCATCGAATTCTTTGACGCGGCGCGTACCCGGCCGCGACTGGAACGAGCGACCAAGGCGCTGGAGGAAGGCGACCACCAGTTCGCCGATGAAATTTTGGGTGAGTTGGAAGCGGAGGGTCACATCGATCCTTCCCTGAATGCCCTGCGGCAGCAGTTGTCGACATCGGTCCGCCGGAAGACGGTCGCGCAACTGATGGACGCGGCCCGTGCGCGCTTCGATGAAGAAGAAGATCCGATGGCGCTGCAGAAGTTGCAGGAGTTGCTGCAGATTGAGCCCGATCACGCGGCTGCATTGACGTTAAAAAGGAGGATCGAAAGCCGGCGCAGTGAACGACAGATTGAAGCCTGGTACAAGCTGGCTCGTCAGCACATCGACAATCATGCCTATCCCCATGCGCGCGAAGCTTTGCAGAATGTGCTGCAGCTCAACCCCAGCGAAACCCGCGCTCTGCAATTGATCCCGGAGGTGGACCGGCAGGAGCAGGAATACAACAAGCTTCGCCAGGAAAAAGCTCAGATCCATCTTGCCGCCATGGAAGCGTGGAAAAAGGGGGATGTGAGCAGTGCGCTGACCAAGCTGGCAGTCGTTTTGGATCTCGACCGGCGCGCTCCAGATTCGTCCAATCCCGAACGGGGCGCCTCTTATCAAAGTTTCTACAACCAGGTCCGCTCAGAGCACGACGCCATGAACACGGCCTACGCCGAAGCGCGAAAGTATCTCACGGATCGTAATTTCGCCAAGGCTCTGACGGCATGCGAAGCCTATCTGGTCAAGTATCCTGGCAACGCAATTTTCCAGGCGCTCAAATACGACGTTGAGGAACAACAGCGGCAGGAACTCTCCGCGTTCATTGCTTCGGTCGACCGGCGAGTGGAAGCCGAACCGGATTTGGACAAGCGCCTGAACATCCTTAAGGAAGCGCTGGAGCTGCATCCCGGAGAATCGCATTTTGAACGGGCGTTGCGGCTGGTTCGGGACAAGCGCGACCTGGTGAACTCGATCGTGACCCGCGCTCACCAACATGAGGAGCAGGGAGCTTTCAACGACGCGGTCAATGACTGGGAGATCTTGCGCACGATTTACAGCCCCTATCCCGGGTTGAAATTCGAGATCGAGCGCCTGCAAAAACGCCGGGAACAGCAATCTCGCACGGAAGCCAAGACCGGACTCATTGAGCAGATCGACGCTTATCTGCATTCCAGCAATTACTCGCGCGCGCTGGACCTGCTGGACAAGGCGGCGGTTGAATTTCCCTCCGACGCGGAACTGGGGGAGCTCGGAAAACTCGCGCGCGAGGGAGTGGAACGCGCCGCGAGAGCGCAGCAATGGATGACGCAAGGACAGGATCTGTGTGCGCAACAACAATTTGCGGATGGACTCAAGCTACTGCGAGAGGCCTACGAACTCGACGAGCACAACTCTCTGACCCGCGCGGTGCTGTCCAACGCATTGATCGAGCAGGCGCGGCTCATCGTCGATAGCCATTGGCAGGAAGCCGAGCAGTTGACGCAACAGGCGCTCGAATTGAATCCCGGACACCCGCTGGCGAAAACCGTTCGCACTCAAATCCTCGATCAAAGACGCGAGCAGTATGTGAACGAAGCTGTATCGCAAGCCCGCAAGTTGCAGGCTGCGGGAGACCTGGCGGGCGGGTTGGCCCTGATCGAAGGAGGACTGTCGGTCTATCCCCGTGAGCCGCGCCTGATCCAGATTCACGATACCTTGCAAAGGGAGTTGCAGTCGCAGCAGCGCCAGACGCGCCGCCGCGATCTCGACGAGTTGCGGAGGATGGAGCGGGAAGCCGAAGCCGTCAGCGATGACAACGCCAGGCAGGCTCTGGGCGAGCGGGTGAAAATGCTCGCCGGCAAATACAAAGATGAGGAAGTTCTTGCGGCTGCAAACGGTCTGTTGACGCGCTTGCATATGGCTCCGGCGCTCGAAGCGCCGGGCCGGGGGCAAACCGCAGAGGAGTCTCCCCAGACCGAAACCTTGGCGGCAGGCAATACCGCCACCTACGTTCCGTCCCCCTCTGGGGCCAAGCCTCCCGCGGACGCTTCCCCGGGTTCGGTTGCGGGCGAGGGGGTGGTCAAGACTCCAGTCCGGCCTCCTGAACCGCCGACGCCAGGCTCGTGGGCTCGCGGGCTCAAAGCCGGGCTTCGCGGAATTCGCGAAACGGTGTCGTTCCCCGGTCTCGACGGGCTCAACCGCTTTGCGCGGAGCCGCACCGGCAAATGGGTGGGCACGGCAGCGGCCGCAGCAGTTTTGTTGATCGCGGCACGGTTATTCATCGCTCGACGTCCCCACGCCGGCGGCGCCCCGCCGCCTTCGACCCAGGTCCTGATGCGCATCCACACCTCGCCGGGAGCCACCATTCGGATTAACCATGAGATCCGCGGAACTTCCGATCTGCAGGCAGAATTCCCCGAGGGCTCCTACCAGGTCGAAGCTCAGTTGGATGGTTATCAGTCCAAAACCAGTTCGATCGAACTCAAAGCCGGAGCATCAAACTTGCTCGATCTGACTTTGGAGCCCGCGCTTCTGATGCTCAGGGTTTCTTCCGATACCGGCATCGGGAGAGTGGCTTTCGACGCCCAGCCCGTGGTTGATATTCAGGGCGCTCAGTGGACGCTCGACAAGCTATCGTCCGGCGATCACACCGTGAAGTTTTCCGGCCCGCAGGGAAATGCGTCGTTCTCGTTTTCCGCGGCTCCAAATGCTTTGCCTGCGCTCAAGAGCCCCATTGCGGCCCACGGAGTCCTGGCCGTAATTGTCGCGAACCTGGGAGGGCAACTCCATGTCTATTGCAGCGATTCCGCGGCGAAGGTGACTTTGGACCGGCAGCCGGCAGTCGAGGCGGCGGAGAACGGACTGGATCTCACCCCCGTCGCGGCCGGTGCGCATCAATTGGCGGTAAGCCGCGGCAAGGACGAGTACAAACTGGACATTGACGCCGGTCCGGCACCGACGCTGACCACTTTTCTGCAGTCCGGACAGAACATCGGCACCATCCTGATCGTGGCCGGTCAAGACAAAGCCAGAGTCCTGTTGAATGGCAGACCACTGGAGAGCACCGGGCCGAACGGCCAATTGAGGATCCCGAATCTCCAACCGAAGGAGTACACGGTTCGGGTTACGAAGAATGGATTTCAGGAGCTTCCCGAGCAGAAGATTCGCATCCGCAAAGGCGAAGAGGCAAGACTCACTTTCAATCTGCAGCCCGTACCCCATATCGCGGCTCTTTGGATTCAGGGCGCCACTCCCGGCGCAATTCTTTCCATCGACCAGACGCCAGTGGGAACTGTTCAAGCGGACGGGAATTTGAGCGTGCCTTCGGTGAGTCCCGGCGACCACATCCTCGAATTGCGCAAAGACCGATTCAGACCGAAGCAGATGACCAGGCACTTTGCAGCCGGCGTGGTGGTTTCCTTGGTCGGTTCTGAGGCGACTCTGGATGCAGCGTCGGGAGACCTGAAAGTAGCCTTCTCTCCCGCCGACGCTACGGTGACCCTGACCAAGTCAGGCGAAACTCCGATCAAGCTGGGTAGCGGAATTGTGCAGAGTCTGCCGCCAGGTCCGTACGTTTTGACGGCACGGACTGCCGACGGAGTGGCTCGTTCCGCCACTGTAGAAGTCGTCGCAGGACAAGCCAGAAACATGGATCTGCAGCTGGCGCCTGGTGGAATGTCCCAGTGGGCCGATTCCCAGGGGTGGAAGTTGGAAAACGGCAGCTACGTTCATCGCGGTGGGGACTATGTTTTGTACGACGCTTCACCGACAGTTGGAACATTTGTATTTTCAGCCGTGCTGCTGAAGGGCCGCAGGTTGCAATGGGTTGTGAACTACACCGACCCGAACAACTACGGTTTGTTTCAGATGGACGAGAATTATTTTTACCGGACCGTCTTGCGCAATGGAGTAAGAACCGAGGAAGGCAAATTCCCGCTGAAGGCTGAAAAAAGAGCCTTTCGCACCCTGCAAATCCGGGTGACGCCGTCGGAAGTTGTTCATCAAACTCGGCGTGGCGACGCCTGGGTCGTCGTGGATAAGTGGACCGGCTCCGCCGGAAACCTCAGCCAGGGGAAATTTGGTTTTTACATTCCGGGAAGCGATCAGGTGGCGCTCTCGGGGTTCAGTCACTATCCGGATTTGAACTTGCAGCGTTAGCCTCCGAACTTCGCTTGGAATCCGCGCCAGAAGCCAAATTCGTGCACCATATGCAAAATATTTCACCTAACACAAGTCCATTGTTTTGTACTTGACTCCCGCGATTCGGTAGTGGCACACTTCACAGCCTCATTGCCGGAACCCGTTGTTGGTGTTTGGACTCCGACAAGAATCAAGTCAGGCCCAGAAAAATTGAAGCGCGTCACGATGTTCCCTTGCATGTCAGTGCTGTTGGTCGCAAACTCCCGGCGTCCTCTCACACAATTAAAGACAGCTATGGAGTTGCGTCCCCGCGGCGAAACAACATTCATCGCACTCTCCCAAGGAGCTATACGCATGTCGATTCGTAGTGGTCAATCGCAAATCCGTGCCGGAATTCTCGCCTTGATTGCAATTACGCTGCTTGCAGGTTCAGTGTTTTCGCAAACGCCCAGCAGAACACCCCGGTTGATGCCCAACGCGCAAAATCTTGGTCCGGAGAATCTATCCAAGCCGGCGACCGTCACCATCTGGCTGAAGCCGCATAACAAGGCGGGACTCGATGAAACGGTCCGCCAGATGTATCAGAAGGGATCGCCCAGCTATCATCGCTGGCTCACGCGAGCGCAGTACAACGCGAGCTTCGCACCGACCGCGGAAGAGATGGCTACGGTGAAGCAGTTTCTGGCTTCGCGCAATCTGCGCATCTCGAACGTCGGCAAGAACAATCACTTCATCTCGGCGCAAGGTAGCGTCAGCGACATTCAGAGCGCCTTCCACGTTCAGATCAACCGGTTCCAGATGAATGGGGAAACCTTCCGGGCAAACACGGCGGAACCTTTGATCGAGGGACCTGCTGCGAAGCTGGTGGCTTCCGTGCAGGGATTGACCGACCTGAAGTACAAGTCACACGCGCGGCAGCCCATTGATCCTGATACCGGCAAAGCTTTCGCGTCCATTCCTCTTGCCTCCGCCGCGGGACCGAATGGCTTGTTCTTTGCGGGAAATTGCTTCACCGCTCCAATTACGCGGAAATTCAGGACCGGGCATGGCGGCCCGATCGGAGAGTACTCCGGCAATCGCTATGGTTCGAAGCTCACATCCGCCGTCCCGAATCTGCCGCCCTGCGGATACGATGCTGCTGAAATACAAAAAGGCTACGGCCTGACCGCGCTTTACAAGAAGAAATGGGATGGTACCGGCCAGAACGTCGTGATTGTCGATGCCTTTGGTTCGGACACGATTCTTGAGGATAGCAATGCGTTCTCAAAGTTAAATGGCCTCCCTGCCCTCACCGATGATAATTTCGCGATCTTCCTTCCGACGGGCCCGACATCTTGCGGAGCAGACTGCGGATGGAACGTGGAAACCTCGCTCGACGTGCAATGGGCGCACGCGGTAGCTCCGGGGGCAAACATTGCGCTCGTCCTCGGTGCGGACAACTCCTTTACCAATCTCGATCTCGCGGTTCTGTTTGGCATCGAGACTGGCTTGGGCAATACCATCTCCAACAGCTGGGGAATCGAGGAAGCCTTGCTCCAGGAATTCCTGCCCTCCGAACTCGAAGTCCAGAACGACTTGAATGAGATGGGAGCGGCACTGGGCGTGTCGGTGAACTTCTCCAGCGGAGACGATGGAGACTACTTCGCCAAGGACGGCTTGACCACGGTAAACATGCCGGCCAGCTCTCCATTTGCCACGGCGATTGGCGGCACCAGCTTGTTTTTGAAGGCAAGCCGCCAGATGAACTTCCAAACCGGCTGGGGCAACAACGAGACGCGTCTTGCCGAAGTAACTCCGAATCCGCCGGTGGTTCCACCCCTGTCTCTAGGTTTTGTATTCGGGGCAGGCGGAGGCACCAGCGCGGTCTGGCCCTCACCGGCGTACCAGAGCAGCTTGAGCAGCAGCTGGCGCATGGTTCCCGACATCTCCTATGTCGCGGACCCGTTCACCGGAGTTGAAATCATTCTCACCAGCAGTGGTGTTTCGGGCGATCCGAAGAGTGTGGGCGTGATCGGTGGGACCAGTCTGGCCTGCCCCATGTTCTCCGCTTTGTGGGCGATTGCAAATCAGGCCAATGGAGCACCGCTCGGTCAGGCTGCACCCCTGGTCTACGGGTTGCCGGCTGACGCCATCAGCGACATCACCAACCTCAGCTCTCCGCACAATGTGGCCGGCCAGATTGTGCACCCGCCGGATCCGCCGATCATCGAGTCTGCCAGTGACTTGGCGCAGCCGTTGGGGAACACGACTGACTTTGTCAGTGCGCTCTACAACGGTACCTCAACTCGTTGGTACGCTCTTACCTTCGGGACCGACTCGTCTCTGACAACCGGTCCGGGATGGGACAACGTAACTGGCGTGGGCACGCCGAATGGCTTGGCCTTCGTCAACGATGTGGTCGCGGCGGCGAACCAACCGTAGGACTGAATCCCAGCCAGGTTCGCATTCTCCAACCAGGGTCGTCCGAAAGGACGACCCTTTTTCACCGGGGAGGTTCTTCGACGTTGACTGCGATCTGTGGAAGCACCGCCCGGAGCAGTGCCACAAAATCTTCCTTCACCCGCTCGCCCGTCTTCAAGACTTCCTCGTGATGAATGGGTTTGTCGAGGATTCCCGCGGCTGCATTGGTGACGCAGGAGATTGCCAGAACTTTCAATCCCATGTGGCGGGCGACAAGAACCTCGGGAATGGTCGACATGCCGACCAGGTCTGCGCCAATGGTTCGGAGATAGCGAATCTCCGCTGGAGTCTCGTAGCTCGGGCCGAGAAGCCCGGCGTAGATTCCCTGATGAAGCGGTTTCCCCATCTTGCTAGCGGCTGCGAGGGCCATGTCGCGGTAGGGCTTCCAGTAGGCCTCTGTCATGTCGGGAAATCGCGGACCAAAGCGCTCATCGTTGGCTCCCGCCAGCGGGTTTTGACCCTGCAGATTGATGTGGTCGGTAATCACAACCAGCGCGCCTGACTTGTATTCCAGATTGATTCCCCCGGCCGCATTGGTAAGGATCACAGCGTGGATCCCCATGTGGCAGAAGACGCGCATGGGAAACGCCACTTCCTGGGGCGAATAGCCCTCATAGAGATGCACGCGCCCCTGCATGACTGCAACCGGAATGTCTCCCACTTTGCCGACGACCATTTGCCCGGCGTGGCCTTCGGCGGTCGAACGCGGAAAGAATGGAATGTTCTCGTAAGGAATCCGGATGGGTTCAGACAGTTGGTCGGCAAACGCTCCCAGGCCCGAACCAAGCACGAGGCCGATCTTGGGGAATAATGGCGTCTGCGAGAGCAGGAATTTGGCGGCCGATTCGGCGCGAGTAAAATCGTCCTTCATGGATAGGTTTTAGATGCCCGGAATCGGAGAAAGTTGAAAGGCAAATTCTAGCATTGGAGCAGATACGGTGGAGCGGCGATCTTGGGCGGTGCGGTGAGAGGGGGATCTGCGCTTTTTAGCCGCCAGGCCGCGCGGGCAACAGCCCACCGCGCAAGCCGCGGGACCGCTGGCAGACGGGCCAGCCCAGCGGGAGAAAGAAATCGCTCTCCGCACCGCATCGCTAGAACTTCGTTTCAAATCCGGCGAGCTCCGTTTCCAAGCCCCATTGCGCCCGGGCGTGTTCGCTGGAATCAAGAAACCTTTGGCAGGCCGCCGATATTTTGCCGAAGCTGCGAGAATCAGAGGCACAAGCCCGCACCGGACGAGCCGCTTTGAAGTCGGCCCACAGGCTGGCTCCCGGAAGGAAGCTGTGTTCCAGACTCTGCCGCGCCATCTTCTTGAGGTCGGCATAGGAGAGATGATAGGTCTCCGTGGCCCGTAGAAATTCATGGGTCATGTCCGATCGCGACACTCCCTCGTCGTCGGTTGCCAGGGCAACCGGGACTCCGAACCGCAGGTACATCGGCAAAGGGTGGCCGCGGCCGCTCACGCCCAGGATCAAATCGCTGGAAGTCAGGCAGATTTCCACCATCACATTTCGCCGCGCCATCTCGTGGAGAAGTCCGACGGCATCTTTCTCGTTCATCACAGCCACGCCGTGTCCGATGCGTTCAGCATGGCCGCGCTCGACTGACTCGCGGATGTGAAAGCTCAATCCATCGGGGGGCACCAGGCCCATGGCCAATTCCCCGGCATGCAGACTAATGTGCACCTGGGGATAAACGCCGTGGAGATAATCGAGCATCTGCATGTGCAGCTCGAAGTCATGCATGGGAACGTACCAGTCTTCGGGCATGACCAGATTGAGGCCCACGAAGCGCGGATCAGTCTCTGCCAGCTCAAATCCAAGCAGGATTTGCGCGAACACCGACGGCCTGGGTAGCCCCCGTAAGACCTGATAGAGATAGCGGACGTTGACATTGCAGCCGGGATCGGCCGCGGCGGTACCGCAGTTGAGTTTCGAGTGCACCTTGGCTTCGTCCTGGTCCAGTCGTTTACGGGTTGCGGCGACGATGTCCCCCAGCCCGCCAGCCAACAAGCCCTGCCGCATTTTGGCGAAATCGTCGTCCCATCCGAGTTTCGCTCCCAGTTGCGCTGACTGGGCATCGTCTGCGGTGTGCATGAATTCGACATATTGAAGGTGGTCTGCTGCGGCGCGCGATGCCGCTTCCGCCAGGGCGCTCGCGGTGTGAGCGTAGGACCCCAGCGAAAACTTTTCGAAGGTGGCGAAGAAATGATCGTGGCCCGATTGGTCGCCGGTTTTCCAATTGCGCATGGACCAGGCATCGACGATCGAGTTGTAAAGCGCATGATCCTGGTAAGCGCAACCAACCGCAGGTTTGCTGGTGTGCTTTTCGCAAGATGCATCGCATGGCGGAGCGACGAGAATCGAGGTGGTTCGGTCCACGCACAGTCCGTCATCGACCGCGTAGTCGATCAGGTTTTCGGCGTAGAGTGCACCTTCCAAATGATTGTGAAGATCCCCGCCTTTGGGCATTTCGCGCATGAAAACCAGGAGCAGAGAGGGCTGAGTGCGTATGGATTCAAGATAGCGGCTGGTTCGTTGTTCTGCGCTGGGCCTGGATTGCCCAGCAGCCATTGCAACACGCAGCGCAACCGCGCCGATCAACAGGCAGCTTGTCAGTCGGCCCATGGTTGGTCTCCTGGAATGATGCGGTCTTTGGGAATGCGGTATTCTACCTCGCCTGCAGCCGCCCTCGAACCGGTCGCTTCGAAACTCCGGGAGAGTTCCATCCGGAAGCGGTGGCCAGCGCGTGGATAGAGCCGGCTCTTTATCCATATCCATCTCCGCACCTTGGACGCAAGGAATTTGAAGAACCGAAGCGGCACAATTCTGCTGGCATTTTCACACTTCTTTAACAATCCTTCCCTATAGTGACGCCTGAGCAACCCGCGACTTCCATTTGTTCCAGGAGAACTGAATGTCGACCGTAGCTGCTTCCCCCGCCTTAGAAGCCAAGTTAGGCAAGAGTCCCGGAAAAGTAGGAATGCTGGCATTCGGTGTCGTCCTATTGGTGGGCGTTTGTTACGCCGGATTCCACTTGCTCTCCGACCTTTCGACGGTGCACAGCGGATCCTGGCTGCCTTACTTGCTGTTGGGTCTGGCGCTCATGGTCGCCCTGGGGTTTGAGTTCGTGAACGGATTTCACGACACGGCGAATGCGGTTGCCACGGTGATTTACACCCACTCGCTTGAGCCGCATATCGCCGTGGTCTGGTCCGGCTTCTGGAATTTTCTGGGCGTGCTGACCTCCAGTGGCCTGGTGGCCTTCGCCATCATCTCCCTGCTGCCGGTGGAGCTGATCCTGCAAGTGGGCAGCAAGGCCGGCTTTGCGATGGTATTTGCGCTTCTCGTGGCCGCCATCCTCTGGAACCTTGGAACCTGGTATTTCGGTCTTCCGGCGTCGAGTTCCCACACCTTGATCGGCTCGGTAATCGGCGTGGGTATCGCCAATCAGTTGATGCAGGCCCGGTCCGGAACCAGCGGCGTGGATTGGGCGCAGGCCACAAGTATCGGGAAGTCGCTTTTCATCTCGCCCCTGGTGGGCTTCGGATGCGCCTATCTGCTTCTGTCGCTCATGAAGGCAATCATCAAGAACAGGGCGCTCTATGAAGCTCCCGTGGGCTCCGAGCCGCCACCTTTCTGGATACGCGCGCTTCTGATTCTGACCTGCACCGGAGTCAGTTTTTTCCACGGTTCCAACGACGGCCAAAAGGGAATGGGCCTGATCATGTTGATTCTGATTGGAACCGTCCCCACCGCCTATGCCCTGAATCATGCGGTGACCAGGAAGGACTCCGATGATTTCATCGCCGTCTCCCAGCAAACCGCGGCGACACTCAACAAGTATGTGTTCCCGGGCGCAGTGATCGGCGATCCCCGAGAAGAAGTGACCGACTATGTCCGCACCAAGCAATTCACCCCGAACACCATGCTTGGGCTACGCGATTTGGTCAACGGTATCGGCAATGAGACGGTGCTGTTTGGCGAATTGTCCAAGGTGCCCAATGACCGGGTCCGCAACTTCCGAAATGACATGTATCTCGTCAGCGAGGCCTTCCGCCTGATGCTAAAAAACAAACAGGGCGACATTTCCGCCGCCGACTGGCAAGGGCTTTCCAACTACAAGCGGCACGTCGATCATGCCACCCGGTTCATTCCGGCATGGGTGAAGGTTGCCGTCGCCATGGCGTTGGGATTGGGCACGATGGTGGGCTGGAAGCGGATCGTGGTCACGGTCGGTGAAAAAATTGGCAAAGACCACCTGACCTACGGTCAGGGGGCTTCGGCCGAGATCACAGCGATGCTCACCATCGGTGCCGCCGACTGGTTCGGACTTCCCGTCAGTACCACGCATGTGCTTTCATCGGGCATTGCCGGCACCATGGCCGCCAATCACACCGGCCTGCAGTGGGCGACGGTGCGCAATCTACTCATGGCTTGGGTGCTGACGTTGCCCGCCGCCATGGTTCTGTCGGGATTTTTGTTCTGGGGATTCCGTAATATCTTCTGAGCGAAACCCAAGCGCGCGAGAACCCCGGATATCGGAACCCGCCGGGGTTCATCCCTCCGGTTGACGCCGCTTGAGCTCGTGACGCACGCTGCGGCCTTCCACCAGGTGAAACACCTCTTCCGCCAAATTCTTGGTGTGGTCCCCGGCGCGCTCAAAAGCCTGCGCCATAAACAGCAGATTGGTGCTGTACTCCCGCGGGCGCCGGTCGGTGCTCTCCAAATGCCGCCGGAACAGGGCGTGGCAAGTCTGATCAATCTGCGAGTCCGTCTTCAGCACCCAGGTGGCCGGTTCGACATCACGATCCACGAAGCCCGCGCGAACGCCGTCCAGCATTTTCCTGAGTGTCTCCGACATCGCGATGAGGTCGCGACGGTCGTCGGCCAGAAGGCGGGGGGTCACGGACTGGACTCGTTTTACCACCGACCATGTCAAGTCCCCGACGCGCTCCAAATCCGTAATAAACTTAAGGCAGGCGAGCAGCTCGCGAGCCTCAGCCTCGGTGACTTCCGTGATCGCGCTGGTGATTTTTTCATCCACCTGACGTTCGATCCGATCCAGTTCTTTTTCGCAGTCTTTGACCGCTAGAAACGCCATCTTCGACGAATTCCCGATAAACTCGCTGGTGTTGGCGGCCGCATCCCGGGCGACCAGGCAAGCCTGGCGAATGAGGCCGGTCATCTCTTTCGTGGATTCCGGTTCGCGCCGAAGCAATCGTTTGGCTTTCGCAAGCGTGGCCATAGGGTTTGTCGCAGCCCAGCTTAGCAGCCCGTCGACAAATAAAACAACGGCCCCTCGGAGCCGAGCATCATAGTAAGATGCTTGTCTCAGTTGAACGCATGGGGCGTGCGGGCGCTGGCTCTGAGAATTCCGCGAATGCGCCACCGGCGGCATTTCCTCTGTTTGCAGTTAGTTCTGAAGCCAGAAAATTCCCGGTGAAGGAGTAGCTCGGGTCCGTGGATATTGCGCAGAAATCGACCGGCGCTGCCGGCCTCCTGGGGGAGCGGTTTTCTGAGGTTCGCAACCTCAGCATGCGGCTCGCCGCGCCATTTTCCGCCGAGGATCAGATGCTGCAATCCATGCCGGATGCGAGCCCGGTGAAGTGGCACCTTGCGCACACCACCTGGTTTTTTGAGACCTTCATTCTCGCGCAGCACGCACGCAACTACTCGGCCTTCGATACGCGCTACACCTATCTGTTCAATTCCTATTACAAGAGACTTGGTGGACACCCGCTGCGCGGATCGCGAGGGCTGATGTCGCGCCCCAGTCTCGAAGAAGTCCACGCCTACCGCGCCCACGTCGATTCCGCTCTCCTCGGAGAGTTGGACGGGTTTCGCGAAGAAGTTTTATCGCTGATCGAACTTGGCCTGAATCACGAGCAGCAGCACCAGGAACTCATCGTGATGGACATCAAACATGCTCTCTGGTCATCCCCGCTGCACTGGGATGCGATTCCGAACCAGCGGAGGGAGCGGTCCGCGCCCTGCCCGAGCTGGATTGGGATCGAAGGGGGAATCCATTCCATTGGTCACGACGGCAAGGGATTCGCTTTTGATAACGAAGGCCCCCGGCATGAAGTGTTGCTGCGTCCGTTCCAGATCGCATCCTGCGCCGTCACCATCGGCGATTACTTGGACTTCATGACCGACGGTGGCTATCAACGTCCTGAACTCTGGCTCTCCGACGGATGGGACCAGGTGCAATCGCAGGAATGGCATGCGCCGCTCTACTGGGAGCGGCATGACGACGGGTCTTGGCATGAATTTGTAGCCGCCGGCGCGCAGGCAGGCACGAGGGCAGTCAATCGGGCCGAGCCGGTTTGTCACGTCAGCTTCTTCGAGGCGGACGCCTACGCCCGTTGGAGCGGTGCGCGCCTGCCAACCGAGCAGGAATGGGAGATCGCAGCCCTGCGCACGCCGACGAATGGCACCTTTCTCGAAGACAATGTTTTCCACCCGCAAGCCGCCGCCGGCGATGGATTTCAGCAAGCGTTGGGCGACGTCTGGGAGTGGACGGCCAGTCCGTATCTCGGCTATCCCGGATTTCAGTCAGCTCCCGGAGCGCTGGGCGAATACAACGGCAAGTTTATGTGCAATCAGTTCGTATTGCGGGGAGGCTCGTGTGCTACTCCTGCCAGCCACATTCGCGCGACCTATCGCAATTTCTTCCCGCCGCACACCCGCTGGCAATTCTCCGGACTAAGGTTGGCCAAATGATCGCACGTGAACTCATCTCGACACCCTCGTTTGCAGCGGAGGTTGAGCAGGGTCTGACCAGTGATCCCAAGACGCTTCCCTCCAAGTTGTTTTATGACGCTGCCGGCTCGGCTTTGTTCGAAAAAATTACCGAACTCCCCGAGTACTACCTGACCCGAACCGAGCTTGGCATTTTGCAGAGGCATGCGTCCGCGATGGCGCAGGCCGTGGGCCCGGACTCGACGATCGTCGAGTTGGGAGCCGGCACGGCTGCCAAGACCTGCACGCTGCTGCGTGCGTTTGCGAATCGTCAGATGCGGGTCCTGTATTTCCCCGTGGACATTTCCTGGGCGGCGCTCGCCGAAGCTCGAGAAAGAGTAAGCCAGAAGGTTCCCCAAGCTCATGTTCGACCGGTGGTCGCGGATTTCAGCGGCGGTTTCGGCTTCCTGCGTGACCTTCCCGGACGGAAGCTGGTTCTGTATCTAGGGTCGAGCATCGGCAATTTCGAGACACCCGCCGCCGTCGCTCTGTTGCGTTCCGTTCGCAACGAACTCAGCGCAGGCGACAGCCTCCTGCTCGGAACCGATCTGGCGAAGGATCCTTCCATTCTGCTGCCCGCCTACGACGACGCCCAAGGGGTCACGGCGGAATTTAACAAGAACATCCTGCGAAGGATCAACCACGATCTGGATGCAGATTTTGATCTTGACTGCTTCCGTCATGTCGCTCGCTGGAACGCCGCACAATCCCGCATGGAGATGCACCTGGAAAGCCTCGAACCGCAGACGGTGCATCTACGATCGCTAAATTTGCGGGTGAAGCTCGCCAGCCGGGAGCTCACGCACACCGAGAATAGTTACAAATACACCTTGGCCAGCGTGCGAGAAATGTTAAAGGCGTCGGGATTCTCCCTGCAAAAGAGCTGGCTCGATCGAAGAAAGTGGTTTGCCGTCCATCTGGCACAGGTTTAAAGGGAAATGGAATCGTCCTGGCCTGGGGGTTTCCCCGTGATGCCGGGTGCCGGTGGGGATCAGTTTTCTGCCTTCGCCGCCGCCGCATTGGAACTTCGCGCGCCTCCGTTATATCCTTGCGGCGTGCAACGCTCGCCAGACCGGTCTCCCACTTCAGGTCTTCTGCTCGGTCTGGTGGTCACGCTGGTTGCCGTGGTGGCGTATTCCTGGTACATCACACGGCAGATCAACGGTCTGCGCGAGCTGCAAAACAATCTTGCCGACCGGAACCGCAAAGACTCTCTTCAACTGCTGCGCATCCAGAATGAGCTGAACTCCCTCGCCCTTGCGATGCGCGACATGCTGGACAACGACGGCCCCTATCCGCTGACCGCCTGGTCCGCCCAGTTTCAACGTATGCGCACCGACCTGGATGACGCGCTGCATCAAGAAGCGCAATTCGCGGCAACCAGCAGGACTCCGGAGCAACGGCAGTATCTTGAAAGCTCACTCACCCAATTCTGGGACGCCGCCGATCGCACCTTCGCTCTGGCCCGAGGAGGCAAGGAAAAAGAAGCGAAGTCACAAATCCGTCTCTCTCTGCAGGCTCGGCAGGAAGCCCTGAGCACGGCGGTCGCCAGGCTGCTGGTCCAGAATAACGAGAGCCAGGAACAGGCCGGTGCGCGGATCAAAGAAATCTACGATCGCGTCCAACGGCAGGTTTACCTTTTTCTAACCGCAATTCTGACCGCGATCCTGCTCACCAGCTTTTATGTGATCCGCTCCAATCGGCGGCTGTTCACCCAGGTTGCGGTACTCTCGGACCAACGCAGTGAACTCGCCCAAAAACTGATTGCTACCCAGGAATCGACCTTGCGTTACATCTCACGGGAACTGCACGACGAGTTCGGACAGATTCTGACCGCCCTGGGATCCATGATCGGGCGCGCCAGAAATCACGCGCCGGAGGGTTCACCGCTCCGCTCCGAACTGCTGGAGGTGAGGGAGATCGCGCAAGGCGCCCTCGACAAGGTGCGCAGTCTTTCGCAAGCGCTGCATCCGGTGATGCTCGAGGAGGGCGGCCTCGAAAGCACTCTCGACTGGTACCTCCCGGTGTTCGAGAAGCAGTCGGGGGTTAAAATATCGTATGTAAAATCGGGGACGCCATTTGCCCTGGATGGCGACGCGGCCATCCACGTGTATCGCGTCGCGCAGGAAGCCCTGAACAACGTTGTGCGGCATTCCAGCGCCAAAGATGCCTGGGTACGCCTCGGTTTTCATCCCCAGAGTCTGCAGCTTGAGGTGGAAGACCACGGCTCAGGTCTCACGCTGCCGCCGAAGAATCGCGGCATAGGGCTCGTCGCCATGCGGGAGCGAGCGCAGCTGCTCGGCGGCAGAATTGATTTTGTACAACCAGCCCAGGGTGGCACACTGGTGCGGCTGATTGTTCCAAGAGAGAGCCCCGATCCAAATGCCTGAGAAAATTTCCGTTCTGCTGGTCGACGATCACAGCCTGGTGCGCCGCGGCTTCCGGCGCATTCTTGAAGACGAGCCCGACATCAGCGTTGCCGGAGAAGCCAGCAGCGGCGAAGAGGCGGTCAAGCTCGCCGGCGAACTCCAGCCCAAAGTCATCTTGATGGACTGCGCGTTACCGGGGATGAGCGGACTCCAGGCGATCCGGAAAATTTTGCAAGACTCTCCGGGAATCCTCATTCTGATGCTGAGTATGCATAGCGAAGAAACCTGGGTGAACCAGGCTCTGGAAGCGGGCGCCTGCGGATACATCCTCAAAAATGCGATGGATCTGGAATTGGGGGCAGCGATTCGTCGCGTGGTGGCAGGGGAGATCGTGCTCGATGCGCAACTGGCCCGCGCCGACGTCCTGAAAGGTGAACGCAGCACCGGCCTTACCACTCGCGAGCTGGAGATTCTGCAATGGATCTGCACCGGGAAATCGAACAAGGAGATTGCCGCCGAACTCGGCCTCAGCGCCAACACCGTGGCAGTTCACCGCGCCAACATCATGGATGCGCTGGGAATCCATAAGACCGCCGAACTTGTGGTCTATGCCATTCGCAGTGGGCTGGTGAATCTCCCGTGAACCGGAGGTCCTTTCTTTCAGGCATGGCTGGACTGGCGTCGGCTTCGGCTTTGTCAGGGGAAAACCTCTGGGCGGCACCGCCCGAAAGCGCGTCCCTGGGTTTTCGTTTTGTCGACGTGACGGCCCCATCGGGAATTCAATTCCGTCACAACAGCGGTGCTTACGGCGGCAAACTCCTGCCGGAAACGCTGGGCTCGGGTTGCGCCTTTCTGGATTACGACAACGACGGATGGCAGGACATCCTGCTGGTCAACAGCGCTGATTGGCCCGGCCACAAGCGGGCGCGCAGCACGCTCCGCCTCTATCGAAGCAATCGCAATGGCACATTCACGGATGTGACCCGCAGCGCCGGACTCGATGTCGAGATCTATGGCATGGGCGTGGCGGTCGGTGATTATAATAATGACGGCTTTCCCGACCTCCTGATCACCTGCGTCGGGCAAAACCGCCTTTTCCGAAACACCGGGAAGGGAACGTTCGTTGACGTCACCGAATCGAGCGGTCTCGGAAAGCGGCAAGCCTTCAGCACCTCGGCTCTGTGGTTCGATTTCGACCGCGACGGCCTGCTCGATTTATTCGTTTGCAACTACGTCAAATGGTCGCCCGAGCACGACGTATTTTGCAGTCCCGATGGAAAGAGCAAGTCCTACTGCACGCCCGAAGCTTATCGTGGCGACACCTGCTGGCTTTTCCGCAATCGTGGCAACGGGACATTTGAAGACGTTACCGCAAGCAGCGGAATTTTCGACAGCAGCTCAAAATCTCTCGGCGTCGCCATGCTCGACTACGATCAGGACGGATGGCCGGACCTGCTGGTGGCGAACGATACCCAACCCAACAAGCTTTATCGCAATCAGCGCAACGGGACATTCAAGGATGCCGCGGTCGATGCAGGCATCGCATTCAGCGCCGAAGGAAAGGCCCGCGCGGGCATGGGAGTGGACGTGGCGGATTTCGACAACTCCGGCAATGCGGGAGTAGCGATCACGAATTTCGATAACGAGATGATCGGCCTCTACCGCGCTTCCGGCGGGAATTACGCGGACGTGGCCATTCCGAGCGGCGTAGGCCTGGCGTCGAAGAACACTCTAGGTTTCGGGTGCACATTCGTGGACGTTGATATGGACGGTGCTCTCGATTTAATTGTGGTCAACGGGCACATCGACGACACGGTCCGCAACGTTCGCAACGTCGGCTACGCGCAACCGCCGCAACTATTTTTGAACCAGGGGAAGGGTGCTTTCCGTGAAATCGGTGGCGAGGCCGGTGGCGGTTTCAGCCTTCCAAAAGTTGGACGCGGCCTGGCCTATGGTGATTTCGATCGCGATGGCGACGCCGATATTCTCATGACCACCAACAACGGCCCCGCCTATCTTTTTCGCAACGATCAGACCTCCGGCAACCACAGCATCCGCTTCCGGTTGGTCGGCACCAAATCCAATCGCGATGCCATCGGCGCCACGGTGAGGATTTTCCATGCAGGATCAAGCCAATCGCGGCTGGTCAAAGGCGGATCCAGCTACCTCTCGCAATCGGAATTGCCAGTCACATTCGGACTGGGGAAACGCGACCAGATCGAAAAGGCGGTCATTCAATGGCCAAGCGGGCGAAGCGAGGAGTACAAAAACCTCACCGCAGGCCGGGCCTATGAATGCATCGAATCCGAAGGAATCACCCCGCTCGCCCACTTCTAGTATTTTTGGATTATTGCAACTGCTTGCCCTTCCCGCTACCTTACGCCGAACCGATATCCTCCTCTCTGTAAGCCCTTTGGCCGCGATGTCGAGGAGTGTGACCCCAATTTCTGCGGAGGAATCAACGTGCGCGAATCCTGGATGTGTGTCCGAAAAGGGGTCCTGATCATGGCAGGCTTCGCTTTGCTTGCAACCCTGTCCCGTGCCCAGGAATTGGGAACCACAGTGCTCAACGGCGAAGTCACGGACCCGCAGGGAGCGGTGGTCAAGGCTGCGACCGTTACTGCCCAGCAAACAGCGACGGCGGTCGTGCGCACCACGGTGACAAACGTTGATGGTCTGTTCTCCTTCAACAATCTTGCTCCGGGCGCGTACCAAGTGAAAGTTGAGGCGAGCGGTTTCGCCGCTTTCACCGCTGATCTGAATCTGGAGGTGGGACAACAGGCCAACCTCCGTGCACATCTGAGCGTGCAAGCGCAGAAAACGTCGATCGATGTAAACGAGAGCGAGACTGCGCAGGTAAACACCTCGGCGTCGGTGGTCGATGGCGTGGTAAACGCCCGGCAGATCGACAACCTGCCTCTGAACGGCCGCAACTTCCTGGAGCTTGCGCTGCTCATGCCTGGCAATACCATCGCGCCAAACTTCGATCCCACCAAGTCGGCCACGGTTGTAATTTCGTCTGCCGGACAGCTGGGCCGCGGCGGCAATGTGACCATCGATGGCATGGACGACAACGACGACGTGGTCGGCGGCATGCTCCTCAATGTTCCCGAAGATTCCGTCCAGGAATTTCAGGTCGCGACGAATCGTTTTTCCGCCGAATCCGGGCGTTCCGGATCAGCGATCGTAAACATCGTTACCAAGTCCGGCAGCAATGGGGTGCACGGCTCGGCATCGTTTTACGAACGCGATAAGAGCTTGCAGGCCGTCTCTCCCACTTTCGATGCGGCAACCACGGGCGGTGAGACGCCCCCCTTTCGCCGCCAGCAATATGCGGCAACCCTTGGTGGTCCGATGGTGAAGGACAAAGCGTGGTTTTTTGGCGCCTTCGAGTATCGCGATGAACTGGGTGGTCTGGTGGTGGGAACCCGTCATCCCAATCCTGCCGGCGGGGGCACCATTTCTTATAACTTCGCTCCGACGCCGCTGACCGACCCCATGGGTATTTTGCGCGCGGACTGGCAGCTCACGAATCGGGACCAGCTGACTTTCCACTACGGCATCCAGCGGCAGGACGGCACCAGCGTGACGCCCTTCCTTTCCGGTGCTCCTATCGGTACGGAGTCGCAACGGCAGGATTCGGCGAATCACTTCCAGACTTTTCAAACCGCGTGGACTCGGGTGCTGACGCCAACGCTGCTGAATCGCGCAAGCTTCAGTTTCAATGACTTCGAGAACCAGATCAATCCGGTGGATTTCGGGCCGGAATATGATTTTCCCAGCATCGCGGGTGGCGCCACCTATGACGCACCCCAAGGCACCACCCAGAGGCGCTTCCAGTGGGATGAAGCTCTCGATTGGACGCACGGCAAACATAATTTTCACTTCGGGGGAGAGTTCCAGCGAATTGATGCGGGGTTTCGCTTGGGCGTGTTCCGCGGCGGAGCGGTGGAGTTTATTCAGGATTTCGCAGATCAGGATCGCAACGGCGACGGCTTGATTGACGACAACGACCTCCTGTTTGCGGTGGCCATCCGCAGCGGCAATCCCACTCAAACCCTGATCATCCCGAACGCCGATAATAATTATGTTGCCGGCTACGTTCAGGACGACTGGAGAGTGCTTCCCCAGCTGACGCTAAATCTTGGGCTGCGCTACGAAATTGATAGCGACGTAAACAACGTCGGGCACTATAACGACGTCAATCCGATCTTGCTGGCACCGGTGTCCTTTTACCAGGGGAATCGTCACAAAGATGGCAACAATTTAGGCCCGCGTGTCGGATTCAATTGGGCGACCAGAGGCGGCGACTTCAGCCTGCATGGCGGATACGGTATTTACTACGATCGCGTCACCCTCGAGGTGGAATCCCTGGAGCGTGGCTTGGATGGCCGGGCCTTGCCAATCAACGTTACTTTGGGCAGCGCGAATTTTCTGGATGGCAGCGGGAATTTTGTGCCCGGGGCTCCCACGTTCTCTGATGCTTTCAGCGGCCCGGTGATTCCGGGAGCGGGCGGCGCGGCGGAGGGTATGAACATCATCAGCAACCAGCTGCAAAACCCGATGGTGCAGCAGTTCAACCTGGGAATTCAGTACAGCTTCGCCAAGAACTGGATCGTCAAGGCCGAC
>Ga0193726_1001010_pt1 | contig 24537 bp, 20 predicted proteins | sample H2c1metaG_FD_144928 | JGI IMG/M metagenome (GOLD analysis project Ga0193726, IMG submission 144928) | Soil microbial communities from a riparian zone of the East river system, Colorado, United States - H2c1 | ecosystem: Environmental > Terrestrial > Soil > Riparian zone | place: USA: East River...
ATCGGTGCGCGCGTCTTCCCACGACGGAGCCATCGCCACGATCACCTGTGGCTCGTCGTCGTCGACGAAGACCGAGGTGATGACCTGGCCCGGAAACATCCCGCGCGCCGCCGCCGTCAGTGCGTCGAGGCTCACGCGCGGCGCATCCGCTGGCAAATCGGCGTAAGGCGGATCGTCGTCCAGCCAGTCGCGAATCTCGTGGTCGAACACCAGCGGCAGGCCGGTCACGCAGATGAGCAGCAGGAACGCCGTGCTGGCCAGGCTCGCCCACTTGTGGACCAGATACCAGGTGCGCAGCGACCGAACGCTCGTCATCGCACCAGCCCGACCTCAGAAATTCGTCGTCAGCGACAGACGAAACGTCCGTGGCATGCCGAGGGAAAGAAAGGTGACGGCCTGGCCTCCCAACCAGTAGTTCGCGTCGAGCAGGTTCTCGACATTGAATCGCAGGACGATGGGCTTGCCCGTCGGGCTCGCGGTGTTTTCGAACGTGTAGCGCGCGCCGACATCGAAGCGGGTCCAGTCCGGCAGGCTGCGGCGCGGATAGGTAGTGTCGATGTATTGCGAGCCGGTGTAGACGACCCGTCCGTCCACCGTCAGCCCGTGCGCGAAAGGCAGGTCCCATTCGCCGGCCAGGTTGAGGTTGAAGTTGGGCGAGAACGGCGCAATCCACCCGTCGGTGAGGCCGCCCTGGGTCTTGGTCAGCACCGCGTCGAGAAGCATCAGGCCGCCCAGCAGGCGGACGCCTTCCATCGGCTCGCCGAACACGTTGAGCTCGAAGCCGCGATTGCGCTGTTCGCCGCCGAGAACCAGCGTGTTGCTCGCGACATTGGCGATCGTGCTGGGCTGGTTGATCTGGAAAAGGCTCGCGGTCGTGGTGAACTTGCCCCAGTCGACCTTCACGCCGGCTTCGTACTGGGTGGACATGAAGGGCGGAAAGGCTTCGCCGGCGTTGGTGAAATTGTTGGGAACGACCGCTCCCGGCTGCAGGCCCTGGATGAAGTTGCCGTAGACCGAGACGTTCTGCCAGGGCTTGACGACGAGAGCCACGGCCGGGCTGATCGCGGCCTGGTCGATGCTGGAAGTCTGGGCGCCGGTGACGGTATTGTAGTTTGACGACCCGACCTGCTGCAGGCGGGCACCGGCTGTCAGCTGGATACGCTTTTCGGCAGCTGACAAGGTGTCGGCGAATGCCCAGCTCGACATTGCCTGGCTCGAGTTCCGGTTGGCTGCCGGATTGGCGAGATTCGGCCGGGCGATGACGACCGAATTGTAGAAATTCGTGGTGTAGGCCGGACCGGTGACGGCGCCCGAGCCGTTGTCCTGCCTGAAAGTCGTGGCCGTCAAGGCGAGCTCGTGGCCGATCGGGCCGGTTTCGACGAGCGCCCGCAGGCCTGCTTCCGCCGTCAGACTCTGGTTGTAGCTGTTGGTGACCTGCGGCTGCGTGGTAGCCGTTCCGTTGAAGTTGACGGCGGTAAGAAAAGTCCCGCCCAGCAAATCGCCATACCGGGTGTCGTGCGCCCCGAATGCAGCGTAGGCCGTGATGTGTTCGGTCACGTCGAATTCCGCGCGAAAGACGCCGTAGAGATCCTTCCGCTGGGTGTAGCTCCACGGCTGTCCGCCGGGATTGTTCCTGACGTTCGGCGCCCATGGCAGGGGAACGCCGGTCGTGACGCCGAGATAAGGTATGACGCCGTTGATGTTCTGGTACTGATAGCCGAGATCGGCGGACAGGCGCGTGCGCTCGCCACGGAAATCCAGACCGAGCGTGGCCATTGCCCGCTGTTCGTTGTTCCATTGCACGTCGGTCTGGCCTGAGCGGAATACGCCGTTGAAGCGCACGCCAAACTGATTGTCCGAGCCGAAGCGGCGGCCGACATCGGCATGGCCGCCGAACTGCAGGGCCGACGTGTAACCCGCCGTCAATTGCGTCAGCGGCTCTTCCGCCGCGCGCTTGGGCACCACGTTGATCGTGCCACCAATGGCGCCGAACGGTTGCATGCCGTTCAGCAGGGCGCTTGGCCCCTTCAGCACCTCGATGCGCTCGGCGAGCTCGGCCATGATCGAATAGGTCGGCAGCACGCCGTAAAGGCCGCCGTAGGACGTCGCATTGCTGCCGACCACGAAGCCTCGGATGTAGACGTTGTCGGCGGCGATGCTGCCCTCGGGCAGGGAAGCCCGCACCGACGGATCGTCGATCAATGCGTCCCTGACGGTCTTCGCCTGCTGGTCCTGTACCTTCTTCGCCGTGTAGCTGGTCTGATTGAAAGGCGTGTTCATCACGTCGCGATTGCCGAGAAGGCCGAGCTGGCCGCCTGTGGCGACCTGCCCGCCGGCGTAAGGCGGCGGCAAATTATCGATCACGGCCTGTGGCGGAACGGGGTTGCCCTGAACCTGCACGGGATCGACTTGCATGACGCCGGGCACCAAGGTCACGTCGGGTCTTTGCAGGGTGATCGTCGTCGGGTTGGTGAAGCGGTAGACGAGTCCCGTACCCGCGAGCAGGCGGCGCAATGCTTCTTCCGCCGTCATCGTGCCGGACGCCCCGGGCGAGTTGAGGCCTCGCGCCACGGAGGCATCGAAGAAGAGCTGGATTCCGGTGGTTTCGCTGAAACGGACCAGAGCCGTCCCGAGCGGCTGGGCGGCAATGGCAAAGGTCCGGATTGCCGAGGCCTGCGCCATCGAAGGTTGGGCAGAGATGGGGTCCGTACGCACCTCCTGCCCCAGCGCCGGCGGCGCGCCCATCAAAGCCAGTGTCGCCAGACAAGTCAGGGCCGGCGTTGCCCCTGCGGCTGACGCCGCCACCGTTCTCCATCTCATGCCGCCAATGCTCTCCCGATGCTCGCAAATGAGACGCAATCGCGCCTCCATCCTTAGGACGGATCAACGCGCGGGATGCATGAGCGCCCCCGAAAGTTTTTTCGGATCAGGCCTTGGGCGAGAGAACGACCAGCAGGTCGGTCAATCGTCGCACGCGGATCGGCAGGGCGGCGGCGATCGTATCCACGGCGGCGTCGGCCTGCCGCGCGTCAAAGACGGCCGTGACGGGAAGGTCGCGCAGGCGCGACTCGGTCAAGACGATGCGGCCGCCCCGATAGCGCTCCAGGTCGGCGATCACCTCGCCGAGAGGCGCCTCCTGGAAGATGAGCCGGTCGCGGCGCCAGGCCTCGACTTGGCCGAGGTCGGCTTCGTGTACCGCGCCGATCTTCCGACGACCGTAGCGCACCTGCTGACCTTCGCCGACGACCTGGCTCGCATCCTCAATCGACACCTCTACCGAACGTTCGATCACGGAGACGGCGACGGAATCGCCGACGAACTTGACGTCGAACGCCGTTGCGAGTGCGCGTGTGCGGCCGCCGGCGGCTTCGACCAAGAAGGGCCGCACTGGATCGCGGACAACGTTGAAGAAGGCCTCGCCCTCGTGCAGTACGACTCGGCGCAGGTCGGCGACGAAGTCGACCGAGAGCGCCGAAGCCGCGGCGAGCTCGACCGTCGAACCGTCCTGCAACGCGATTGTCCGGCGCTCGCCCGAGGCGGTGCGTTGATCGGCGAACAGGCCGGGTCGGGACAGCAGGATGCCGGCGGGGACAGCGATCGCTGTTGCGGCGGCGGCGGCCTGGAGGAAGCGTCGGCGGCCGACCGCCGGCGGACGCGAGGCCGTGGGACGCGGCATGGTGGGACGCGGGCCGGGCGGGCGCAGCGCCGGAGCAAGGGCGGCCTTCGGTTGGCTCGCTTCACGTGCAGATGCACGCTGTGCGAACGCCGGGCCGATCTTGCCGACCCGCATCCAGACCTGCTGGGCCCGACGCCAAGCCGCTTCGTGCTGCGGATCGTCTTTCAGCCAACGGGCAAAGGCTTGTTGGTCGGCTTCGCTTGCAGCCTTGTCCCTGAGGACGACCAGCCAGCGCAGCGCCTCCTCGATCAATGGATCCTGACGTTGTTCCTGCATGGTGCTCCGGGGCGACGACGCCCGACGCGTTTTCCTCTACCGCTTAGACGGATGGAAAGCGATTGCCCATGAGGGGCCGGTTCACTTTTCCTCGGAGTCCATTGCGCGCTCGATCGCAGTCAGCGCATTCACCATGTGACTGACGACCGTGCTGCGGCTGATGCCCAGCCGCTCGGCGATCTCAGCATGGTTGAGGCCCTCGAACCGGCAGAGCCTGAAGACCTCGCGACACCGGGGCGACAGGCCGTCGATCACTTCCAGCAGGCGCGCGAACTCGCTGCGGTAGAGAACGATGTCCTCCGGCGAGGGCTGCGGATCGGCGATGGCGGCAGCCTCGTCGGTCGCCTGCAGCTCGATCCCGTGGCCGACATGGCGCTGGTGATCGAGCACCAGATTCGAGGCGATGCGGAAGAGATAGCTGCGCGGGTTGTCGATCGCAGCGGCGCCCGATGCCGGCGCCTTGCCGTTGGCCGCGCGCAGCCAAGTCTCCTGGATAAGGTCTTCCGCCAGGGCGGCGTTGTTCAGCCGCCGGTTCAGGAAACGCAGCAGCGCGTCGCGGTGCTCGGCGAAGCTTCGCAGCAGGGAAGAACGGCGTTGATCGGTCATCGGCTCCGTCGATCGACGCCATGGCTTTACCAGAATGCGAACGATTCGCAAATAGGAAGCGTTGCACGCCTAGAAGCGCGTCGACCTTGAACGGGCAAGGCAAACAACGGCCACGACGAGCGGGGTTGCGAGCGCGATCCACGACAGGACCCACCACATGCCGCCCTCGCCCAGCAGCGCCGACATCAGGCCGAACAGCGTCAGGCCCGCCAGGACCAGCGGCCAGCGCCAGACCGCGCTAAGCCTCATCGGCCGCATTTTCCAGCTCCGCCAGCCGGGCTTCGAACGGCGAGCGCCGCCGCGACAGCCAGAGATAGAGGCCGCTCGCCAGCACGACGATGGTGACGAGGTCGAGCAGCGCCCAGATGATCTTGAGCGGCAGGCCGCCGTAGTCGCCGAAGTGCAAGGGCCGCGACACTTCCAGCGCGCGCAGGTACCACGGCATCTGCACCGCGGCGGTGAGCGCGCCGGTCCGCGCGTCGATCAGCACCGGCGTGAACAATCGGGCCGTCAGCGGCGAGCTGCCCTTGGTCCAGACGAGATAGTGGTGCGGGCTGCCGATACGATCGTTGGGGAACACGACGCTGGTCGGCCGTCGCTCGGGCATCGTTCGTTGCACGAGCGCGTAGGCGTCCTGGACCGACGCGAGATCGGCCGGCGCCGGCGGGGGCTGGCCGCGGTATGGCTGGAGCATCGCCTGCACGTCGGTGCGCTGGAAGATCTGAAACAACGGCGTGGCGAGCTCGTTCATCACGCCGGTCAGTCCGACGACCAGTGCCCAGGCAAGCGTGACCACGCCCAGCAGATTATGCAGATCGAGCCATTTGACCCGCCTCGAGCGATCCCTTCGCACCGCGCCGAATCCAAGCTTCTTCGTGAAGAGTCCATACAGCGCCACGCCCGAGACCAGCGAGGCGATGAACAACAGGCCGATGAAGCCCAGGAACAGCTCGCCCGGCAGATCGGCGAACAGGTCCTTGTGCAGGCGCAGCATCAGGTCGAGGAAATCGAAGGGACGCCTGGCCGCCGGCTCGATCTCTTTCAGCACCTCGCCCGTGCGCGCATCGAACTTGATCCGCCGCGCCTCGGCAGGCAACGCCGTCGGCGAGGGCAGCAGGCCGACCAGGATCTGCGGCTCGTCGTCGTCGACGAACACGAACCAGACGAGATGGTCGGGATGCCGGCGCCGGGCGGTGTCGACCACGCCGTCGAGATTGGCCAGCGGCGCGTCCGCCGGCAGCACCGCGTAGGCCGGGTCGTCGCTCAGCAGCTCCCTCAGCTCCTCCCTGAAGATGAGCGGCAGTCCGGTGAGGCAGAAGACGAGCAGGAAGACCGTGCAGGCGAGGCTCGTCCATTTGTGGACGAAGGCCCAGCGCCTGAGGGAGCGGACGGTCGCCATGCGCGTTCAGAACTCGGAGGCGAGCGACACCAGGAAGGTGCGCGGCGCGCCCATGGACAGGCCGAAGCTCGAGCTGGCCGCCGACCAGTAGTTGGCGTCGAACAGGTTCTCCACGTTGAAGCGAACCGAGACCGGCTTGCCGTCCTTGCGCTCGAAGGTGTAGCGCACGCCGGCATCGAAGCGCGTCCAGTCGGGAATGCTCTGCGTGTTGGCGGCGTCGAGGTACTGCAGGCTGGTGTAGATGACGCGGCCCGAGAAGGTGAGCCCGCGCAGGAAGGGGGCATCCCACTCCGTGCCGAGGTTGAGCTGGACGGCCGGCACGCCGGTCGCGATCTTGTTGTTGGTGAGCGACGAGTTGGTGTTGAGCTGGATGGCATTGAGCAGCGTGACGCCGCCCAGCGGGCGGAAGCCGGGCAGCGGCTCGCCGAAGATCATCCATTCGATGCCCTGGTTGCGCTGCGTGCCGCCGACGCTGAAGATCGCGGTCGTGGGGTCGGTGACGCCGAACGGCTGCTCGATCTGGAACAGGCTGAGCGTGCTCGCGAATTGGCCGAAATCGACCTTGCCGCCCAGCTCGACCTGCTTGGATTTCGCGGGCGCGAAGGTCTGGCCGGAATTCTGCGTGCCGGCGGGCGCGGTCGGGCCCTGCTGCAATCCCTCGATATAGTTTCCGTACAACGACACGTTCTGCAACGGCTTGACGATGAAGCCGACCGTCGGCGACAGCGCGGCCTGGTCGTAGTAGGACGTCGCCAGCCCGGTGATGTTGCTGTAGTTGCCGATCTGGACGCGCTGCAGGCGGCCACCGACGATGAACTGGATGCGCTCGTCGAACACCGAGATGACATCCGCCAGCCCGAGGCTCGACAGCTCGATCGAGCTGGTCTTGGGCGGATTCAACGCGGGAACGAACGGCTTGGCGATGAAGGTCGGCTGATAGAGGTTCGACGGGATGCTCACCAGCACGGGGAAGAGCTGGCCGCTCTCGAGCAGGACACGGGTTCCGCTGAGCGCGAGCGCATGGCGGATCGGGCCGATATCGACGTGGCCGCGGACGCCGACTTCCTCGGTGTTGGTGTTCGTCCAGCCGGGAAAATTGAACGGCGCGTCGGTCAGGTTGCCGTTGGCGCTGGTGATCGTGGCGAAGCCGCTCAGGCTGCTGAAGCGCGACCAGCGGCCGCCCAGGGCGCCATATACTGTCCAGTTGTCCGTGATGTCCTGTTCGGCATGCACGGCGCCGAACAGATCGTTGTTGTTCATGTAGGTCCATGGCTGGAACCAGTTGGCCCGCCCGCCGGGCGGCGCGGGCACCGGCACGCCCGCCGCGACATAGGTCGGCCGCAGCGGCGAGTTGAAAGTCTGGGTCTGATAGCCGAAGTCGAAGGAGAGGCGGGTGTGCTCGCCGCGGAAATCGAGGCCGAACACGGCGGCACCGACTTCCTGCGTCTGGCGATCGACCGGCGTATTGCCATTGCGATAGGTGCCGTTGAAGCGGACGCCGATGGATTTGTCGTCGCCGAAGCGGCGCGCGATGTCGAGATTGCCGCCGAACTGCCCGTTGGAGACGTAGCTGGTGGTCACCCGGTTCAGCTCTTCTTCGGGCGCGCGCTTGGGGATGAGGTTGATGCCGCCGCCGACGCTGCCGAAGGGCGGCATGCCGTTCAGCATCGCCGCCGGGCCCTTGAGGATCTCGACCCGTTCCAGATAGTCGGTCGAGACCATCAGGGGCGGCACGACGCCGTAAAGGCCGCCGAAGGCGGTGTCGTTGTTGTTGAAGGCGAAGCCGCGGATCATCAGCGGCTGGGTGTAGCCGACCGCCGACCAGACGTTGCGCACCGAGGGATCGTTGGCAACGACGTCGCCCACGTTGCGCGTCTGCTGGTCCTGCATCAGCTTGGATGTGTAGCTGGACTGGTTGAACGGCGTGTCCATGAAGTCGCGCTCGCCCAGCAGGCCGACCTGGCCGCCCTTGGCGACCAGGCGGCCTGCATAAGGCGGCGGCAGGTTGTCGATGGTGGCCTGCGGCGGCGGCAGGCTGGCCTGCACGCGCACCGGGTCGAGCTGCACGGCGGATCCGCTGCCGGCCATCCCGCCGACCGTCACCGCGCTCGCCGACGTGAACTGATAGGTGAGTCCCGTGCCGGCGAGCAGCCGGCGCAGTGCTTCGTCGTAGGTCATGGCGCCGCTGATGCCGGGACTCGCCTTTCCGGCGGCTGCCGCCGTGTCGACGGCGATCTGCAGGCCCGACTGGCGGCCGAAGGCGGTCAGCGCTTGGGCCAGCGGCAGCGCGGGAATATCGAACGCGGCCGTCCGATCCGCCTGAGCCTCGAGTGTCGGGGCCTCGACTGCCGGCGTCGTTTCGCGGGGCGCCGCCTGCGCCCAGGCCGACGGCGCGATCGATGCCAGCACTGCGGCCGCGGCGGCCATGGTCGCCGCCTTCCGGCTTGGCTGTCGCGTATCCTTTCCTCGTGCGCTGTGATTCCTCGATGCCACGTAAAGACTCCCCGCTTGTCCCGTGGCGGCGGCACACGGAGTGCTCATGTCGGCGCACGCTATTGAGAAGCGGTGGCGCCCAAGACAGACGGGCGGGCGGGACGAAATTTAAGGGGCGCCGATGAATTTATCGGCCGAGCGGATGACGCCGCGGATCAGTGCCCGGAAACGATCTGCAGGTAGGGCGTGATCTCCGTGACCGAGCCCTGCTGTGCACGGACGACGGCCTGCAACGCTTCGATCGGGCGGCGCAGATCGAACACGCCGGTGATGCGCCGCGCCGCCAAGGCGCGGTCGCGAACCACGATGGCGCCGTCGTAGTGGCGGCCAAGCTCGTCGATCACTTCGGCGAGTGGAACGCCGTCGACGACGAGACGGCGCTGCCGCCAGGCGGCGATGTCCTGCGGCGGGACGTCGGATTTCGTCATTCGGCCGGCCGTGCGGTCGATGTCGAGACGCTCGCCCGTCGTCAGCGTGGCGCTCGCCTGGTTGTCCGCCAGCGCCACCTGCACCGTCCCGGACTGAACGGCGACGGATACGGCATCGCTCGACGAGCGCACGTCGAACGCCGTGCCGGTGACCGTCACCGTCACGTCGCCGGCCGAGACCACGAACGGACGATCGGCGCCCGGCACCACTTCGAAGAAGGCGCGGCCCGCCAGCAGCCGCACCTGGCGACGGGATGCGCCGTAGTGCACCGCGATGGCGCTGCCGGCATCGAGATGGACGATGCTGCCGTCCTCGAGCGTGGTGTCCCGCAGCTCGGCGGTGCCGGTGAGATGGTCGGCGGTCAGTCGAAGCTGCAGCGTGGGCAGGTACAGGAGAAAGAGGCAGGCTGCCAGGGCGGCGGCGGCGAAACCGAAGAGGCGCCTGTTGCGGCGGTGCCGGAATGCCAGTCGATGCACTTCGGCCGCCGCGACGGCCGGCACGTGGCCGGCATAGTCGGCCGCCAGGCCACCCGACACACGCCACATCCGTTCGACGCTGCGATAGGCCGTCTGACGCGCATCGTTTCCCGCAAGCCATGCGTCAAGGGCCGCTCGCAGGCTTGCATCGCCGGGCGCCGCCTCGATCCGCATCAGCCAATCGAAGGCTTCCGCCCGTTCCGAGTCGCCCTCGTTTCCTTCCCTTGTCGCCGGTGCCAAGCACGTGCCCCTTTGTGCGTCGGCGCCTTGTCGGGGCGACCGCCGGTACAAGACGGATTGCGCGCCCGTCTTTTAAGGGATCGGCGAAAAAACACGCAAGCGGCCGTTAGTCTTGATGCTCGTCGAGCCTTCTGGCGCCGTGAAGAACCGCTTCTTTCACGAGTTGGTGAGCCCGGACGACCGACACGCCCAGACGGTCGGCCGCCTCCTGAAGGGTGCGGCCTTCCAGGCGAACCATGTTGAAAGCCAGCCGCGTGCGTTCCGGGAGCTCTGCCAGCGCTTCGGCGACAACGCGCAACTCGTCGCGATAGAGGAGCACCTCCTCGGCCGACGGCGTTGCCGCCGTCACGGCGGCGATCTCGCCCGCTTCGACGGGCCCGGACATCTCCCGTGAGGAGCGTCTCGTCCAGTCGAGCGCCAGGTTGCGGACGATCCGGTAGAGGTAGCTGACCGGATGACCGATCGGCTTGCCTTGCCGGCCATCGCCCGCGGCGCTGAATCGGATATAGGCCTCCTGCACGACATCCTCGGCGTGCGTCCGGTTGCCGATGATACCGCTGGCGTAGTTCACCAAGGCCCTGCGGTGAGCCATAAAAACAGAGAGGGTCGCCTTGCCCTGACGCACGCTACCGAACCGTTCCTCAAATGCGAATGATTCGCAATTAGGTTATAGAGAGAGATCAGAAGGCCAGCAACCGAAAAGGTGCGCGGCGATCGGACGGGCGCTTCGTCAGGAAGCGGCGCGCGCCCTCACCGCCTGGACGGCCTCCGCCACGCTCGGATAGGACGGCGCGTCGGCGTCCGGCGCCAGCGACAGGCCGCGCTCGATATCGCGTCGCACGCGGTCGCGCAGGTTGCCGAAGGCGAGCGCGATGCCGCGTTCGCCCAGCTCGCGGTCGAGCTCGACCAGCATCTCGCACGCCATCAGGTCGACGTCGTGGATAGCGCCGCCGTCCACCACGACTCCCCTCACCGGCTGCGGGGCCATGTCGATCAGCGCCTCGATGCGGTCGCGGAAGAGGCTGCAATTGGCGAAGAAGAGCGGCGCGGAGAAGCGATAGACCAGCAGCCCGGGCACCGGCACCGCATCGGTGCGATGGGCGGTGTCGTGCCAGCTGCCGTCCGGCGTGCGGCCGAGCACGGCGGTGGGCGGAAAGGCGAGCGCGCGCAGCAGCAGGATCAGCGAGAAGACGACGCCGATCAGGATGCCCTCCATGATGCCCAGCGCCAGCACGCCCGCCAGCGTCACCAGCGCTGCGGCCAGGCTGATGCCGCGGAAGCGCCAGAGCCGGACGAACTCACCGATATCGCAGAGCGTCCAGGCCGAAGCCATCAGGATGCCGCCCAGCGCTGCCAAGGGCAGATGATAAAGAAGGCCGGCGAACCACAGCATGACCGCGGCCACGACCAGGGCGGCGATGGCGGACGTCACCTGGGTGCGGCTGCCGGCCGCTTCGGCAACGGCGGTGCGCGAATCGCTGGCGCTGATCGGCAGGCCGTGACTGAGGCCCGAGGCAAGGTTGGCCACGCCGATGGCTAAAAGCTCCTGGTCGGCGTCGATGCGCTCGCCGATGCGCGCGGCGAAGCCGCGGGCCGTGACCACCGTATCGGAGAAGGACAGCAGCGCCGCGACCAGGGCGACCGGCAGCAGGCTGTCGAAGTCGTCGAGCGACAGCAGCGGCAGCGAGAAGCCGGGCAGGCCGGTCGGGATGCGGCCGATCACGGCGACGCCATGGCGCTCGAGGTCGAGCAACACCACCGCCAGGCCGGAGCCGACCAGCGCCACGACCGCGCCCGGCACGCGCGGCAGGAAGCGGCGGCAGAGCAGGATGACGGCGAAGGTCGCGCCACCGATCGCCAGGGTAACGGGGTTGGTGCCGCCGAGCTGGGGCAGCGCGTTCAGAAGCTGCTCGAGCGCGGTCTCGCCGGCGGCCTTGATGCCCAGCACCTTGGGCAATTGCGCGACCGCCACCACCACGGCGAGCCCGTGCATGAAGCCCACGATGACCGGCTTGCTGAGGAAGTTGGCGACGAAGCCCAGCCGCAGCAGGCCGGCCAGCAGGCACAGCACGCCCGTCATGACCCCGAGCCCCGCCGCGAGCAGCGCCAGCCGCCCCGCATCGCCCAGCGCCAGCGGCGCCACGGCGGCGGCCACGATGGCCGCCATCGCGGTGTCGGGGCCGACGATGAGCAGGCGCGAGCTGCCGAACAGGGCGTAGGCGATCAGCGGCAGCATGCTGCCATAGAGGCCGGCCAGCGGCAGGCCAGCCAGCTCGCCATAGGCGAGGCCCACCGGCACCATCACCGCCCCCAAGGTCAGGCCCGCCGCGAGGTCGTGCGGCAGGAACGATGCCTTGTAGGATTTCAGAGTCGCCAGGCCAGGCACCCAGCGCGCGATCTTCATGAAGCCCCTCCCCCTGCATGATGTTGGCATGAGGGGGCCGGACCGTCATCTCGGGGCGCGGACAGGAGTCGGCGTTTTTTCGAGCGCCCTTCATTCCATGGGCGACGGACTCAGTCAGCGCTCACTCACGCCCCACTGATCGTTACGCGGGCCCAATACAACTTTGTGCCGGGCACGGCCTCGACTTGAAGAACCTTCAGCATCTCTTTGCTCTTAACGTGGCGGAGCACCGACGCCTGCTCCAGTCTCACGCCGTTCCTCGGCATGTCGGATCGAAGATTGGACATGCCTATGTTGTCCGAGACATGAACCGTCTTGCCCGCCAGCATTTTGGGATCGGGGAATTTGGGTTCCTTGTCGACTACGAAGTATTGCGTCTGCCACGGATTCTCGTCATGGGACGGGTCGTAATTCCCAAGGTACACCCATCCGGCTTCCGGGGCCTTGTCCGACGTCGCCGCCGGCGCATCCGCCGTTTTCGCCGCCGTATCGGTCTTCGCGGCGGCGGGGACAGGCTCGATCTTGGCCAGCCGTTCATCCTGGATTCGCGCGAGCCCCTCGTTGAGGGCCGGTGTATTCACCAGCACGGTGATCTTCTGCGCAAAATCAAGGTCGATGAATTTCTCGATCGCCTGCAGGGCGATCTTGGGCTTCATCTTGTCCTGCGGGTCGGACAGCGCGGGTATGAATTCCAAGATCACCTTGGCCTTGGCAGCCTTGGTTTCATCTTCCTTCAGGCTCGCGGCGATTTCCTGATTGTGCCTTTCCTGCTCCGACTTGATCCTGTCGGCGTAGAAAGTGATCGCCGTTCCAACGATACCCACAAGGACGAGTTGGGCCACCTGAATACCGATCTTGATCCGCTCGGTTCGCTCGTTGGTGGCGTTGGACGCCTTCAACATGGCGCCGATCTTTTCGACCAGTTCGTCCGAGCGCTCCCGCCCCGCAATGTCGTCAGGCATGGGTCACCGCCGCTTACGTTGTATGTGATATGATCATACACGTATTGCGGGTATACTGCAATGCACTACGGACAAAACTGTCAGGCGATAATGGAGCCTGACTACAACCGTCGGGAGCAAAGCGCCTGCCGACGGGGTACGTTAGTCCCTGGGCTTGTCCGCTTGCAGGAAAAGATGGCGCGGAGCGCGGAAAGGAGGAGTCAGATCCTGCCCTTGCGCCTGGCGACCGCTTCGGCCAGCAGGCAAAGGATCTCCCACATCATGGTGACGCCCACGAGCGCGGTGTTGCCGCTCATGTCGAACGGCGGCGAGACCTCGACCACGTCGCCGCCCACCAGGTTGAGCCCGCGCAGGCCGCGCAGCATGCGCTGCGCCTCGTGCGGGGTGTAGCCGCCGATCTCGGGCGTGCCGGTGCCCGGCGCATAGGCCGGATCGAGGCCGTCGACGTCGAAGCTGACATAGGTCGGGCCGTCGCCCACGACGCGGCGCGCCTCGGCGATCACCTTGTCGACGCCCAGGTCGAAATACTCCTCGATGGTGATCACCCGCATGCCCTGCTCGACCGCCCAGTCGTTGTCGTCGCGCTTGTAGAGCGAGCCGCGGATGCCGATCTGGACCACGCGCTTGGGATCGAGCAGTCCTTCCTCGACGGCGCGGCGGAAGGGCGTGCCGTGGGTGTACTTGTAGCCGCCGAAATAAGTGTCCCAGGTGTCGCTGTGGGCGTCGAAATGCACCATGCCGAGCGGCGCCTGACCTTTGGCGATGCCGCGCATGATCGGCAAGGTGACCAGATGGTCGCCGCCGGCCGACAATGGCACGGCGCCCGCGGCATGGAGGCGGGCGTAAAACTTCTCGATGCGCTCCAGCGAATCCTCGAGGCTGGCCGGATTGACGGGCGCGTCGCCCAGGTCACCGCACTTGGCGAGCTCGTAGGGCGCCACCCGCGTGACGTGATGGATGCGGCGCATCATGGTCGAGAGGTCGCGCATCTGGCGCGGGCCGTGGCGGGCGCCCGGCCGGTTGGTCGTGCCGCCGTCCCACGGCACGCCGACCATGCCGATCTCGACGTCGGCCGGGTCGCGGAACAACGGCAATCGCATGAAGGTGGCGATGTCGCCGAAGCGCGGAGTCACCGTGCCGGAGACCGGCTGGGGGAAGTTCTTCTGGATGTCGTTCATGCCGCCTATCTAGGTATTTATTGCGGCTGCAAAAGAGCCTTTCGCGCGGTGACGAACTCCTCGACCGCCGCCACAAAGCGGTCACCTTCGCCGTCGCCGATCATGATGTTGAGGGCCACGAAGCCGCGGCGGGCGATCCAGATGCCGGCGGCCATCATGTCGAAGTAGAACAGCTCCTTGGCGTCCTGGCTGCCGCTGGCGATGTCGGCCGCCGTCCTGATCGGCCGCGCCGTGGCGTGCGCCGTCATCATCGAGCCGATGCCGGAGAACTGGAAGGCGACCTTCTCCTTGGCGCAGATCGCGTTCAGCCGCTGGCGGATCTTCTCGCCGCGTTCGTTCAGCTCCTTGGCCGCGGCGGGCGTATAGACCTCGCCGTAGCCCGCCGCGCCGGCCGCCATGGTGAGCGCGTTGTTGTTGAAGGTGCCGGCGTGCGGCAGGTGGTCGGGCTTGGTGGGGTCGAACAGCTCCATGATGTCGCGCCGGCCCCCGAAGGCGCCGAACGACATGCCGCCGCCGATATATTTGCCCAGGGTCGTCATGTCGGGGATGACGCCGGTCTTTTCCTGCAGGCCGCCCGGCGCCAGGCGCGAGGTCATGACCTCGTCGAAGATCATGGTGATGCCGCGGGCCCTGGTCTCCTCGCGCACCATCTTGAGGAAGCCGATGTCGCCTGGCAGGCAGCCGTGCGAGCCCTGCATGGGCTCGAGCAGGACGGCGAACAGCTCCTCGCCGTGCTTGGCCAGCAGCGCACGCGTGCCTTCGACGTCGTTGTAGGGCGCCACGATGTATTCGTAGGGAATGTTGACCGGGCTGCCGCCGCTCACGAAATAGAGCACGCCGCCATGGTAGCCGCCGTGGAAAACCATGACCTTGGTGGCGGCCTTGCGGCCCGCGCGTTGCGCGTAGACTCGGGCGCCGGCCAGCGCCATGACGTTGCCCTCGGTGCCGGAGTTGGTGAAGCGCACCAGGTCGATCGACGGCATGCGGTCGGCGATCAGCTTGGCCAGCCTGGCCTCGTTGGCGTTGCGCCCGCCGTAGTTCCAGCCGTGGTTCAGCGCGCGATCGATGGCGGCGCGGATCACCGGATGGGAGTGGCCGTAGATGCCGGCGGTGTATTCGCCCAGCACGTCGATATATTCGTGGCCGTCGGCGTCCCACAGGCGGCAGCCCTCGCCGCGCACGACGGTGAGCGGAAACGGCGCATTGTGCAGCGTGGTGCGGGTGTTGCCGCCCGGCATGGCCTCGCAGGCCTCGTGGTGGCGGGCGAAGCTTTTGGGATTGGCCGCGATATAGGCCTGGCGCACCTCGGCGAGGGCGGATTGCAGGTCTGAATTGACCAGGGCTTGATCGGGCACGGCACTCTCCTCGGTGACGAGCGAGAGTATCACACCACGTTCAGCTCCCGGATAGGCCGGCCTGCGGATATCCGTTCATAACCGAAGGGCGAGAGATCGATCGTGCGATAGCTGCCATGCACGATCAGTTCGGCGACGGCGCGGCCGACGGCCGGCGACTGCTGAATGCCGTGGCCGGAGAAGCCGGTGGCGAAGATCAGGCTGTCGATCTCGGGATGGCGGCCGACGATGCCGTTCTGGTCGAAGGTGTTGTACTCGTAGTAGCCGGCCCAGCTATTCACCACCTTGGCGGCCTCGAAGGCCGGTACGCGGGCGGCCAGCACCGGCCATACCATGTCGTCCCATTCCTGGTGCTGGACTTCCAGCGGCGCGCCGGGCGGGTCGTTGCCGGCCGCCGGCGTCGTGCCGCTGACGTAGAAGCGGCCTTCCGGCCGGAACCAGGTGCCCGAGGGGTCGATGACGAGCGGTGTCGGGCCTGGCGGCTCGCGGACGTCGAAGACGAACACGGAGCGGCGGCGCGGCTCGACCGGCAGCGGGATGCCAGCCAGCGCCGCCACCTCGCCCGACCATGGGCCGGCGGCCAGCACGATGCTGCGCGCTTCGAGGCGGCCGCCCGAGCGCAAGGTGACTGCGTTGGACGCCAGCCCCACGACCTCGTCGGCGACGTACTGGACGCCCAGCGCGCGCGCCTTGTGGCGGAAAGCCTGCATCAGGGCCGGTCCGTCGAACCAGCCTTCGTTGGCGATGCCATGAGAGGCAAGCGCCACTCCTTCGCTGGAGATCCAGGGAAAGCGCTGCCGGAGCGCCGCGGGATCGAGCAGCTCGACCGCGCAGCCTTCCCCCCTCTGGATGGCATGGTTGGCGCGCAGCACGGCCTCGCCGGCGCTGCTTGCCAAAAAGAGGTAGCCCGGCTCCTTCAGCCCGAGATCAACGCCCAAAAGCTCGGACGCGCGGCGCAGGAACCCGATGCCGTAGCGCGAGAGGTGGATATTGAGCGGTGTCGAGAATTGCTGACGGATCGAGCTGGCCGACAGCGCCGACGAGGCGCGCGCATAGGTCGGATCACGCTCGATGACGACGACGCTGCCAGTGAAGCTGGGGTCACTCGCCAGATGCCAGGCGATGGCCGAGCCCATCGCACCTCCGCCGACGACCAGAGCATCAAACATGCTGTGCTGATAGCATACTTAATCGCGAATTTCGTCGTTCTGAGCGCCGCGAAGAAGAGCCGTACCCGTCTATTTGGCCTTCACGCAGTCGAAAGCGGCGGTAGCGCCATTCTGGGCAACGAAGCGGGCGGAGCGCTCGTTCCTGCGACAGTAGTCTTCCGCCAAGGAGAACCCTGCCGGAGGGTTGGCGGCATTGGTGATCTGGACCGACACGTCATTGCCGACGATGGTCTCTCCGTTGGGACCGCGCGACGTGTTGAGATTGCTTCCCGAACACCCGGCCACAAGAAGGGCGATAAGAACGGTGCGCTTCATGGCAACAAGGTAGCGCCCGATCCGCGCAAATCAATCGTTGCGGAAATTTCGCCAAACCGTGTGCGCGCAGTCACAGCGATGCCACAATGGAGCAGCGCGGGCGAGAGCTGGATGCATATGCGCTGCGCCTAGCCGTCAGGCGCTTTGTCGATCTCGTGGAAGAGCTCAAGCGCCTTGGTAAGCTTGTTCAGCAATTCATAGGCTACCTGGCACAACGCATCTATTTCTTCGCGCGAGAACTCCTCGTGCGAGGTGGACGCCAGCGCCATGACGAGAGCGTAGCCCAGGGCGTGCGATTCGCCGACGAGGGGAACCGCCTGGGACAGCAGGCGGCGAGCCGCTCCAACCTCCTCGTGACTTGGCCCGGTCATGCTGATCACGGCCAACGTCAAATCTCACGGAAGCTTCGCCAAAGCGCCTCGCGGAAGGGCTTGGCGAGATATTCCATCATGGTCCGCCGTTCGGTCACGACGAGCACTTCCACAGGCATGCCGGGAATGAGATCGACGCTGGGCGCCAGCCTGTGAAGCGTCTGCCGGTCGACGGCGACGCGGGCGAGATAGTAGGGTTGATGAGTTGCGTCATCCATCAGGCGATCCGCCGAGACCGTGCGAACAGTGCCCGGAATTTTCGGCACGATCCGGCTCGAATAGGCGGACAGGTGGATCTTGGCCTCCAGACCGCTATGTACCGCTTTCGCGTCGAGCGGCGTCAATCGCGCCTCGATGATCAGCTCATCGCCAGCCGGGACGATGCTCATGATCGGCTCGCCTCGCTGGACGACCCCGCCGATCGTCTTGAACTTGACGTCGACCACGGTGCCGTTCACGGGAGCCGTCACGACCGTGCGCTTGACGACGTCGGCACTGCCCTGCAGCTTCTCGTTCACTTCCGTGAGCTCACCGCGGACCTTCTCGGCATCGGCGGCGATCTGATCGGCCCGCTCCGCATCGACCCCGAGGATCTGCATCCGGCTTTCGCCGATCTGCTGGCGGGCCCGCGCGATCTCGGCCTCGTACTCACCGCGCTTGCCGGAGATCTCGGCGTCGGTGCGCTTCAGCCGCAGCGCATCCGGCTTGGGCAGAAGCCCGCGGTAGACCAGGTATTCCTTCGCGGTCAGCTCCTCGGTAACGAAGCCGAGCTGCCTGGATGTGCTCTCGACCTGGGCTTCGTAGCCCTTGATCTGCTGCACGAGCTGCTCGATGCGTTGGCCGAGGATGTCCCGCCGCGACGCGTGCGTGGTGCGCCGCGTGTCGAAGACCTCCTGCTGCGCCTCGACGATGCTCCTGACTTGTGGATCCGCCACGCGCAGCTCCGGCGGCAGGTCGATCCGATTCTGGTTGGCCTTTTCGGCGTCGAGGCGCGCCTTCCTGGCCAGAAGCGACAGGCGCTGCTGCACCAGCGCCTCGTGCGCGGCGCGCGCTTGCGTGCTCTCGAGGACGACGAGCGGCTGTCCCATTTTCACCACTTCACCTTCGCGAACGGGCAGATCGGCGATGATGCCGCCCTCCAGATGCTGGATGGTCTTCTTGCCGCTGTCGGGGTTGATCACGCCCGGCGCCACCGCGCCGCCGTCGAGCGGGACAAAATAGCCCCATCCGCCGAATACGATCACGAACGCCAAAATCAACATGTTGCCCCAACGCGCCGGAACGCCAACGCTGGGTTTCCACGAACCCGACACCGTGCTGGTTGAGGACAAAAGCGACCGCGACGGTACGATCCTTCCGAGATGGCTCATGGCGCACCTGTCATGGCCGTGGCGTTGCGGCTATAACCGCTTGTCGAGCCGTTGCCCGACCCGAGGCGGCGTCTGCCCTGGCTGCCGTCGCCTTGCGGCAGCGGCTCCGCCGAGCGCTCCTTGAGCGCTTCGAGCACGTGGTCGCGTTCACCGAACATGGCGGCTCGCCCTTCCTTCAGGAAAAGCACCTTGTCCGCAACCGACAAGGTCGAAGGCCGATGCCCGACGATGATGAGGGCGACCCCCAACCGTTTCAGCTCTTCGATCGCCTCGGCAAGGGCTGCCTCTCCCGCCTGGTCGAGATTGGCGTTGGGCTCGTCGAGAACGATGAAGCGCGGGCTGCCGAACACGGCGCGCGCCAGCCCTATGCGCTGACGCTGGCCGCCCGAGAGGCGCACGCCGCCGTCCCCGATGCGCGTATCGTAGCCCTGGGGGAAATGCTGGATCATGTCGTGAGCATAGGCGAGCTTCGCTGCCTTCACGATCGCCTCGTCATCCACGACCTGCATGCGGGCGATGTTGTCGCGCACCGAGCCCGCGAACAATTCGACGTCCTGCGGCAGGAAGCCGACGTGCCGACCGATCTGCGCGCCGTCCCAATGGTGGATCTGCGAACCGTCGACCCGGATCTCGCCGACATTTGGGATGGCAAGGCCGACCAGCATCCGGCACAGCGTGCTTTTGCCGGCGCCAGACGGGCCGATGATGGCCAGCGCTTCGCCCGGATCGACCGCGCAGGATACGTCGCTGATGATGAGCTGGGCGGTGTTCGGCGTCAGGTAACTCACCGAGTCGACCACCACCCTTCCGTCCGGAGTCGGCAGCCTGGTCCGCCGGAACGGCGGCGGGTTGTCTTCGATGGCGTTCTTCAGACGATCATAGGAAAAGCGCGCAGCCATGAAGTTGCGCCACATCGATATGACAAGCTCCACCGGGGCGAGCGCGCGTCCGAGCAGGATCGATCCCGCAATCATCGCGCCGGCGGTCAGGGCTGAGTTGACCACCAGCCAGGCGCCGACGCCCAGGATCGCGACCTGGACGAAGAAACGGACGAACTTCGTCGTCGCGAGCACCAAGCCGCCGACGTCCCCGGATCGGCGCACGCCGTCGAGAACCGTTCTGTTGACGGCCGCCCACCGTTCGGTCAAGGCGGGCAGCATGTGCATAGCCTGCACGATTTCGGCGTTGCGGATCGTCGCATCGGCCAGCAGCATCGCCTCGATCTGCTTTCGGTTTGCCGTCTCGTTCGCCTTGCGCGTGGCAAATTCGTTGGCGACGCTCAACAGGAACAGCACCACGGCCGAGCCGACCGCAACCGCCCCCAGCATGGGATGGAGAATCCAGATCAGGCCAACGAAAATCGGCACCCACGGCGCGTCGAAGAACGCCGTCAACCCCTGCGTCGCAATGAAGTTCTGGATCTGGGAAATGTCGCGCAGGGACTCGGCGCCCGAGCCTTCCCCTTTCAGGCGCCCCCGCACGGCGCAGGCGAGGTAGGCCGGGCCGAGCTGCTCGTTCAGCCAGCAGCCGATGCGGATGGTTATCGATGTCCGCAGCGCGTCGAGGGCGCACATCACCGCAAGCGCCGCGGTCGCCATCAGCGTGAGCATCACGAGTGTCTCGACACGACCGGTGGTGAGCACGCGGTCATAGACCTGCAGCATGTAGAGCGGCGACGCGAGCATGAGCACGTTGATGACGAGGCTGAAGACGGCACATGTGGCGAAAGCCGAACGGCAGGCCCTGATGGCCCGCTCGAGTTCGGTCGGGCCGCTCGATGAGTGAGCCGATGAACGGGCGCCCTCGGACGGTCTTTGCGGCATGTTTCACCTTCGCGGGAATTGAATGACAAGCGGCGGCAGGCCGACCGGCTCTCTCGAGCGGGACTAGTCGGACAGCTTGAACTTGTGTCGACGGTTTCCGGCTACCTCGGCCTGCGCCTCCGAGTGCCCAGCCGCATCGCTCCTGGCGCGCGACCAACTCAAAGAGCGGCCTTGCCCCACGCAAACAGCGCGTGCACCGCTGCTGCGGATGGAACCAGGACCGTCGATGGGGCCTTGCCCAGACCCTGTCCGCGACACCTCTAGTACAACCGATGCCGAGCCGTTACTGGCCTCAAGACGAACCTTCCGGCCGTCAACCCGATAGCGCGTACGCATGGCCACGTCCTCGCAAGCGTTGCAATGACTCCCGAACCGGCTCCCTGTAGACACGACTCGGCCCGGGCTGCGCGATAGAGGCCGGCAGCGGTCAGACCGCTGCCGGCTCCATTCGATTCAGGACGCTTACCAGTGGAAGAAGGAACCGGTGCTCGCGGAGACCGACTCCGAAACAGAGCTCGACCCGACGCCCTGGACGCTCGTCGTCTGGGTCAACGTCTCGCTGTGGGAGTTGTATCCGAGCGCGTCGGCGGTCGCGTTGGCGATCGCCGAGTTGCCGTGGACGAATGCGTTGACGTGGATCGACTTGTCGATGTCGACGTTTTCGTTAACGCTCACGTACTTTTGGAAGCTGACGTCTAATGACATTTCGTCTCTCCTGCTCTGGTGTTGATCAACGGCGGACGCATGAGTGCGCCAACCGCAAGGATGCAGGCTACGGGCCGCGGCTCACCGCATCAAAGGTTCATCGGGATACTCATCTTTGGGCGTAGCAACCGTCGGGTGCATACTCTTTCGGTTTAGACGATCGAAGAAGAGCGACAATCGGTGCCGAATCCGGATCGCAGCGATCGGCTGTCGCCCCGTCGCAGCCGGCGACCTCCGGTCGGCCCGATATTGCGGTTCGTGCAGGTAAAGGATCGCGCACACGCGCGATTCGACGACGCGCCCGCCGTGGTTCAGTGCCAGGCCTGAAAAGCAGGATGGATGGCAGCGATCAGAACAGTCCGTGGACCGATGGCCCCATCAGGCCGGACAGCGAGTAGCCGGACAGGAAATCGCTGTCGCCATGCGTCGACATGGTGGTGATGGAGAAATCCGCCGAAACCGGATTCGGGCCAAAGGGGAAATCGATGGACACATGGTCGGTGTGCGAGCTCGTGATGGATCCGCCGCTGACCAGGCCTCCCGTCGTCGCGCTCGTATGGGGCATGCCCGGGCTCGTGTCCTGGGCGACCGCGACCGCCCCGGCAAAGCCGATCGAGGCTCCGGGGAGGACAGCGGCAGCGGTCGCCGTTTTGGTCGCCGTCAGGTCGCCCATCGCATGGGCGGTGCTGTTCATCGCAGCTAAGAAGGTGTTGGTGCTTCCAGACATGACGCCAATCTCCCTACGTGCCAACGAACGGATCTTGCCCGCTGGGTTGAGGCGCGCCCTTAGAGCGCCACCATTGCCATTCCGTGGACGAACGAGAACTGGTTCTCGACCGTAAGCGCAGAGGTGAGCGTTGCCGACAGGGTGTTCGCGCCGTGCGCCTCGGCCATTGCGATGACTTGCGCGAAATTGCCAAAGGACGGGTCGTGCCCGAACGGCTGATGGTGACCGAAGGACTGATCCAGATCGATGACGATCGGGCCGTGTGGCGGCGACCAGCCATGAATGTCGATCGAGAAGTAGTCGAGCTCCGCGCGCGCGACGGCGTCGTGGAGTCCTTGCTTTGCCTGGTCGGTCTCGCGCTCAAAGATGAAATCGGCGCCCGACACATCGAGAAATGTGCTGGCAGCCGCGAGCGCACCGCCCGGTTCCGAGGAATAGGCCGACGCCTGGAAGACGGCCTCGCCCATCGCGATCGAGTAGCGGCCCATGTCCTGGGCAAAATTCTCGACAAACCCGGTGACGGCAGTGGCCTCCCCGGCCGCTATCGCGCTGCCGCCGATAACGGCGACCAGGCCATCCTGGGAATCCGGCGCTTCCACTGGGCTTTGGTGATGGTGATGGTCATGATCATGATGATGCTGATGTCCACCACCGCGCTCTTCCCGCTCATGGCTGTGATCGAACAGGTCCCGGCCCCGATGGGCGACCGATGCCGGCATCGCAGGGCCGTCATTGCCGTGGTCGTGTTTCATGGTGCAGTCCCGATCGGAATTGGACGCTTTTGGACGCTATCATAATAGAATTGCTGTCGCCGGGATGGCCAGTGACCTCATGGCCTACAACCTTTGGTATAGTCGATGTTCCCACGTCGGGCCTCTGCGCCCTGGGTTGTTATGCTTTGGAGGTAGGAATCCCGTGTGATGCATGTTCGATCTCATCGAAAGGCAAAAACGGTGCTCGCACGCCGCGGCCCCGGTGACGCGAACAAGGCCATCACTGCTGTGCTCGCCAGTTCTCAATCCTCATCTTCATAGCGAGCTGAATCACGGCAAGAGCGCCGTCGACTCACGGGTAGTGCGATCCTTGCCTGAGCGAATCGTCGTCTTGGCAGCAACCTTGTATGTCGAAAGATGATGAGTCTGCCGCGCCTGGCTACGCCAAAAGACGACTAGCCCGATGAACCTTTGATGCCGTGAACTGCGGTCCGTAGCCTGCATCCTTGCGAATGGCGCACTCATGCGTCCGCCGTTGAGAGCCGAGGAGGGGATCGTGCTGCCCGGCAACAAGCGCGTCAGCACCAGAGTCAAGCCGGTGGATATGCCGACGATAGAGGCGTGGCCGACGGCGTCGAAGGCGCCCCGTCATCTGGAACCAGCGCCTTCGTCACGCCTGAACGTTACGCCAGGCCACGTCAAGGCCGCCACGACGAGCCGGCGGGATGCACTTGACCCGAAGCAGGATTCGGTCACTGACAAACCCGTGACAGGCCCGCTCCCCGCGAGTGACAAGCCCGAGATGTCGTCGCGCGACAACCCAACGACGATGGCGACGGCGGCGCAGGAAAGTGCCCGCGAACCTCAGGCGACACAAGCGTCTGCGAGCGACAAACCCGCGACAGCCCCGCTCCCCGCGAATGACAAACCGGTGCAGGCCGCGGGCGACAAGCCAGCGACGATGGCGGCGCCGACTGTGCCGCTTGAGGCGCCAACCGACAGCCCACGCGCGCGGCAGTGGATCGCCTCGATCGCCGCTTCGCTGGTAACCGACAGCGCCCATGCGCGGCGGTGGATCGCCTCGAACGCCACTTCGCTGGCAACCGACAGCGCCCGTGCGCGGCGGTGGATCGCCTCGAACGCCACTTCGCTGGCAACCGACAACCCTCGTGCACGGCAGTGGATCGCCTCGATCGCCACTTCGCTGGTGGTGCTGGCCGCCACCTGGTGGCTCTACCGCAGCGAGGTCGCCAATCATGTCGAGATGACGATCCCGGCAGCAACTTGGGCCGGCGGTGATGAGTTGGCACAAGTCAAGCAGGCGCTGCAGCAGGAACATGACAAGACCGAGAAGCTCGCCCGTGAGCTGACTACGGACCTGGCGCAGGTCAAGCAGGTGCCGCAGCAGGAACGCGACAAGACCGAGAAGTTGGCCACGGACTTGGTGCAGGTCAAACAGGCGCTGCAGCAGGAACGCGACAAGACCGAGACGCTGGCGAGCGGACTGGCCGCGGACCTGGCCCAGGTCAAACAGGCGCTGCAGCAGGAGCGCGACAAGACCGAGAAGTTCGCCCGTGAGCTGACCACGGACTTGGCACAGGTCAAGCAGGTGCCGCAACAGGAACGCGACAAGACCGAGATGCTGGCCACGGACTTGGTGCAGGTCAAACAGGCGCTGCAGCAGGAACGCGACAAGAGCGAGAAGCTGGCAAGCGAGCTGGCCGCGGATCTGGCTCAGGTCAAGCAGGCGCCGCAGCGGGACCGCGACAAGAGCGAGAAGCTGGCCACGGACCTCGCGCAGGTCAAGCAGGCGCTTCAGCAGGAACGCGACAAGAGCGAGAAGCTGGCCA
>Ga0193726_1001011_pt1 | contig 24524 bp, 20 predicted proteins | sample H2c1metaG_FD_144928 | JGI IMG/M metagenome (GOLD analysis project Ga0193726, IMG submission 144928) | Soil microbial communities from a riparian zone of the East river system, Colorado, United States - H2c1 | ecosystem: Environmental > Terrestrial > Soil > Riparian zone | place: USA: East River...
TAATTTTACGTTTGGATTGAGCGTCTTAGCGGAGAAATGAAAAAGAGGAGCTTGACAGGCCAGGTCGATTCGTTCAGCGGCTCACGGCGACCGTGGTTCTGTTCGGTCACTGAATGGGGTTGGGCTAGCGGGAACATTTGTGATCCGCGTGATCGTGCAAAGACAACTGCAGGTCCCTCGACTTCGCTCGGGATGACATACCTTGTGGAAGGCGTGGTGGATGACATGCCTTTGGGGAAGGCATTGGGGTAATAACAGGATCGGAAGTAAGCGGTGGCCCGGTCAGGAATTTGCTGGCGAGGGTTTGCCGGGCTTGATCTGGATTTCATTGACGACGCGCTGAACCTGGGGGATTTTCTTCGCAAGGTCCTCGGCTTGTTTACGATCTCGCACTGTATTGACGGAGCCTTTCAATGTGAGGGTGCCATTGTAGGCAGAGTACTCGATCTTTTGTTTTCGCAGCGCGGGGTCGGACTGGAGCGTTGCCTTGAAGTGATCTTCGATAGCGCTGTCAAGCTGGGCGGTCTGTACCGCTGCCTTTTCTTCCCCTTCCAGTCCGGCACTGTCGACTTTGATGTGGTCGACGATGGAATAGCCGGGCGCGGCTTGCTGTGCGAGCTGGTCTGCGCGCTGCTTGCGGTCGTCAGCACCTACGATGCCACTGAGGGTGATGACTCCGGCCTGGCGGTCCTCAGAGACTGTGACACTGCGCAGGTCATTCTGATCGAGCGTGTTGTAGACAGCCAATTTGACTTCGGGATGGTTGCCGCTCCTGCAACCGGCGGTTGCGAGAGTTGCGCCGAGCAGTGCGATGGAAGCAACGAGCGAAGCAGGGCTAATACCAAAGCGAAACATGGGAATCACCTCGGCTAACACAGGATGGGATGCAATGCGAAGTTGGTCTGGTTGTTCGCTTTCCGGCATCGCAAAGTGCCCGATCGCCGAATTGCAACCATTAGGGTTCAAGACGATTTGGAGAATTGGAACGGTCGACACGCGGCAGGTTCGTGGGTTTCAGAATGTATGTCCTATGAATATAGGAGTTTTACTTGTACTATAAACATAGGAGCTTTCAGGCGGCACATTTGTCGCATGGTTCGAAAACACATCGCGAAAGGAGAGACCGGTTGACAAGAATCCATTGGAGACTTTTAGGTGCCGGTCTGCTTCTGTTTAGCGGGTTCACGTTTTTGCGCGGGCAGCAAACGCCGCCAGTGATGTCGCCCGGGCAGACTTCAAACGCGCCAGCTACGGCGACCCAATCTACCGAAGTTCCGATTCAAACTCCCGGCGAGATCTATAAAGATGCGATGCACCCCCTGGACATAGTGCGGGGGTCGCTGGACAACTGGTCAGACGCGGAGCTGGGCGCGCTGACCGTGGGAATGCACAAGGCGAAAGAAGCCTGCGATGCGACGAAGCCGGACGACTATTCGGGAGATGATCTGTACGATTTGGCGCGGCTCTGCGCACTCGGCCAGGACTGGAATGCCGCGAACACCGCGGCCCTCGCGTATGTAGCGAGCCATCTCGAGACGCATCGAGCACAGGCGTATGCGATGAGCGTGAACGCGCTGGTGCACATCGGCGCGATTGACCTGGCGGTGCAGACCGCGCGTGAGATGCTGCGGCTGCCGTATGACGCCGAGGTAGCATACGCTGTGCGCTACATGAAGGAGCAGTTGGAGCAGACGTCGAATCCGCTGGCTGTGGAACTGGCCACTGAGGAACATCCGGACCTTGTCGCAGCGCTGGCGCGGAATGTGCCGTTGAAGGCCGCGCATGGAGACGCAGTGATAAGTGTGGGCGCACTGTACGAATCGGCAATGGATCTGGCGTTTCTGGATCGCTATCGCGGTGATGACGACGCCGCTCAAGTTGCGGCTGCCGATGCGCAAAGCGCACTGAAAGCGACAGCAGTACTGACGGCGGAAGACAAGCAGCGGATCGACGCGGTGAACATGCGCTATGGTCTGCTGGGAGCACGATTGCCGAGTGTAAAGGTGCTGCGGGCGATGGAGTCGCCCTCGGCAAAGGCGGTGATCGATACGCACTTTGCTTCGGCGACGGTGCTTGTGCTGTTTCCAGACTGGTGCGGCGGGTGCAGAAAGATGATGAAGACGCTGACCGAATTTGCGAAGGTGAACAAAGACACGCCGATCCATGCTTACGGGCTTGTCTTTGCTGACGAATCGGTGATTCCGGTTCAGTCTGCGCACGAGGAGATCTTGAAGGAACTGCGCGGGACGGCAACGCTGGTAGTTCTCGATACTACGCCGCAGATGTTGGGAGCGACGGACTATCCGCTGGGGATTGTTCTCGATCGAACGGGACGGATTCGGTTTATTGGGGCGCTGCCGGGGGAAGCGTTTAATGGCGGCGGGTATGTCGAGAAGGCCATTGAGCGGATGGTCGCGGTAGAAACGAAGAGTGAGGCGGGACGGAATTGAACTAGCTTCGCGAGAGTCGAGAACCGTTGTTCTGCAATTTGTTATTGACTGGTTGGAGTGCCAGCTGCCCTCTTCCCGACCTTCCGGGGTCAGATCGCTCTCTTTGCTCGCATCAATGATCGCAGATTGCTGAATTGGTGGGTTCTGAGGTGAACTGTCGCCAACTGGAAACTGAGAGGAATATGGGCAGCGGGAAAAGAAGCAACTGCAGGTTCCTCCGCTCCGCTTCGCTTCGGTCGGAATGACAGCGCGTAGTTGCGGGCGAATAACTGCGCGTCGATGCGGACGAATGACAGCGCGTAGTTGCGGACGAATAACTGCGCGCAGTTCCCTGAGCGGGAGTAAGCGGATCGACTTTTGCAGGCTCTAGTCTTTAGCCGTTGCGGTCGCTTGCTCTTCGTGGAAATGGCGCCAGATGGATTCGGCGGTTTTTGGGGGGACTACGGAGGCGAGGGAGTCGGCGGTAGCTTGCTGCACGTCGCGCAGGCTGCCGAAATGGGTGAGGAGACGCTGACGGGTCTGGCGGCCGACGCCGGGGATGTTGAGCAGTTCGGAGTCGCGGTCGCGCATGGCGCGACGTTTGCGGTGGTAGCCGACGGCGAAACGATGGCTCTCATCGCGGATCATCTGCATGAGGTGGAGCACGGGAGAATGACGATCGAGGACGACGGGCTCGTCTTCGTTTCCGTAGAGGTAGATGACTTCTTCCTTTTTGGCGATGGAGGCGAGCGGTTGTGAGGTGAAGCCGAGGGATTCGAGGGCTTCGGCGGCGGCGTGAAGCTGGCCTAGGCCGCCGTCGATGAGGATGAGGGAGGGCATGGTGGTGGGTTCTTTGTTGGGTTTGGGAGATGGGGCAACCCCGGTCCCCAAAGGCGAGGGACCGGGGGCACCCCCATGTTTCTCATCGGCCTCGTTGGTCTCCGAGGTCTGAGAATCCAGACCAGGGGCACCCGGCGCTTGTGAATGCGTGGAGTTCGAGTTTTCGAGGATGCGGCGGTAGCGGCGGGCGACTACTTCGCGCATGGAGGCGAAGTCGTCTACACCGAGTACGGTCATGACTTTGAATTTGCGGTAGGCAGACTTGTTCATCTTGCCGTCTTCCCATACGACCATGGACGCTACGGTTTCCGCACCCTGGATGTGGGAGATATCGAAGCACTCGATGCGTCTGGGGAGTTCGGGGAGCATGAGGGCATCGGCGAGGGATTCCTGAATGGCCTTGCGCGATGGCTCGAGAACGCGGAAGCGCTGGATGTAGGACTGCTTGGCGTTCTGCCCGGCGAGGTCGATGAGAGAGCGTTTTTCTCCGCGCTGAGGGACGGCGATATCGACGCGGTGACTGATGCGCTCGGTGAGGAGCGCGGCGAGGGACTCGCGATCATCGAAGTCGACCGGGACGAGGATGGAGCGGGGGACGTAATGCTGGTCGATGTAAAGCTGCTTGAGCAGTGCGGAGAAAACGGCTCCGCCATCGAACTTGGGTTCGTTGTTTCCCACCCTTGACTCCATCAAGGATGGGGCACCCAGGTCATTGGTTGTGCTTTTTTCGCTCTCAGCGAGAGTTGTAGGGAGCAGGTCGGGGAGGTCTTCCCAGAAGAATTCTCGGCGGTCTACGATCTTGCCGGCGCGGACGTGGAAGAGATTGATGGCCAGGCTGCCATCCTCGAAGTGGTAGCCAAACACGTCGGCGTCGTCGCTTTGTTCGGCGGTGGCGATGCGTTGCTTCTCCTGGAGCTGGTGGACAGTGGAGAGCTGATCGCGGAGGCGGGCGGCGGCTTCGAATTGTTCTGCCTCAGCTGCGGCCGTCATGCGCGCGGTGAGGGAGCGCTCGAGTTCAGACTGGCGGCCTTCGAGGAAGAGCTGCGCATCGCGAACGGCTTGCTTGTAGATTTCAGGCGTGGTGAGTTCTTCGACGCATGGACCGAGGCAGCGATGGATGTAGTACTGCAGGCAGGCGCGCTGGTGATAGCGCGAGAGATCGACCTTGCAACTGGGAATGAGAAAGCTGCGATGGATGAGTTCGACAACACGGTAGGCGAGGTTGCCGGGAAAGTAAGGGCCGTAATAGGCGGAGCCGTCCTTGCGCAGACGCCGGGTGACGAAGACTTTGGGGAAGAGATCGGCGAGAGTGAGTTTGACGTAGGGGTAGGTCTTGTCGTCGCGGAGCAGGATATTGAAGCGCGGCTTGCGCTGCTTGATGAGGTTGTTTTCGAGGGCGAGGGCTTCGTGCTCGTTGGCGACGAGGATGTAGTCGATGTCGACGGCCTCGCGCATAAGGGAGCCGGTTTTGGCGTTGGCCTGGGAGGCTTCAAGCAGGTAGGAGCGGACACGGGAGCGGAGGTTGTTTGCCTTGCCGACGTAGATGACTTCGCCGTCGGCGTTCTTGTAGAGGTACACGCCGGGCTGGGTGGGGAGGAGACGAATTTTCTCAATGAGATCCATACTGGCAAAGGGACAGGCAACGCGGAACGTAAAGTCCAATTCCTAGGATACTGGGTGCGGCAAACGGGGGTTTCTAGCCGCAGGAAATGCAAAGCTTACCGCACCAAGTAAAAACTACACAGTCAACAGACTTGGCCATTTTTCCACAGACGCTGGGTAGGTTGTGTTGTTTGAGCAAGATAGCGGAATGGCGCCGTTTGGCGGGTGGAATGCAATGTAGAGGGCGACACGAAATGTCGCCGCCCGCCTGGTGGTGGTTAAGAGGGTCAGGCAAAACCGAGGCGGCCAAGAAATGGGGAAACGATGAAAATCTCACATGGAATGCTGATTGCAGCTGCCGTAGCACTTGTAGGCGTGACGGGTTGCGCGACCAAGAACTACGTGAAATCCCAGACAGCGCCGATTATCGACCACACCAATACACTCGACCAGAAGACGGCCGATAACAATCGTGCTCTGCATGAGGCGGATGACCGTGCAACTGCGGGCATCAAGCAGGCGCAAGGCGCGGCCGACACTGCCGCACAGAGCGCGCAGAACGCGACCAAGGATGCAGGCGATGCCGACACGGCAGCGAACGACGCGGTGCACCGTGCGGACTCGTTGGATTCTGTTGTAAAGGGTCTCGACAACTACAAGCAGATGGCCGACGTAACCGTGACGTTTGGCTTTGACAAGGCGATGCTGACGAAGGACGACAAGGATCAGCTGGACAGTTTTGCGGCTCAGCTTGGAAGCGCGAAGAGCTACATCGTTGAAGTGACGGGTGGAACGGACTCGACTGGTTCGGCTGCCTATAACTATGACCTGAGCCAGCGCCGCGCAGACTCAGTGGTGCAGTACCTGGCTGCGAAGTACGGGATTGCCGCACACCGGTTCTACCTGATCGGCATCGGCAAGGATAAGGAAGTGGCCCCGAACACAACGGCAGACGGTCGTAAACAGAATCGCCGCGTGGAAATACAACTGCTGAGCAACATGAGCAATGGTCAGGCTCCTGCGGCAACTTCGCAAGCCGCACCACCGCCCAGCAGCAACTAAGGTTCGTAAAGATTGTTCATAAATTAGGAAGATTAAAGGCGAGAGCCGCAAAGAGCATGTAAAGGCGAAAGCCGATATTTCTAGAAAGATATAGATAACTTAAAGCAGCAAGAATTGCAGGCCATCCAGGGTAATCGCCCGGATGGCCTGATTTCTTTTGTAGCGGAGCCAGCGAGGTTTGGCCGCGCTTCACGCGTGTTCGCGGAGTTAAAGCAGGTCAGGTTCGATGCCAACTTCAGGCGTTCATCGCGCTCCGGATTCGAGCTGCCGGACGTGCTCGGCTCGGACCTGGACTGCGGTGAACAGGGCGAAGAAGGGAGCCCCGGCCGCGGCGGCTTCGACGGCGGGACGGCCGTGGGCTTCTTCGCGCTCGACGATGCAGACGACAGCGGCAACGATCATGCCGGCCTCGCGGGCCGCTTCGATGGCGTTGATGGTGGAGGCGCCGGTGGTGCAGACGTCGTCGACGATCACGACACGGGCACCTTCGCGACAGAAGCCCTCGATGCGGCGGCCGGTGCCATGCGTCTTTTCAGCTTTGCGGACGAGGAAGCCGTGGAGCAAGGGTGCGCCGGGGTGCTGCTGCGCGCGCCATGCGCTGGCAGTGGCGACGTTGGAGACGATGGGATCGGCGCCCATGGTGAGTCCGCCGACGGCCTGCGCATCGATGTGATTCTCTTCCAGAAGTTCAAGCACGGAGTGCCCTGTGAGGCGGCCGCCTTCGGCGTGGAGGGTGGTGGTGCGGCAGTCAATGTAGTAGTCGCTCGTGCCGCCGGAAGAGAGCTTGAACTGACCGAGTTTGAAACTGGTGCGGGCGAGGAGGGAGAGGAGTTGCTGGGAGTGGGTGGGCATCAATGCGATTGTAAAGGCGGGGATCGCTAGCACATAGCGACTTGCTCCGAGCGTTGAACAGGGGAGAAGTTCTTCAACAAGAGCAGAAATGCAAAAGCAGATTCTTCGCTCACCACCCCCAAACTGAAAAACGTTTGGGGCCCCTTTCGCTCAAAATGGCACCGCTCGTTAGGGACAGAGGTTGAAGCTCGCATATCACATTTTGTCGAGGTGTTTGAAGCCGCCGGTGCCGAGGAGCATGAAGGAGAAGAGCATGAAGTTGTAGCAGGCGTGGACCAATGTGCTGGCGGCGAGGGAGCGGGTGTAGAGGCGGACGGAGCAGAGGATAAGGCTGACGAAGATCAGCAGGAGAAACGGTCCAAGTGACCAACCGGTTTGCGCACCGTGCATGAGGGCGAAAGGGATGCTCGTGAGCACAGAACCGACGACCATTGCGGATAGCGACCATTCCGGGTTGTCAAATTCGTCGACTGAACGCTTTGCGGCGCCAGTGAAGTGTTCGACGGTCCGGTCGTACGCGGTGCAGAGGGATGGAAGCAGAAAGCCGCGGAAGGCCATCTCTTCAAAGAAGGGGGCGAGCGTGACCCCGAAGGCGAAGAGAATCCAGGCGGCTCCAGGCGCCTTGAAGAGCTGGTCGATGGGCGCGTTGGTGGGGCCAGGCATCAGGATGCCATTGATCATGGCGACGAAGAAGCAGAGGACCGCTGCGCTGATGAGTCGCGCGGTGCGGTGGAGCGCGGCTGCGCCGTGCCAGTGAATTCCTTCGAAGTAGGGCTTGCGCCAGAGGATGGGAAAGACGACGAGGCATCCGATGAAGGTGATGATGTACTGCGCGGCCTGGCTGCCGAGCGCGTAGCGATAATCGGTAGCAGCTTGCGTGAGGCTGGTGACGCCGAAGAGGTGAAAGTGCAGGGCGAGCGGCACGAGCATCATGGTGCCGATCAGGCCGAAGATGGCAAGCAGGCCGAGTAAGGCGAGGTGCCCGAGGTGCGGGATGCGCTCTTCGCGGTAAATGGGAGGAGGCGCGGAGACGGTGAAGAGCGGTCCGCGGGGGACTTCTTCAGCCGTGGGCGGAGGCGCGAAGACTGGCGTCGCGAGTTCGCTTTGCTGCGTGGCAGCTTCTGGTTCATTAGTCCATTCGGCGGGTGGCGCGGGAGTGTTTTCGGGCGCGAGAGGATCGATTGAAGCCGCCTCGGCAGGTTCATCCGCGGGCGATTCTTCTGGCGCGTGGGGAAGCGGCTCGGGGAATATGCTCATGCACGCACCGGTTTCTTGATCAGGGATTTTTTTGCTGGCCGGGACGGTTTCGGGTATGCATCTGGCCGCAATGGTTGGGTCGAATTTGCAAGAGCAACTGCAGGTCCTTCGACTCCCGTTGGTCGCTCAGGATGACGGCCGTTGGATGTGGAACCCTCCCAGGTCTCAGAGGCGAGACCTGGGGCACCCAGTTTGGCGGCGCCCGATGTGTTCCGTGAAGGGATCTCTGCGAGCTTGCCGTTGTGGGAGGCGTAGTAGCGAGCGAGGAATTCTCCGGTGAAGGAACCGGGGGTCTTTGCGATTTTGGAGGGACGGCCTTCGCCAACGATGCGGCCACCATCTTCTCCGCCTTCGGGGCCGAGGTCGAGGATCCAGTCGGCATTGCGGATTACGTCGAGATTGTGCTCGATGATGATGATGGAGTTCCCCAGGTCGGTGAGGCGGTGCAGGACTTCGAGGAGCTTGCGCACGTCGTCGAAGTGGAGGCCTGTGGTGGGCTCGTCGAGCAGGTAGAGGGTGCGGCCTGTCTGGCGCTTGGAAAGCTCGCGGGCCAGCTTCATGCGCTGGGCCTCGCCGCCGGAAAGCGTGGTGGCGCTTTGTCCGAGATGCACGTAACCGAGGCCTACGTCGACGAGGGTCTGCAGCTTCTGGCGGACGGTAGGCACATCAACGAGCACAGTGAGCGCGTCTTCAATGGTGAGTTCGAGGATGTCGGCAATGGAGTAGCCGTGGAACTTTACGGCGAGGGTCTCCTGGTTGTAACGGCGCCCGTTGCACACCTCGCACTGTACGTAGACGTCGGGCATGAAGTTCATCTCGATGCGGCGCTGACCGTCGCCTTGGCAGGCTTCGCAGCGGCCCCCGGCGACGTTGAAGCTGAAGCGACCGGGCTTGTAGCCGCGCTCGCGTGCTTCAGGGAGCCACGCGAAAAGATCGCGGATGGGCGAAAAGACCTGCGTGTACGTCGCGGGATTGGAACGCGGCGTGCGGCCGATGGGGGCCTGGTCAATGCGAATGACCTTGTCGATCTGGTCGGCGCCTTCAAGCGACTCGTGCACGCCGGGTTCTTCGCGCGATCCGTAGAGGGCCTTGGCGAGTGAGCGGTAGAGGATGTCGTTGATGAGGGTACTTTTTCCGCTGCCGCTGACGCCGGTGACGACGGTCATGACGCCAAGGGGAACGCGGATGGTGAGGTCCTGGAGATTGTGTTCGCGCGCGCCGTTGACGGTGATCCATTTCCCGGTGAGGGGGCGCGGCTCAGCGCGATGAAGAATGCCGGTAGCACCGGAGAGGTATTTGCCGGTGAGGGATTCGGGGCAGGCCATGATGTCGGCGGGTGTGCCCTGGGCGACAACATAACCGCCGAGACGGCCTGCGCCGGGGCCGAGGTCGAGGACGTAGTCGGCATGGCGGATGGTTTCTTCGTCGTGCTCAACGACCAGGACGGTGTTGCCGAGGTCGCGCAGGCGTACGAGGGCCTCGATAAGGCGGGAGTTGTCGCGCTGGTGGAGCCCGATGGAAGGCTCATCGAGCACATAGAGGACTCCGCGAAGGCGGGAGCCGATCTGCGTGGCGAGACGAATACGCTGGCCTTCTCCGCCGGAGAGGGTGGCGGCATTGCGATTGAGCGAAAGGTAGTTGAGGCCGACGGCGCAGAGGAATTCGAGGCGCTCGATTATTTCGCGGCGGATGCGGTCGGCGACGAGGGCTTCACGCGCGGTGAAGTTGAGCTCATAGGCCGCGGAGAGCGCACGGTTCAGCGGCAACGATGTGAAGTCGGCGATGGAGAGGCCGTTGATTTTGACAGCCAGCGACTCGGGGCGCAGGCGCTTTCCGCGACAGGCGGGGCAGGGCGTGGCCGACATGAAGGTCATCATGTACTCGCGGTAGCCATCGCTGCGGGCTTCGTCGATGGTGTCGCGCAGGTAGTTAAGGATGCCGTGGAAGCCGGTGCGGGGAGCTTCGCCCTTGGGCGGTCCGTAGACGAGGATGTGCTGCTGCTTAGGCGGCAGGTCTTCGAAGGGCTTTTTGAGGTCGATGCTGTAGCGTTCGGCGGCAAGGTTGACGAGGCGCAGCAGGTATTGCGAGGCGGAGCCGGGGCCGAGGCCACCATCGAGCAGGGGCTTGGACCAGTCGGTGATGACCTTGGCGGGATCGAGATCGTAGAGCGAGCCGAGGCCGTGGCACTCTGGGCAAGCGCCGAAGGTCGAGTTGAAGCTGAAACTGCGGGGTTCGAGCTTGGGAACGTCGAGGCCACAGTCGGGACAGGCCATGGAACTCGAGAAGATTTGTTCTTCACTATTGGCAAAGCCGATGAGTACGAGGCCGTTAGCGAGCTGGAGTGCTTTCGTGATGGCGGCTTCGAGGCGCTTTTCTACGGAGGGCTTGCCTGTTTGTGGTTCTTGCTTTCCCACCCTTGGCTTCGCCGAAGATAGGGCAGCCCGCCTCATCCCATCCCCGGTCTCAGAATCGAGACCGGGGGCACCCGCCACTGTCGGGCTTTCAACGACCGTTGGCTTCAGGAGGATGCGGTCGACGATGGCTTCGATAGCGTGGTTCTTGCGCTTGTCTAGAGATGGAGGTTCGGAGAGGTCCACGATTTCGCCGTCGACGCGGGCGCGAAAGCCTTGCTGATCAAGCTGATCGAGCAAATCCTTAAACTCGCCCTTGCGGCCTCGGACGATCGGGGCCATCACGGTCACCCGCTCACCGGTGCCGAGTTGCAGGATGCGCTGAACGATCTGCTCTGCTGTCTGGCGGGTGATGGGGCGGCCGCAGTTGGGGCAATGGGGGGTGCCCACCGAGGCGTAGAGGAGGCGGAGGTAGTCGTAGATCTCTGTGATGGTGCCGACGGTCGAGCGCGGGCTGCGGCTGGTGGTCTTCTGCTCGATGGAGATAGCGGGACTGAGCCCTTCAATGGAATCGACGTCGGGGCGTTCTATCTGATCTAAGAACTGGCGGGCGTAGGCGGAGAGCGTTTCAACGTAGCGACGCTGGCCCTCTGCGTAGATGGTGTCGAAGGCAAGGGAACTCTTGCCGGAGCCGGAGAGTCCGGTGACCACGGTCAACGTGTTGCGGGGGATGCGCACGTTGATGTCGCGCAGGTTATGCTGGCGCGCCCCACGCACCGAAATGTGAGTAATTGACATGGTCAGGCAATCGAGATGGTGGGTGCCCTGGAGTCGGCCCTGCGCTTGGATGTTACGCAAGGGACCCCGCTATGGACCTTCGTTATGTCGCCCGGTCCGAAATTACGTACGTACTGGGGGTATTCTATTTGGCAATAGAAACAAGGGTCAACGAAACAAGTTTTCTGAGACAATTCTTGAGACAAAGCTGCAGCATTCGGCGAGAATCGCCGGGCATGCATCAAAGAACAATAAGGAACTTTCCCCAGCAATTTTTGACGGGGGTCTTAAAAGATGGCAGACGTAATTAATTTAGTGATGCTGGTTTGCGCCGCAGTCGGAGCCATGGCATTTGGCGTTCTTACCGCATATGGAGTTTTTCGTGTCGGGTTTGCGCTGATGCGTCCGCGGACAGCCCGGGTGGCCATCAAGGTACGAACTCAGCTGGCGCAGGAATAATTTACAGTTTCGCTCTCAAGATAGAAACGCCGTGGCGCGAACCCTTAGTGATGCGCATTCATGCCCTTGCGGGTCAAACATTAACGTAACTTCTCTTGTCGCACAGGCGGCCGACGCTAGCTATTCCTGCGGATTCGGCTGTTGTTGTTGCTGCTGCTGCTCCTGAATCTGTTGCTGCTGCAGAATCTGGCGCTGCTGCATTTCCTCCATTACTTGCTGCGGAGTACGGACGGGGCCGCCGGGGCCTCCAGGTCCAAAGCCGGGCCTTATATTGTTTTGCGTCTGCGGAGCCTGCACGGGGGGCGGGGGCTGCTCTTCAGGCTGCTCAGGAACGTCTTCGTCGCTCTCCTGCTGGGGGCGATTCATGGCACTTGGCTGCGCGCCGTTGGGGCTTGTCTGGCGCGGACTGAGCACGACTTCGCGCGGGGCGTCATGGCCGAGGTCTCCGGCGAGAAGCACGTTGTATCCGGAGCCCTGCAGAAGTTGCGAGAGCACGTCGCGCGCCTTGCCGGGACCGTAGTCGCCGTAGATGCGCTGGTCGGCGTTCAAACCTTCCACTTTTGTCCCCGTCTCAGTAGAGACCTCGCCGAGAATTTGTTGAAGGCTGGAGTTGGAGGCATTGATGCGCAGGCCGGTGGCATCCCAGACAACGGAGGCCGGGATGGGCTTGTCGTTGATCGGCCAGTCCGGCATCGGGGGCGGAGGCGATGTTTGCGCTACGGGAGCAGGCTCCTGCTTTTTCGATTGCCGGTGAGAGGTCGTTCGCTGCGGGTGTGCAGGCTCGGATTTCGATGTTGCGGTAGCGGCCGCGGGTTGAGACGCAGACTGCGCAGCAACGGGCGCGCCGCAAAGCAGGTTACCGGCGAAGATTGCACTGGCGAGCATTGCATAAGGCAATCGGGGTGATGAAGAGAAACGTGATTGCAGCAGGGCGAATGTTCGCATGGGGATTCTGTTCCTCGAGGCTGTGCGGCCCGGGTCGGGAGGTTTTCGCACCACCCCTCTGGATTAGACTATCAGTGGCCGTGGAACGCTCATAGAGTTTTTGCTGCGTCTTTCGCAGTTGGCGCACCCAGGCGGCGAAACTCCTGGAACCAGGCGTTTTGCCGAGTTGCCAGAGTGGCGAGTTTGGCGACGCTCCGGTTACGAAACAGGTTGTGCAGTAGAGAGGAAAAGCAAGAGATGTGCTTCTGCCGGAGAAGTTTCATTGCCGCGATTTTGATGATGGTCCCAGCGTCGGGATTTGCCGCAAGTTGCACAACACAGGCGGCCTTACCGCCCGACGTTCGTGGCACCCTGGCGTCAATGGGCGAGCAGTTGTCGGATGCAGTGCTACGGCAGGACACGAGCGCAATGCAGAGCGTTTTGCTTCCAGCCATATCGGGACAATGGGATGGAATTCGTGACGCAATCGAGGGTGCTGCGCCGCTTGTGAAGGGTGGCAAGGCCCAATTGCGGAATATGTATCTGCTGGACGCAAGCTCGCTGATAGCGCCATCGGACACGCAGTTCTTCTGTTCGAATGCAAATGGATCAATGACGGTCACGATCAGCATGCAGGCGTTGCCGCCGGGGAAATATGCGTTGATTCTTTCGGACGCTGCCGGGGCAGCGCTGGCGGGGCAGATGGGATTCGTGCTGGTTTGGGATACAACCGGGATTCCGGGATGGAAGCTGGGTGGATTTTCGGCGCGGCAGGGCGACTTTGGTGGCCATGACGCGGTGTGGTACTGGACGCGGGCGCGCGAACTGGCGCAGGGCAATCTGCCGTGGGCCGCATGGTACACGTACGAAACGGCACGCTACCTCGAACTTCCCGTGGATTTCGTTTCCTCGCCGAACCTGGACAAACTGGTGCAGGAGCAGGCGCAGATCAAGGGCGGCCCCAGCCAGGACACTTTCCCCTATTCGGTGACGAGCGGCGACCGGACGTGGAAGATCGATGGTGTGCGGCTGGATGCTTCACTGCGCGAGCCCGACCTTGGTGTCTCGTATGAATCGACGGGCTCGACGGATCCGGCGGTGCTGCGAACCGAAGCGATCGCCGTGCTGGGGGCGCTGCTGAAGGCGCAGCCGGGGTTGCGCGAGAATTTTCACGGGATGTGGGCGTATGCGTCGACCAACGGCAAAGTGACGCCGGTGATGGAACTGCCGATGGGGCAGATACCTTAAAGAAGTGAACAGTGGACAGTGATTAGGGATCAGATGTGGACAGTGAATAAGTGATCGTGAATAAGTGACGAGTGGACAGTGAACAGAATTGGAACCAGGAGTTGGGTTTGGCTGAGTTGATTGATTTGCGGTCGGATACGGTTACGCGGCCTACGCCGGAGATGCGGATGGCCATGGCGGCGGCCGAAGTGGGCGATGACGTTTATGGCGAGGATCCCACCGTCAACCTGCTGGAGAAGCGGGCCGCGGAAATCTTCGGGCGCGAGGACGCACTATTTGTGCCAACGGGCACGATGGGAAACCAGATCGCCATTCGGCTTTTGACACAGCCGGGGCAGGAAGTGATCTGCGAATCGCGCTCGCACATTCTCGATTGGGAGATGGCGACGACAGCGGTCTTTTCCGGATGCCTGGTGCGCGCGGTGCCGACGGAGCGTGGAACGCTGACATGGGCGGACATCGAACCGGTGATTTACAAGCGCGGAGCGTTTCGCGCGGCGACGGGACTGATCGAGATTGAGAACACGGCCAATCTGACCGGCGGGCGTTGCACGTCACTCGTGGTGATGGAAGAGATCTGGGCGAACGCGAAGGAGCGAAAGCTCCCGGTACATCTGGATGGAGCGCGGATTTTCAATGCTTCGACAGCTCTCGGCGTGGATGTGAAGACGCTGACCCGCGGGTTCGACACCATCATGTTCTGCCTGTCGAAGGGCCTATGCGCGCCGGTGGGGTCGATGCTGGTGGGTTCGGCAGAGATGATGGAGCAGGCGCGGATCTTTCGTAAGGCGCTGGGCGGGGGCATGCGCCAGGTGGGTGTGCTGGCTGCAGCGGGATTAATTGCGCTGGAGAAGATGCCGGCGCGATTGCACGAGGATCATGCCAATGCGCGGTTGCTGGCAGAAGCACTGTCGCACATGGAGTGCGTCGAGATCGATCTGGATGCGGTGGAGACAAACATCGTGATCTTCAAACTCAAAGGCGGCCTGAGCGCGTCGGAACTGGTTGCGCGGCTCAAGGCCCGCGGAGTGTTAATAAGCACGGTAGGACCAAATGCGATCCGGGCTGTGACCCATCACGACGTGAGCCGAAACGATTGCATTGCGGCCATTGAAGCTCTCGGCGCCGAGGTCGAAGTGGCTGCCTGAGATTTGGCTTCGTGCTTATTTTTCAAATTTCCCCGGCGTGCCCGTTGAAATTCCTCGGGGGTTAAAACTCATCTTCTTTTTGGCTCCTTCGGCGCGACTGAAAGACGTGGCCTGACGCAAAGTAGACTTTTTGAGAGTAATGCGAGGTGGTTTTTTCTTCAGGAAATCGCCACTTGGGCACATGCATTCGGTTTTACACCAATTCCGAAACTGGTACAGTCTCGCCAACAGGTGACAGGGCAACACGGGCAGAAACGTGCTGCAAATAAACACTCTTCGAAGGGTTGACGGAAATTGCCTGTTCAGGGCGCGTTGACAAACGTTGTTCGAGGCATCGCGCGGTTACTTTTGGTACACAACTTTTTTGCAGAACTCATGTTGTAATCAGCAACGAGCCGGAGATGCTGTCTGGAGGTCCGGCAATTTCTGATTGCTTAAGGAGTTGACTTGTGAAGAAGATTGCACTGGCAGCTTTGCTTGCCATCACTTTGCTTCCTGCCGCTTCATACGCGCAGGTTTATGTCCGCGTCGGTCCCCCCGCGCCGATTGTGGAGCATCGTCCGGTCGCTCCGGGACACGGATATGTCTGGATTGGCGGCTATCACCGCTGGGATGGGGGCCGGTATGTCTGGGTTCCCGGGCGCTGGGACCGTCCGCCTCGTGAACACGCGGTTTGGGTTCCCCATCGCTGGGTTCACCGGCATGGCGGCTGGGTGCTGGTTGAAGGCCACTGGCGCTAGACGCAATTTGTTTTGAGAAAGGGCGGGACTTCGGTCCCGCTTTTTCTATCCCTCGTTATGCTGGAACTCCATGCGCATCGTCGAAGCGTTGGGATCTTCAGGCGAGGTTCCGGGCTCGCTTAGGGGCAGGACTTCCACTCGGTTGCGGCCCAGAAGCTTGGCGCGATAGAGAGCGCGATCGGCGTTGGAGATCAGCTGCTCGAGCGGCAGGTCGTGTGCCGATTGGAGCGAAGCAATGCCAATACTGAGACTCACTCTTCCAGTTCCTGCCTGAAATTCGCGTCCGCTGAAGTAAGCGCGCAGTTCTTCGGCCAGTGCGGAAGCTACCTGCGGGGAGACGTTAACCAGCAGCACCGCGAATTCGTCTCCACCGAAGCGGGAGCAATGGCTGCCGGGGACTCTCGATACAAGATCTTCGAGCTTCTTCGCCAGAACGACGAGTACTCGGTCGCCATGCAGATGGCCGTGGCTGTCGTTCGCCTGCTTGAAGCGGTCAATATCCATCAGGAGGACAGAGAGATTTTCGCGAGCGGCCGCGGTCTGCATCTTGCCGTAGACTCCGGCGAGCGAACGACGGTTCCCGATGCCGGTAAGAGGGTCGCGCGTGGCCAGGCCCTCGAGATGCTCATTACGGGTTTCGAGGGATGCCTTCTCTTTGACACCCTGAGCCTGCAGCAACACAGTGCGCGCGACGTAACAGACGAGGGATAAGGAGACGGCGGACGCAGCCAGAGGAAGCGAGATACGCAGAACCAGGAGGCCGAGCATGAGGTTGACGAACGTGAGAAACGAAGGCATGAGATTGCGCACGGTGACACTGGGGGGACGAATCGGCGCGATCTCGGGAGCCTCAGCTTTCACCGAATGGTCGGTGTAAAGCAGGTAGAGTGCGAAGCCGGCAAGGAGTGTGGGCCCGGGGACATCCCAGAGGCCGCAATTGACGTGGTGCAGCCATGTGTAACAAACCTGGTTTGCGAGGAAGAACGAGATGAAACGAAGACCCAGGAAGCATGAAAGGGTTTGAAGCAACTTCATCTCGGCGCGGGACGCGGCTCCCAGGCAGGCGACGACCGCGACAAGGAACAAAAAGAGCGCCACGATCTGGCCGATGACGAGGTGGAAGATGTTGAAGTGATCGCGCGTGACGGGTGAGTAGATGAGATTGAAGCGAAGTATGGTGAACAAAAGCGCCTGGGACACATCCGCGATGACAATGGACTTGGCGGCTCCTGAACAGAAGAGCACGGCCGCCAACATGTACAAGGCCTCGCTGGCGTTGAAGCTGGCAGTTTGGAACCACCGTGCGGGCCCGGTGCTGAAGATGGCCTGGGTGAAGGAAGGCAAATAGCCGAGGGCCGCAGCAAACGCGCCCGCAGAGATGAACGACCAGCGGACGTAAAGCGTGGGTTGGGCTGAACGCGCGCGCGTCCAGAAAGCCAAAGCGCATCCGAACAAAACCAGCGAGAGAGTGAGATAGCCGAAGCCTGACGCACGTACCGTGTCGGCGCCGGCGACTGCCGCGTGTGTGGAGCAGGTGAGCATGGCAGCGAGTGTCGCGAAGACTAGAAGGATCGTCCTCCGCGACAATCTTTGACCGGCGATTCCGCAATCCGTCGCAATGAGCGCGGTTGGGACTGCGTTCGACTCGATGGAATCCTTCATAGCTGGCACGATGGAACGGAGAAGCTTTCGAAAAACTGCAATAACGGGGAATGTGGTTCTTTTGAAGAAACTTTAACGTACTCAGGCGATACAGAAAGTAGCACGAAAGAAGTAGGAGGGGCGGACAAAGCGGTGCGTCGCGGGTCATCGCAACACAAGGGATATGAACCAAATAGTGCATTGTCAGGACCGTCAGGATTTGGGTGGTTCCGAGATCTGCGCGAAGTGAACGAAGACCGGTGATTACTTCGAGAGAGTAATGATGCGGTTTTCGGCGCCAGGTCGAGGCGAAGTGAACTCAGTTTGACAGGGCAGAGTTACACATAGCGGCCAACATGAAATCGGCGTAGATGAAGCCGTCGCGGTTGACGATTTCTCCGGGACTAAGGGCGATGGGACGCGAGAACATGGGGCCGTCGTAGACACAGGAGTGAAACTCACCGCGCTCACCGCATGGGTCGATAGTTGCAGGCAGATCGCGAAGCAGTGCGGAGTCGAAGTCGCGACCTGCAAATGAGGGATCGAGCTGACGAGAATCGACGCAAACCAGCTTTGCGCAGAGGCCGCCGGAGATCATCGAGCTGGCCAGTTCGGCCGTCGGAATGTCCCAGAGCGGAAACATCGGTTCGATGCCGGTGTTCTGGAGTTGCTTTTCACGGTAGTCGCGGACATCGCGAAGAAACAGGTCGCCAAAGGCAATAGCGTCGATATTCTCACTGGTAGCGCGAAGGCAAACTTCGGCCATGCGACGTTCGTATTCCTCGTTCGAACACGGCCAGGGGAGCGGAACTTTCCAGAGCGGGAGGTCGGCAGCGGAGGCCTGGGCTTCGAGGATCGCACTGCGGGTTCCGTGCATGGCGACGCGGTCGAATTCAGAATTGATGGTGGTGAGGAGACCGGCGATCTCGATGCCGGATTGCTGCCTGAGCAGATGGAGGGCCCACGCACAGTCTTTACCGCTGCTCCAGGAGATGAGGATTCGTTTCATTGACGATCTCATTTTGACGACGCCGCTGCCGAAAAGTCTCAGAGCGTCTTTCGGTAGACGACGAAGCCGGATTTCTCCGCAACCTTGTCATAGAGCTTCATCGCGGTTGCATTCGTTTCGTGAGTCAGCCAGTAGACGCGACCGCAGCCGGCGTCAGTGGCGATTCGATAGACTTCGTTAATCAGCGCGCGGCCAACGCCTTTGCCGCGGGCGGCCTCGACTGTGAAAAGGTCCTGCAGGTAGCACGTGGGCGCAATGGAAATTGTGCTGCGATGGTAGAGGTAGTGCACGAGGCCGACTATTTTTCCAGCATGCTCGGCGACCAGTGCATGAACGGGTTCGTAACTATCGAAGAAACGGGACCAGGTGCTGTTGGTGATCGCGTCGGGCAGAGCGGTCGCGTCCTTGCGGCCATAGAAGGCGTTGTAACCGTCCCAGAGGGGTTTCCATTGGTCGAAATCGGATTCTTGCACGGGACGGATGAGAAGGTCAGGTGTCAATTTGTTTCTCCGATTCGGATCTACGGTAGCTATTGGAAGTGAAAAAGCAGATTCTTCGCTCACCACCCCCGAACTGAAAGACGTTCGGGACCCCGTTCACTCAGAATGACACGGCTCATTGGGGAAGAGTGCACATCAAAGAATGACATCCCTAATAACGGGAAGAATCCACATAAAAGAATGACAGCCAACGTCCGCCGTGAACTGCACTGCCAGACTAGCTGATCTCGATGACATCGCTGCTGGCTGCCGCAGCGGCATCGGCACGCTCCATGAGCTTTTGAGCTATTCCGTAGAACTCCGCGGCTTGTGGGCTTTTCGGACCTGCCAGGGCTACGGGGAGTCCGCGATCTCCGCCTTCACGAATGGAAGGGATGAGTTCAATGGAGCCAAGGAAGGGAACCTTGAATTGCGCCGCAGTGCGCTCGGCGCCGCCCTTGGAGAAGATATCAATTTCGTGGTGACAGTGCGGACAAGTGAAGTGGCTCATGTTTTCGACGATGCCGAGGACTTCGACATTGACCTGTGCGAACATCTCGAGTGCTTTGCGCGCGTCCTGGAGGCTGACGTCGCTGGGCGTGGAGACGACGACGGCGCCGGTAAGCGGGACAGTTTGCACGAGCGAGATGACAACGTCACCGGTGCCCGGAGGCAGATCGACGATGAGATAATCGAGCTCACCCCAGTCGACCTGCTGCAGAAACTGGCGGATGATCTGGTGCAGCATCGGTCCGCGCATGACGAGGGGCTTGTCGCCCGGAGAGATGTAGCCGATGGAGATGGTTTTGATGCCGTGCGTGTCGTTGGGCTGGATCTGGTTATCGGCGCCGACGCGCGGAGATTGCGTTGACCCCATCATGAGCGGGACGTTGGGTCCGTAGATGTCGGCGTCAATGAGCCCAACACGCTGCCCGAGCCTGGAGAGCGCGATAGCGAGGTTGACAGCGACAGTGGTTTTGCCTACGCCGCCTTTTCCGGAACCGATGGCGACGATCTTTGATACTCCGGGGAGAGCTACAGGCTGAGGCGTGGCGTGTCCGTGGGCCATAGTTGCGATTACTCCTTGAACAGGTTCGTACTCAATAGTCAGGCTGTGGCGCTGCTTGTGTTGCGCGTCTCGCGCTTGCGACGGGCTGATTCGGATTCGCGGTGCTCGCGGCGGCGGAGAGCGTCGTTGAAACGGCGGATTTCGTCGGGTGTTTCGGGCTGTGCCTGGGGAACATGCTGGCGTCTGCCGTGCTCGTCGATCGCAACGAAGACAAGATATGCGCTGGCAACGTGAAGATGGGTGCCGGTTTGCGGATCCTCAACCCAGACCTTGACGCCGACCTCGACCGACGTATTGAAAGCACGATTGACGCTGGACTTGAGAATGAGCAAATCGCCGACGTGCACCGGCTGAATGAAGTCGATGTGATCCATGGCGGCGGTTACGACGTGGGTGCGCGAGTGGCGATAGGCGGCGATGGCGCCGGTGAGATCGATAAAGTGCATGAGGCGTCCGCCGAGCAGGTTGCCGAGCGTGTTGGCGTCGTTGGGGAGGATAACCTCTGTCATTTCGGACTGCGTGCTGGCAACGGTACGCACATGCGGGCTGGCTTCAGCGGTACTCATCTTTTTGACTTGCTCCATCGTTCGGTTGCAGGGCCTTCAGCGAGAGTTCAGGCTACAATGACAGCACAAGCGAACTTCTGTGCCGAAGCACCAGATTCCAGTTTCGGCAATCCACGCCAATTACGCAAATCGCCTTGGTGCAGAAATCCCCCATTATGAGCACAACGGACAAAATTGCAGGACTGAAAGAGATTCTCGCCCTTGACCCGAAGAATGCCTTCGCGCGATACGGCATCGCCATGGAACTGGCAAATCGCGGCGAAGTGGATGCAGCGCTGAAGGAATTCGATGTCCTGATCGAGCAGAATCCTGACTATACGGCGGCCTATTTCATGTCGGCGCAAACGCTGGCGAAGGCGGCCAGGAATGCAGAGGCTGTGGAGAAGCTGAGGTCGGGGATCGCTTGCGCCGCGAGGACCGGCAACCGTCATGCTCTCAGCGAGATGCAGGGGATGATGGACGAACTGGACCAATAGGCCTTTTGCTCGATTGCGGCGTGAATGCGCAACCGCAAATTCTCGTCCATGATGAGTAACGAATAAGTGCGCCGCTCCAAATAAAGGCGCGTCTATACTATTAGTATGTCGAAGTATTCAATTGTCGTCCCTTTCCACAATGAAGAGGAAAATGTAACCGTTCTATATGCCCGCCTGAAGCAAGTAATGGAGCAAGTCGGCGAGAGTTTTGAACTAGTGCTCGTTGATGACGGCTCCAGCGACAAGACCTACAAACTTCTCGAAGAGATTGCCGCGGTGGATAGCCGGGTGCTGGTGGTAAAGTTACGCCGCAACTTTGGACAGACGTCGGCTCTGGCGGCGGGATTTGATCACGCTTCGGGCGATTTCATCCTGGCGATGGATGGCGATCTGCAGCACGATCCGAACGAGATTCCGAACTTCCTGGAAAAGCTGGAAGAGGGCTACGACGTGGTGTCGGGCTGGCGCAAGGAGCGCATCGACAACTTCGTGATGCGGCGGATTCCTTCGCGCTGTGCGAACTGGCTGATGGCGAAGCTTTCCGGCGTGGACATTCACGATTTCGGCACGACGTTCAAGGCATACCGTCATGAAGTGATCCAGAACATTCCGCTGTATGGCGAGATGCACCGATTCATTCCCGCGCTGGCGAGCTGGTATGGCGCGTCGATCTGCGAGATTCCGATCAAGAACGTGCACCGCGAGCGCGGCAAGAGCCACTACGGCATCGGACGCACCTTCCGCGTGTTTTTCGATCTGCTGACGATTCGGTTTCTGTTGAAATACATGAGTCGGCCGCTGCATTTCTTTGGCAGCTTTGGCGCGCTGGGAATTCTAGCGGGCAGCTTTATTTCGGCATTGCTGCTGGGAATGAAGATCGTGAATCCGCATCAGAACGTGATGGACGTGCATGGTCCGTTGTTTGTGATTGCGGGCGTGCTGATCCTGGCGGGCATCCAGATGCTGGCGATCGGGTTGCTGGGAGAGCTGCAAGTGCGGCACTTCCATACGTCTCAACAGCGCGCGCCATACACGGTCGATCGCATCGTGCGATTGAGAACGCCGGAAGAGCCGAGCATTTTGTCGGACCGGCGGGATGACAGGTTTTAGAGGCAGGGGACCCGGAACCAGGAACCAGGGACTAGGGAATAGAGACGCAAGAGCCCCGCGAGAAACGATCCTCGCGGGGTTTTTATTTGCAGCGAAAAAGCACGGATCAGGGAACAGGAAGTAAATTGACGAGCGGTCTGTGCAAATGGAATTGCCCGAAGAAATACGCTGCTTGCAGTTTCCGGGGTGTATTCTTGCGCATGTATGAACGCTATTCAGATCCAGAGTACGGGTGGGCCTGAGGTTCTTCAGCTCGCCGAGTTGCCGATTCCTGTGCCAGGACCGGGGCAGGTGCTGATTCGGGTTGAAGCGATCGGCGTAAATTTCATCGAGATTTATTTTCGCAAGGGAACCTACAAGGCGACGTTGCCGCTGACACCGGGCAGCGAGGCTGCGGGAACGATTGAAGAATTGGGTTCGGGCGTCACGGGATTCAAGCTCGGCGATGCGGTCGCTTCTTGCGGCGTGCTGGGCAGCTATGCGGAGTATGCGCTGGTGCCGGCGTCGCAACTGGTCAAGGTGCCCGATGGTCTGACTCCGGAACAGGCGGCTGCAGCAATGCTGCAGGGGATGACGGCACATTATCTTGCGACGTCCACGTATCCACTCAAGGCTGGAGAAACGGCGCTGGTGCATGCAGGCGCGGGCGGCGTAGGACTGCTGCTGACACAGATGGCTTCCCGGATCGGTGCGCGGGTGATCACCACCGTGTCGACGAAGGAGAAGGCCGAATTGTCGCGCGAGGCCGGGGCGGCGGAAGTGATTCTCTACACCGACCAGGATTTTGTCGCAGAGGTGAAAAAGATTACAGGCGGCAAGGGCGTGGATGTGGTGTATGACTCAGTTGGCAAGACCACGTTTGAAGGGAGCTTGAATTGCCTGCGGCCTCGCGGCCTGCTGGCGCTCTTTGGCGGATCAAGCGGCCCGGTACCGCCGTTCGACTTGATTCAGCTGAGCGGTAAGGGATCTCTATTTGTAACGCGGCCGACATTGTGGCACTACGTGGCGACGCGCCAGGAACTGGAGTCGCGCGCGAGTGAGGTGCTTGGCTGGGTGGCGAAGGGCGATCTGAAACTGCGGATGGAGCATATGTTTCCCCTGGCCGAAGCAGGGCAGGCGCAGCAAGAAATGGAAGAGCGGAAGACGACGGGGAAAATTCTGCTGGAACCTTAAGAACAGTGAACAGTGGACAGTGAGCAGTGAGCAGTGAGCAGTGGACAATGATCAGTAAAACCTTGGAGTGGTTCGTTGGGGAAGATTGCGATCGGGCCCGGGGATCGGGTGTTTGTGTTGACGGGGGCCGGAATCAGCGCGGAGAGCGGCCTGCCTACGTTTCGTGCTTCGGATGGGTTGTGGGCCGGGCATCGCGTCGAGGATGTGTGCACACCGGAGGCGCTTGAACTGAACCCCGCGCTGGTGTGGCAGTTCTACTCCGAGCGGCGTGAGCAAGGCGCGAAGGCTGAGCCGAACCCCGCGCATATGGCGCTCGCCGAGCTCGAAGCGAAATTGAGAGACCGGTTTTTTCTCTGCACTCAAAATGTAGATGATTTGCACGAGCGCGCCGGGTCGAAGCAGCTGGTGCATATGCACGGCGAGCTAGCCAAGTCACGCTGCGAGGATGAGTGTGGACGGCCACCGGTGACAGATCACACCGTGTACAAGAGCCTGGACGAAGTAGGGCGCTGCGCGTGCGGGGCGCGGCTGCGACCTCATATTGTTTTCTTCGGAGAGATTCCACTGGAGATGAACCGGATTCAGCAGGAGATCACGCGCGCGACGCTGATGGTAGTCGTGGGGACGTCGGGGTCTGTCTACCCGGCAGCGAATTTTGTGCACTGGGCGCGGCAGGGTGGGGCGCGGACTGTATATATCGGACCGGAGCCGCCCTTGAACGCGCACGCGTTTACGAATGTGGTGGAGGGCAACGCGGGAGAAGTTTTGCCTGGGCTGTTCGAAGTAACACCTGATCTGTGCAACTAATTCCGGCTAAGGCGCTGCGATGAAATATCCTCTCGGGCGTTACGTCTATGGCTTGGCGGCCATTGGTTCCGGTATCTGTGCCTTGACGTGGCATGATCTGAGCGCGCTTGGGGCCATTCCTCACCGGACATTTTTTGTCTACGTCGCGGGCATTGTCGAAATCCTTGGAGGCATTGCAGTTCAATGGCCGAGGGCAGCGCGAGCCGGCGCTGCCGCATTGGGAACTGTCTACCTCGTCTTCGCCCTACTTGGGGTGCCGTTCATTTTGAAGCATCCGCTCGTTTACAACGGGTATGGCAACTTCTTCGAGCAATTTTCATTCGTGTCGGGAGCTTTGATTCTCTATGCGTTTCCCGGGACCGCCGGAATTTCTCGAAATGCAGGTCTGGCGAAGATGGGGTATTACTTTTTCTCCATTTGCCTTGTCTCGTTCGCGCTGGAGCAGCTTTTCTATCTTTCCGCGACGGCAAGTCTTGTTCCGAAATGGATTCCGCCTGGACAAATG
>Ga0193726_1001012_pt1 | contig 24456 bp, 19 predicted proteins | sample H2c1metaG_FD_144928 | JGI IMG/M metagenome (GOLD analysis project Ga0193726, IMG submission 144928) | Soil microbial communities from a riparian zone of the East river system, Colorado, United States - H2c1 | ecosystem: Environmental > Terrestrial > Soil > Riparian zone | place: USA: East River...
TTGGTGTTTCCCAATGGAGGGAAGACCGTCCGGCGTAACGGGACGATAGCCGAACCAGGCCTTTTCAATTTGCGGAGGAGGAATTTCAAGGTTCGGATAATACTTTTTAAAAGCCTGGTAAAGGGCCGTTATCCTCTTAGGTAAAATGTTATCGCTATGACTACTCATTTCCATGGTGCCCCCTATCCTCAACCAACGATCGATCGGCGTAGTCGCCGTTCTGTCATCAACTAATATCGAAGGATAATGAAGGTTTTTTTCGAGACCATTATAAACAATGCTGTAACCTTTCCCTGGTTGCATCAGCATTTTTATACCAAGTAACTTTGCAAGATCAGGCATCCACGAGCCGTTTGCAACAACCACTTCATCTGTTTTGATGATTCCGTTATTTGTTATTACTGCCGCAATAGAATGGTTTTTTAAAAACCCTTTTACTTCGGTGTTCAATAAAAAGGTTACCCCTGAATTTTGCAGGTGGTGATGCAGGGTGTGCATAAATTCAGTGGGATTAATGTGGCAATCGTCCTGGTAAAGAACGCCACCGGCTACATCAACTTCAACCTCAGGTTCGTATTGCTGCACCTCATTGCGCGAACATACTACGGTCCTCAATCCTAATTTTTCCGCCTGCTCCGCCAAATGTTTTTCATGTTCGCCTGTAGCTGCTTCTTTATATAACATCCAGCAACCCCTTTCGATCATTGTAATGGATTCCTTGAATTCATTTTTGATATCCGTCATCAACTCCCGGCTCAGTTGAAGCAGGTTATTCAGATGGGGTATATTTTCTTTTACCTTTTTTGCATTGGAATTTTTCCAGAATGCCATTCCCCATTGCAGAAGGTCCCAATTCAATCTTGGCTTTATATAAAAGGGAGAGGACGAACTCAGCATCCATTTTAAACCCTGGCTAATGATACCGGGGGATGCAAGTGGAGTAAAATGACTGGGAGAAATATAACCCATGTTCCCAAAAGAACATCCATCGCTTATGTCATTACGATCAATGACCGTTATTTCGTAACCTTCTTTATTCAAATAATAAGCGCAGCATAATCCAATGACTCCACCTCCTATAATTGTTACCTTCATAATTATTTATAGAACAAATATTAAACCCGATAGCTACTTAAGTTATTCAAACAATCCACACAAGAGCATTTTAAATTTTTAATTTTTAATTTCTGTCCCCTTCCTCAGAACTCGAAACCCGAAACTCGGAACTCATAACTCAGAACTCGAAACTCATCACTCTTTCCCTGTCAACCTTTTTATCAGGGCAACTTCATTCGCATCAAATGGAGTTCCATCCTTTCTGAAAATATCATGGAACCATGTGGTAGGCTCAGGGCTTCCTTCCTTGCTTCCCCATGGAAAAATCGTGTTGCTTTTCCCACTTACAAAACCCCAGTTGATAGCACCCACATTGTATTTTTTTAGAATGGGGAGATGTGTTTCAAATTTGCTTCCGTGGGTTCTTGCCATATACTCCGTACAAATAACCGGCCTGCTTCTTTTTAAAAGCTCCCCGATCTCATTCTCCATATCTTCCGCTTTGCTGTAGTTATGAAAAGTGATCACGTCAGAATTGTTTAGCTGGAATTCATTAAATTCTTTATTATCGTACCATGTGCCCGCAGTCAGCGGTTGAGCCGGACGAATGCTCCATGCCCATTCAAATATCTTTTTCAACAGCGGCATTGATGTAGCATTATAACCGCTGTTACCGGGCTCATTATAAAGATCCCACAAAAGAATTCGCTTGTCGTTTTTGAAAGTGGATAAAATATCTTTTACATATTTTTCAAGAACATCCCATTTTGCAGGGTCATTGTGAACCGACATGTTTGGACTTCTCATCCATCCTGAATTATGTACCCCGGGTTTAGGATCGGGCTGTTTGCCATATTTTGGTTCAGGGTTCCAGCAATCATCAAAAAAAACAAACAGAGGCTTGATGTGATGTTTTGAAGCGATGTCAAGGAATGTATTGATCCTTTTTTTGAATCCTTCAGGATCATTTTCCCAAACGAGGTTGTGAAGAAAAACCCTCAGCGTATTAAATCCTATTCCTTCGGCCCATCCCAATTCCCGATCTATGGTGGTGGGGTCAAAACTTTCAGCCTCCCACATTTCTAACTGGTTAATAGCTGTGCTTGGTAAAAAATTACACCCTACCAGCCATCCTTGTTCTTTGTACCAATCATTCGCTTTTTTCGCGGACCAGATGTTTGGCTGACTGCTACAAAGCAGGGATGAGAAAATAATTAAAATTGTAAGGGCTCTTTTAAAGATGAATTGTTTCATTGTTGAATTGCTGAATTGTTTCATTGATAAATTGATGAATTGTTCAGACTACCTATTTACCAAAATAACTGCTGGCTCACCATCGTATTAAATTTTCGGCAGGCTATATCCATTGTGGTATTCGGCAGCCAGGTATTTGTTGGCATCTTCATCGGTAAATTTATTTGCAGTTGCGTCCCAATAGATCTTCTTTCCCATTCTGAAAGCGATATTGCCCATATCACAAACAGTGGCTACATGAGCTGCAAGTTGAACCGGGCATTTGAGATCTTCCAACTTTCTTGACCTCACAGTATCAATAAAATTTTTCGTATGAAGAGCTATTCCATCATCGGTCTTAGGTTGCCTGGCCACAGCTTCCATTTTATCCTGTCCATTTATTTTTTCAGGATTTACTTCCCATCCGCCACGGTCCACCACCAGTGTTCCATTATTTCCAATAAAGGCTACACCATGATCCCGTTGATAGGGCCCATCATTAATACCGGTGGCATGTTCCCATAACATATTGAAACCATTAAATTCAAAAACGGTTGTCAATGTATCTGGCGTTTCTTCCGCATCATCAGGATATGCGAATTTGCCTCCGCTTGCCATGATACTTTTTGGCACCGAGGCATTAGAGCCCAGCAGTGCATAATCGATCATGTGTACCCCCCAATCGGTCATCAAGCCGCCGGCATAATCCCAATACCATCTGAAATTAAAATGAAACCGGTTCGGGTTAAAAGGGCGTTTTTTAGCGGGGCCGAGCCACATATCATAATCTACTCCTGCCGGCGCATCACTATCGGGCTTCACAGGTACAGGTTTCATCCATCCCTGGTAAGCCCACGCTTTTACAAGCCGTACATTCCCCAACTTGCCTGAATGTGCAAAGTCCATCGCATCCTGGTAATGTTTATTGCTATGTTGCCATTGCCCTACCTGGACAACGCGGTTATATTTTTTCTGTGCAGCCACCATTGTAGCACATTCAACAATCGAATTGCCAACCGGCTTTTCGCAATACACATCTTTTCCGGCCGCGCAGGCATCCACCATTATTTTACAATGCCAATGATCAGGAGTTGCAATGAGCACAGCATCCACATCCTTTAGTTCCAATACTTTTCTGTAATCACTGAACGTTTTCACTTTTGAGGTGTCGATATTCATCTTTGACAAATCTGCCATTCTTTTATCGAGTACATTTTTATCTACATCGCACAATGCAACCAGGTTAACTCCCTCATGCTTCAACAAAGCACTCAGGTCCGTAAACCCCATGCCATTAATCCCAATGGCGGCAATATTGACCTTATCTGAAGGGGCAAAACGGTTTTTAAAAATGGCAAACGTTTTTGGATCGAGTGTAGATAAAACGAAACCACCCGCTGCAAGGGCTGAAGCATTTTGTAAAAATTTTCTCCGATTGGTCATGGTTAAAAAATTAATGAAAAATGAATAATTGAATACATTCCTCTCAAAGACCAGTGTTTTTTCTTTTAAAGTTCACTCAAAAGAAATGAAAAATGTAAAATGAATAAAGCAAATCTAAGAACAGTATTATTTCCTTTTAAATTGCTCATTTGATAAAGTAAGAATGTAAAATGAATACACTCCGATTAAGGACAGGTAATTTTTCATTATTCATTTTTAATTTTTCATTCTAATAGTTCCCTCCGTCTTCATATTTAGAAGCATAATTAATTTTTACTTCCTTGATCTTTGTGGGAAGCCAAACCTGCATATCATTAGCGCCACGGTTGGCCCAGCAATAATAAGGAATGGCGATGATCTTTCTATTCTCAATTTTTATGGCACTTCCGTTTTCATTTGCATTTGCAGAGGGAACTACTGCCTGCAATGCCACAACAGGTTCGTTTAATATATTATACGGGGTTGTCGTGAAGTTTGTGTTTCCTGGCAGAACCAGGTTCCAAACTCCTTCTTTGTTATCCGCACCTTCCACGCAATAAACAATCGGGCCGCGCTGCAGGGCGATTCTATCAGCATCCATTCTTACATCGCTTGTTGCTTTTATCGTATTTACCACCATTGGAAAATCACATGTAATAGCATCTCCTTTTTTCCATTCATTTTCAATAACCGCATACCCATCTTTCAATTCATAGTGAATATCCTTTCCATTTAAATGAAATTTTAATTCTTTATTATCAGCATTGCCAATAAATGAATAAAGATTACCAGGAACAGGTTGATTCATACACCAACCGGGTACCCGGATATATAATTTAAACTTTGATTTCTTCATTGGATCGATGTTTATTTTCACCGCCCCATCCCAGGGATAATTTGTTTCCATCTTCACCGGCACATCCGTATTACCCATCTTTATATTGGTGTTGCTACTCACAAATAAATTAACCCAAATACCATCATTGCTTTTTCCATAAATGTAATTGCCCACAGAGGTAACAAGCCTTGCAATGTTCGCAGGGCAGCAAGCCGTACCAAACCATTCCCTCCGCTGGTTCTGCCCATTTGATGCCAATACATTATCATAAAAAAAATGATCCCCACTCAAGCTCAATCCATCCAGGGCGCCATTGTACAAACTTCTTTCAAGCACATCGATGTATTTACCATCGCCGGTCAATTGACACATACGCTGGTTCCATAAAACCATCCCGACACTGGCGCAGGTTTCGCAATAGGCATCTTCATTTGGGAGGTCATAATCTTTACTGAAGCCTTCATTGTCTCCCGCTGAACCAATTCCTCCCGTGATATACATATTGTGATACACGACATCTTCCCACACTTTTTGCATGGCATTCAAATATCCTTTGTCGCCCGTAAGCGCCGCAACATCTGCCGTACCGGTATATAAATACATCGCTCTTACAGCATGTCCTGTAATTTCTGTCTGGTCCTTCACTGGTTTCAGATCCTGCCAGTAGCCGGGCGTGAACCATGTTTTTCCATAAGTGTAAATTCCACCTTTACCTCTTTGCTGCAAATACCAATCGGCCAGCTTCAGGTAGCGATCATCCTGAGTTACCCTGTATAATTTCACCAATGCCAGCTCAATTTCTTCATGTCCGCTGAACCATTTTTTATTTGACAACCTGAAAGTAGAATCAATATGATTGGCCAGCCGGATAGCAACATCAAGTAATTTTCTTTTCCCGGTAACATTATAATAAGCAACAGCCGCTTCGATCAGGTGACCCGCATTATAATCTTCATGGGCTTCAATATTTGTCCAACGCTGGCTAAGATCTCGCAAGGTGAAATATGTGTCCAGGTAACCATCGGGTAATTGCGCACCTGCAACCTTATCGATCCATTCATCTGCCTTTGCCTCCAGGGCACTATCTGGATGAGTTTTCAACGCATATGCCATTGCTTCGAGGGCCTTGTATACATCACTGTCATCATAATAAAGGCCTTCAAATTTTTCACCTTTGTTCCTGGCCACTTTTTCAAAATTCCGGATACGCGGAGTTTTTATTTCAGTTTGATAAATGCAGGCTTTCATGGTAACAGTGGCTACCTTGTCAATTTTCGGTTTCCAGAAATTGTCCGTGATATTGACCTGCGAAAAATTTACAAACTCAAATTTCTCAAGGGGAGTTTGCGAAAAAAGTTTTGAGCTGGCAATGAGTGTAACCACCAGCAAAATTTTCTTTCTCATGTTGCAACCTTTTCTTTTTATTTAAAAGTAAAAATGCATACAGGTTCTCCTATGAATTTCAATGCACCTTCCGTCAAACCACCTGGAATCCGTATGCATATGGATCATCATCTTTGTCGATAGTAATTATGTTCCGGCCATAGATCTTTGCCCAGCCCTCGATAGATGGTTTAATGGCTGGCTTACCCGCAACATATAGTTCCTCTTCAATGCGCCCGATAAATTTACTTCCTATAATGCTTTCATGAATAAACTTATCTCCATTTTTCAATAAACCTTTTGAGTACCATTGCGCCATTCGAGCCGATGTTCCCGTACCGCATGGGGAACGATCCAGTGCTTTTTCGCCATAAAAGACCGCATTTCTTGCGGTAGAATTTTTATCAATCACTGCACCCGTCCACAAAATATGAGTACAATAATTTATAGTAGAATCTTCGGGGTGGACAAACTCATATTTCGCGTTGATATTTTTTCTTAGCTCTCTTGCCCATGCAATTAATTTATCCGCAGCATAATGTTCCAGTCCCTGGAAATTTTTTTGAACATCAACGATAGCGTAAAAGTTCCCACCGTAAGAAACATCAAAAACCAATTCGCCTAACTCGGGGCAATCAGCGGTCAATTCCGATGAATGTAAAAATGATGGAACGTTGGTAAAGGTTACACTTTCACATTTTTTCCTTCCTGCGATATCATCAGTAGGGTCTGACTCATTTTTATATTCAGCAACCACCAATCCTGCAGGCGCCTCCATTCTTACGATGCCAGGAGTTTTTGGTTTTATCAATCCTTCTTCAATGGCGATGGTAATTGTTCCGATGGTCCCATGACCGCACATTGGCAGGCATCCGCTGGTTTCAATAAATAAAACGGCTACATCATTTTCCTTGTCATGGGGTGGATATAAAATACTTCCGCTCATCATGTCATGACCGCGGGGCTCAAACATCAAACCGGTTCGTATCCAGTCAAATTCCTTTAGAAAATGCTGGCGTTTCTCACTCATATTCTTTCCCTGCAAATCGGGCCCACCATCTTTTATTAAACGCACCGGGTTGCCGCAGGTATGGGCATCGATGCACTGAAAATTGTATTTCATTTGATTAAAATTAAGATGATTAGACGGGTTTCGAGTTTCGGGTTTAGAGTTTGGAGTTCAGAGTTATGAGTTTGGAGCTTTGAGCTGTGAGCTACGAGCCGTGAGGAGAGATGGTGGTCGCAGGCTGAGAAAATCAGAAATCAAAAAATCAGAAATCAGACATCCTAAATCTGAAATCCATAAATCTTAAATCAAAAATAGAAAAAGTGTAACGTTTCCGAACACCCTGCGTCTCATGTTAATAGCTGTTAAAAAAAGATAAAAAAGGTTAGGTTTTTTTGTTCATACGAAAATAGTCGTATATTCGATTTCAAATTGAGCGGCGTTATGACAAACACTAAATACATAAAACCTACGGAAAGCGAACTTGAAATTCTTCAAATTCTTTGGACCAGGGGATTGGCAACAGTCCGTGAAGTTCATGAAGAGCTCGCCAAAACAAAAGATGCAGGTTATACCACTACCCTTAAGCTGATGCAAATCATGCATGAGAAAGGTTTAGTGAAAAGAGATGATTCTATGCGCACTCACGTGTACCAGGCCGCAGTGAACAAAGAAAGAACGCAAAAGCATCTGCTCAGCAAAATGATCGACTCTTTGTTTGGAGGCTCTCCTACCCAGCTTGTCATCCAGGCACTTGGTGCTGGTGAACACAAGGCAAGCCGCGAAGAATTAGAAGAGATCCAGGTTTTATTGAACCATTTAAAAAATCAGTAAATCAGTTCACATGTACTTTCTCGGCAACTCCTACTTTCTGCAGGCTTTAGGTTGGGCTGTCTTGAATAGCCTCTGGCAAATGGCCTTCCTCTGGGTCGTCTTTCAGGTAATTTTATCCTTCGGGATTAATAAATCTTCAGCGAAAAGCCGGCTGGCCTCAGTTCTATTAGCAACTGGATTTATTTGGTTTGCGTATACTTTAATAACGCATTGGATCATCGATCCGGACGCCATCAAACGCTCCCTTCTCGCGATTGGATCATTTGAAACAGGCAATAGAAAATGGAACGAGAATTTACAGATTTTTCTTCCCTACGCATCGATCGCCTATTTAATATTACTGTTTGTTCCTACAATACAATTTATCCGGAACTACAGGTTTGTACAGGTAATCCGTAAAAAAGGGTTATCAAAATGTCATGTTGAAATGAGGATGTTTGTTCAGCGTTTTGCCGAAAGAATGGGCATTCACAAACCCGTGCATGTATATATTTCCGATCTCATCACCTCTCCTGTTACTATTGGCTTTTTGAAACCCATTATCCTGATGCCCATAGCTGCCATTACCAGCTTATCAGGAAAGCAGGTAGAAGCTGTGTTGTTGCACGAGCTGGCGCATATCCGCCGGTATGACTATTTCATAAATTTTATTATAAACTGTATCAGGACTGTTCTCTATTTCAATCCATTTGTAAAATTGTTTGCAAAAACAATAGAAAGAGAAAGAGAAAAGAACTGTGATGAAATTGTAATGCAATTTGAATACGATCCACATGGATATGCATCTGCACTGCTACTGTTGCAGAAAAACAATTTTATGAGGCAGACCATGGTCGTTGCAGCCTCAGGTCAAAGAAATGACCTGCTTCACCGGATTGAAAAGATCTTAGGAATTGAAAAAAGAAAAACGCCTGATTTTCAAAAATTAGGTGGACTCCTCGCCGGACTCATATGTGTCATTGCCTTAAATGCACTTTTCTTTTTCAGCTCACCAGTCATAGAAAATCATTCATTGGCCCTTGGCGCTTTTTCGAATCCATTTTATCAGCTTGTATCAGATGGGAAAGCAGAAAATGTTGCTGCTACCCCGGTTCCGGATAAAAAGAAAGAAATCGTGGTTGCGGGGTTCAGGAAAGAAGTTGCCGAAGTGAAAAAGAAAAGTGAACCTGTCACGGTTGTGAATATTGTTCCTGATGCACATTTTGTTTATGTGAAACCGGAATCGAAATCAGAATATATCCAGGTTGATGAAAGAATGCAACTGGAACCGCAATTAAAAAAATCTGAAGTTGAGCAGGTCCAGGGAGCTGTAGCAGCCACAAAGAAGGTTTTGGAGCAGGGACAATGGAAACAGGTTGAAAAAAATGTAGGGGATGTGCTTACACAGGTAGAAAAAGAAGACCTGAAGGAAAAATACCTGAATGAAGTGGATAAAGTTAACTGGCAAAAATTAGAAGAAAAGCTTCGGGTATCTTATAACAATATTAACTGGCTTAAGGTCAATACTCAATTGAATACCGCTATTACGGCCATCACATTGGATAGCCTTAAGACAGTGTACACGGTTGCTTTATCGGATTTGAATACCGCCCAGGATTGGATGACTCAAAATAAAGTCACATCGATTCCCGATACAGATCTGAAATTAGCCGAAGTAAAAATGGAAACTGAGAAAGTGCAAAAAAATCTCAAAACCATTAAGGCGATCAAGAACAAAAAGATCATTCATCTTTAATCTACCAATTACATCTCGGGCAGGCGTCACTGTATTTATTTCCAATAAGAAATCCAAGTACGATCTCATGCGTACCACGGCTGACGGTGTTTAAATTAGTAGTGGTGAAATCATAAGAATAACCCACATTAAAGGTATTGCTGACATTTACTCCAAGCATTGCAGCATATCCATCCTGGAAACGATAGCTGCCCCCGATCCATAAAAGGTCCCTGTATTGAAGTTTAATATTTGTTTCAAATTGAAAATTATTTTCAGAAGAGCCCTGGATGTATTTGACCATAAGGGATGGCGTAGCATTAATATCATCATTTACTAAATAACGATATCCACCTGTAAGAAACAGGTGAGGAATAAGCCTTCCTGTAGTCGCTACAAGTGCATCATCAGCGAACGTGAATTTTTGTGGAACTACCTGTTGCGCGGAAAAACCAAGAAAATAATCCCGTGAATAAAGCCACAACCCTACCCCGATATCAGGTTTAATTTTATTTATATACCCATTGTAGGCGGCGCCCGCTGCAGGATCATTCGGATCACCGGTACCTGAAAAATCTGTTTTTGATCTGTCAAGACCAATTTTTGTGATGCCTGCAGAAAATCCCCCGGCAAGATTGGTGGTGGCATTTATTCCAATATGATAAGCATAAGTAACATCAGCGGAGAAGCGGTTAAAACTTCCTGTACGATCATTGATCACCATCATACCAATACCATGATGCGGTTCTGCAGCAGTATACGATTGCCAATAATTTTTCCCCCGCGGATTTTCTCCCGGCACATCGTATGAAGTAGCGGTGGTCCTGTAATCTTTTTTTCCAATCGGTCCTTGTATCGTCAGGTAAAAAGTTTGTGGTGCTCCATTTAAACCTACCCATTGATCCCTCGCACTCATCTTAACATCCGTGTAATTTTCAATACCGCTAAGAGCCGGGTTGAGGATATAATTATTGAGAATGTATTGCGTATAATGCGGTCGCTGTTGGGCAAATGCTACTGTGCATATCAAAACAAATACTGTTGTTGTAAAAACATTTTTCATAACTAACGTATTACATCTACATAACCTGACATTTTCTGCCTTCCATTTTTCGGATCAATTATATAATAGTAAGTGCCAACAGGAACGACTCGTCCATTTACCGTACCATCCCATGGTTTATCATACCCTACAGAATGATGGATCAATTGACCATAACGGTTATACACATCGACGATGCATCCAGGATAACTTCCGAGATAAGGTATTTCCCATGTATCATGAACGCCATCATGATTCGGGCTAAAAATATTTGGAATCTGTGGTGTCTTTAAAACTTTTACAAACACCTCATCCCAGCTCTTGCAACCCTTATCTGATATTACTGTTAGTGTATAGGTTATATCGTTGAGGGGCGTTGATCGGGGCGCTTCTACCTCCGCATTGCTCAGCCAGGTAGATGGCGTCCATATATAGGTAACTGGATAATTTACCTTTACCAGCGGTGTTAAAGTGATCATTCCTCCTTCCAATACAAATTTATCAGGACCCGCATCTGAGACCGGTACGGGGAATACTTCAATGGTTTGATCAATATAATTTGTACATCCATTTCCTGCATTAAAGGTGTAACGTATTGTATTAATTCCATCGGAAGCTGACGCAGGAGTAAAAAGACCTGATGAGGAAATCGCTGGCCCGCTGAATGTTCCGGAGCCTGGCAATCCATTGATAATACTTGCCTGCGTAACAAGGAAAGCAGGTACATCTTTGCATATACCCTGTATGGCATTAAACTGCAGTGAAGGAATAGCCAGCAAACTGATCACCTGGTCAATATATTGAACGCATGTTTGACCGGAGTATGCAACATATCTTATCGTTGCTGTTTTGTTGAGGGGAGTATTAAATTCAGGATAAGCGTGGGAATAAATCTTTCCCGGCGAAGGAACATCATCAACCGTTTTTATTGTAGGATCATTTGTATAATCCCAATAGATCTCAAGTTTTACAACGTTTCCCGGGTTGACTGTAGAATTATCTGTAAGATGAATGGTATCTCCGCTGCAAACAGAATTGTTCTCCCGCAAACTAAATGAAGGAACCGGTATGGATCCATTTACAAAAAATGTTTTGGTACGGGATGTTGTACAACCGCTATTTGAAACAACCATTTCTGTGACACTATAATTTCCTGTGGCCGTATAACGGTGCTGGGGATCCTTTATCGTTGATGTATTTGCGTTTGCTCCCCCGGCATTGGGATCACCAAAATTCCATTGGTAAGTGAATAAATTCTGCGAGCCATCTGCAATGGTGGTGCTGTCACTAAACAATGAAAACGGATCATTAAGACAACTTTCGGGCAAACCGAAATCAACAAGCGGCAATGGATTTATCGTCACCTGTTTTGATAAGATGGTACTGCCACATCCTTTATCCGTTTCAACTTTCAACGTGGCGTTATAGACACCTGTAGCTGAGTAATCGTGCGTAAACGGATTCCCGGAAGTTAGAATGGAATTATTCCCATCACCAAAATCCCATGTCCATTTTATAATATTCCCCGAATTGGCAACTGAAACATCGGTGAACGTAATGTTTTGATTTATACAATTCGGAATAGATAGATTAAAATTTGAAGTTGGCAATGGATCAACTGTAATGACTTTAGTGGCTGTCACCGAAGAGCACCCTGCAGCAGAATTTACCGAGAGGGAAACAGTATACGAACCTGCAATAGCAAATGTTTTTGAAGGATTTTGCTGGATAGAGCTTGTTCCATCTCCAAAATCCCAGAACCATTGCGCTACCGAATTGCCGGTGACAGTACTTTGATCAGTAAAATTGATCTGAGTTCCATTACACACTTCGGCAGGTGCAGTGAATGCTGCCAAAGGTTGCGCATATACTTTATCCATGATCCTTATACTGTCATCGCTGCATCCATTTGCGGAAGTAACGGTTAAGTGTACATTGAAAGGACCGGGGGTAGTGTAATTATGAGCAGGGTTTTGTTGCGTCGATGTGGTGCCATCACCAAAGTCCCAGGCCCATTGAGAAATAGCTCCAACAGCAAGGGAACTTTGATCGGTAAACTGGGGCGTTGCTGCGGGAAGGCAAGCATTTGTAAAGTTGAAAGTCGCAAAAGGATTTGGGCTAATCAGGATTTGTTTGGATGTCAACAAACTTTTACAACCCGAAACAGTTTCTACTTGTAAGCCCACATTATTTATTCCAAATGCAGTGAACATGTGAGTTTGTGCATTTCCATTTGGTGATATTACCTGAGGGCTGCCATCACCATAGCTCCATGTCCACTTTACGATCGCTGGTCCAACGGCAACGGACTGGTCGGTGAACGTCAGAAATTTATCTTCGCAAGCGGGCACCGGTAGCGCAAAGTCCGCAACAGGCGGAGCACTTACCGGAATTGTTTTTTGTACTGTGTCTGAAAGGCATCCTACATCAGTAATAACAGAGTATTTTACGGAATAGGAATTTGCTGTGGAATATAAATGCACCGGATTTTGAATGGATGCGGTTGCGCCATCACCAAAACTCCAGGATTGATTAATAGTATTTCTTCCTCCTGTAGCTGTTGTCGCAAGGAAATGAACAGAATCAGTAAGACAGCCATTACTTGAAAAAGAAAAATCAACAACCGGGGGATCAAAAACCTGCAGATCATAATCAATTTGTTGTTCTCCGCTACAACCATCAGATGTAGGATTCTGGGCCAGTACCTGTATCGGATAGGTTCCAGCTGTCGGAATTGCATATGCAGTGGGAAGTTTATACCTGTACAATTGTCTTCCATTCACCACCCAGGTTGAATCATATGCAGGACCAGGCAAGGTTACATCCGGGAACAAACTAAAGAAGTGCCATACGATTTGTGCAGGCTGGTATGGAAAAGTCATGGAGAAATAAAAAGGAGAATTTTTACAGCTCGCGGGGAAATTAACGGTAGCAAATTCATTTTGAACTGAAACAAACTGGTAAAGATCTTTCACGTTAGCTCCGGCGGAATATCCATAAGATTCGGCTGTGGCATATCCATAAGCGAGCGCATTAAAACCCGAATCGGAACTTAGAGTATGATACCCCTGCGTTACATTATTCAGGTATATAAAAGAATAATTGGGGCTTGCAGGATGAACTGTCCACCCGGTTACCGCAGCGCCATCGAGTCGGAAAGAAGACATTGACGTCCCTCCATTTGGAATGATTACTTCGAGGTGATGAACCTGGATGCCGGCAGCGTATAAATTTGAACTTACGAGTGTGACTTTATTAATATTTTGTTCAACCGGATTTAAAATAATCATGTCGGGATCGTAAGGTGAGCCATTACCATCACAACCCTCCGTGGTAAAATATTGCGCCACAGAAATGGGAAGGTCCGATTGAATTAAATTAGGCTTGCTGTTGAAAAATTGGTACCAGATGCCATTGGTAAAAGAAGCTGCAGGTATAAGCGCACCATTCACAAAAACATTTGCGGCTGGGTTACTTTTAGCGATCCTGTAATAATTAAATGGGTTACCGTAGCTTGGCGCTGTCAGATATTTAAGACCCCAGGAACCAATAGGATATAATTGCTGGTAAAGGTTATCAGAGCTTGTCTGGCTGCAGGCTTCAGGGATCCTTATTTTTCCGCTGCCAGAAAAGACTGCAATTTTTTTGCAACCTCCTGTTCCCGATGACACCGATTTAATGTGCGTTCCGGTGAGGTCAACACCATTACTGCTATTTGCGGAATTAAGAGCTCCAAGAACCTGGTAGATATCTCCCTTATTTAAATTGACCGTGTAGGTGCTATTGGCAAGCCATCCATTTTTAGAATTTGCGGAAGGGGTTATTTCCACAACGGTATTATCTTCCACGGCGACAATGGTAACATAAGAGTTTGAGTTGGGCTCATTGGAGACCTGTGTAAAACTCATAGCATAGTATTCTTTTCCGAGTACGGGTGTGGGCAGGCATAAAGTAGCGCCACTGGCCTGGGCGCGGGTAATATAAGAATACACCACAACTGGTTTTGCCGAGGTTATGTGAATCGCTTTATTGGTAAAAGCACCTTCAGCATTTATAAAATAAGTGGCGGGAACAATTGCGGTGACTACCTGGCCCGCAGAGATGGATCCGGCCTGGAGAACTGGTCCGCCATAAATCTCGATGGTATAAGTTGTGGAAAGATCTGAAGTAATGTAAAGTGTCATTGTAGGGGGACCACCCGGGTTTATCATACCCACATGATAACAGTAGGCTAACCAAAACTCCTTCCCTTTATTAGAAAAATCCTGTGCAGGACTGCATAGGCTTGTAAGCATAATAGTTACCACCAGGGTAAACGGCAATCGGAAAATTCTCATTAGTCAGGGGTCCTAAGAATAATTAGAGTCTCGCAAATTAATAAAAAGAGTTGAGGGTTAAAAGTGGCAATCGTCGAATAAGACATGATTGTCGCCCATTCGTTATCAGTCTCTTACCGGAAAATCTTCCAAATTCATAGATCAGGGATTCGATTCCTGGTTTCCATTTTTTAATCAACTATTTGGCAAATGTTAATATTTAATAAAAATGTAATGCGAATAGCTATCTAAAACACTAATTCATCAAACATCTGTATAATTGTGTTTTTTAGTGATTTAAGATTTAAAACTGAATATTTTAAGACTTCACTAAAATCATGATTTTTTTCACAAATTGGATCAGTTTTATTTTAATTAATTTAATCGATAGACTCTATTATTATTTGATAATTAATTAATTATATCAAAAACATGTAACTTATTATATTTGCAATAATTTTTGGAATTCCAAAATGGCGATTTACTAATATACTTGGCAACGAAAAAAATCGAATTTTTGGGGCATTATATCGCAGATAGGACAAACCATTTTGAATTTCTTTAGCAGGGGGTTAAGTAGAAATACTGGAAGTGAAGAATTAAAAGATTCTACTAGTGCAGGGGAAGGTGGAGAAGATGCTAAAGAATTGCACACTCCTATTTTGACGCAAGTAAACACAATAGAATTGGAATGCCTGAAAATTGCTAACTCCTATTCAGGCAGTATAAATGCAGTAAAAGACAATTATTCAATTTTAATAAACGCTATCCAAGAACATCAAATAATTGGAAAGGGTAATTAGATGTATGAACAATCTTTTCAGCCGGAGGGCTCCAAAATGCACAAGTAATATGATTGTCGTTGCCTTTCAAAAGCACAACCATTTCTGGGCCGCCAGATTTTAATCTAACTATATCACCTATTTGAAGGTTTTTAATTTGATCTACTGTCATTTGTTGAAAATTTTGTTACAAGTTACAAACTATATAAATTATGAATCTTCCATTCAAAACGCTCCCTGAACTGCTCCAATACTTCAATAGTGAGGATAGAGCCAGAACCTTCTTAGAGCAATCCCGTTGGCCTGATGGCAATATCATTTGCCCCTTTTGCCTGACTGAAAGAGCCTACCGTAATGGGGATTGTAAAACGTTTAAATGCCGCCATCTGGATTGTAAGGCTAATTTTTCGGTAACCGTTGGGACTATGATGGAGAACACAAAACTCCCCTTGTGCAAATGGTTCGCAGCTATATGGCTTATAACTAACCATAAAAAGGGTATTTCATCCTGCCAGCTTGCAAGGGATCTGGGAATAGGCCAAAAGGCTGCATGGTTCTTAAACCACCGGATAAGGGAAATGGTGACCGAAAAAGCCCCTCAATTACTACAAGACCATGTTATGGTAGATGAAAGCCATGTAGGGGGAAAGTTTGTCAATATGCACAAGACTAAAAGAGCAAGACATTTGGAAGCAGGGATAAGCAATAAAACCCCTGTTATGGGCATGGTTCAACAGGACGGTAAAGCTAGATTATTTGTGATTGGGAACGCTCCCTTTAAATACCATGTAAGGCAGAATGTAGCTACAAGTGCCGTTATCGTAACGGATGAACATCTAGGCTATCAGGGACTAGCCACCGAATATAAAAGCCATTTTACGGTTAACCATTCCCAACTGGAATTTAAAAGAAATGGCTATTCTACAAATGCAGTAGAAGGGTTTTTTAGTCTGTTCAAACGGATGTACATAGGAACCTATCATGTTATGTCCCCTTACCATTTAAATCGCTACTGCCAGGAACACGCCTACCGCTTCAATACACGCAAAATAAAGGACGGTTTAAGATTCTTGGACGTAATGAGTAAAACAAAAGGAAGATTGAAATATAAAGACCTAATCGCTCCTAAACCTGAACCTCCAAAACCACCAACAAAAGGAATAGAGTTTATCAATGAAGATTTATAAAGAAGTACCTTCGTAAAACGCAAATAGCTCCACCCCTGAAGCTATTAATCCGTAACCATATTGAGTTACGCCATAACAAAAATACTAAATTATGGCGTACAAAATTTTATTCCCCCTACTACTTTCATCATTTTTAATCTACTGCAATCATTCAAAAATGATTCACAACCCAAATTATCATGGCGATAGCAGCGTTCCTATTTTCTATCATCTAAAAATGAATCCAATTGATACATCTATTCATTTACAGTCTTTGTATCGTTGATACCATCTCGTCCCTACTAATGGCATTATACTCACTATATCCACCGTATCATTTACCATATCGGGTGTTTTTAATGCTTGGTACTTAAATATATCGTTCAACCCTACACTTATTGAAGGGAAGTATCGAAAATACGATTGGTTTACTGTAAGAACACTATCAATTGCTTCTCTATGTCCTATTACTAACTGAACCGAATTATCATAAGTTATTGAGGAAGTATCTGTAATAAAAATCCCTTTGTTAATTGTGTGGTTGCAAATCGTATGGATATATCCTATTACTGGTTTTTCACCTTCAAACATTCCAAAAACTAAATCAGTCATATTCGTATTGGCAAGTTGAGTATAGAAATATGCCCAATTTGTCTTCTCTATGGATTTGGCTATTTGAAGTAAGTAAGGACATATTACTTTTCTTATTTGAGCAATACGCTGCTCCAATGAATCACTTGTAAATTGTATAGTATCAATTATATTGGGAATGTTAATGCCAAGATTCTTATCATTAGGGAAACCGACTATCCCATAAATCATATCACCTCTTGCAAAAACCTTACAAGCCGTTCCGAAAGGAACTATTTTAGTTGTTCCCGGATACAACCCACTTGCCTTAGTATCCCCGGCTATGTATATTATATCTGTCGCCGAAATGCAAATTACAGTACTACCTACCGTATAGGGAGTATTTTTATGTTTGAAAGGGAAAAATAATAGGGAACATGCAAAAAATATATATCTCATATCCTTTATAATGGTGGACTTCAAAGTTAGAGAATAGTTACAAATTCGTAACTTTATACAAATGGCAAAAGCAAAGAAAACTCCAAAGAAAATAGCCAAAAAGGATGTACCTCTAAAGGTCAATACCTCATTTGAAAACTTACTCAATATGGCTATCAATACACATCCGAAAAAGAAGAAAAAAAATGATTAGGGCTTTAATGCTATCCCTACTTGTTATTTGTTCAATATCTTCAAAAAGTCAAGATGTAGTAAAAGATTTTCAGAAATACACCTACTTCATATTTGGATGGAAAAACAATGCTGGTAAAGGATGTGCAAGTGGATTTTTTCTTAAAAAAAATAATAAGGTTTACTTTATTACTGCCGGACACGTTATAACGCAAATTGACCCCATCACAAATTTAGCAGACCCAAACGCTCCTGATTCAATGAGAATAAGGGTTTTTAATAATAAAAATCAGGTAGAATTTTTTACCATAATTCGATCTAAAATGAATCTCCCTAAAAAAGGGAAAAAACCGTACGCTTACCCAGATGTTTATAAAGTCCCGATTACAAGAACTGACTTAGCTAATTTTCAAATAAACTATCTAAATGATCTTTACGACAAATATGATGTAAGGAACGGTACGCCTGACAAAATTTACATTTATGGTTTTGACTGTTCACGTTCAACCTCGGTTGCCAGCGAAACGGTTACCTCTTTATTTAGAGAAGGAACAATGAAAGGTGTAATTGGGAATGTTCCAGTTTATAGTAATATTTGGGGCGCAAAAAACCAACGGGACACTCTTAATTATTTGGCTAATCTCAATGTTGAACAAGGTTTTTCTGGCGCACCTGTGTTGTTCAAGTTTATAGATAGAAAAACACAAAAAGTCAAGTACACTTTCGGAGGCATACTGTCGGCCAAAATGCCGGATAATAGTTTTTGTTTTATAGTCAGACCTGAATATGTAAAGTAGTTAGATTGGATTCAATCCTTTTAGGTCAATATTCATGGTAGGCATTTTCTTGAAATCCTTTGGTCTAATAAATCTGCGAGGGTAACACCCAAAGGTTATAACACACACACGCCCGCCAAAAGGAGGCAGGCTAACCTAATTGATATTTTATTTGAAGTCGTTCTGACCTAGTTTCTTCCACTACCTTTTTTAGCAACTTTGAGACACAAAAACCGAAATTCACATTTTCCTTTTCCTCTATGTTATTATCTCTAAGTCCCTGTATCTGTGTCTCTAGGTATGGGTGGGAAGTAGTGACCAATTTTTGGCGCACTCGCCCTCCTATTTTCAAAAACAATTTTACAGGCGATCAGACGATCAAAACCTGGTTTGGAGATTCCCTGGCTCCCGCCTCTCCTTTTCCAAATAATTTTAAGGAATCAATTTCCCCGGGCACGGTTGTCCCGATGTGAGGGTTAAAGAATTTTTACCTTCGCTGAAACCGCAAAAAATGCCGGTATGAAGAATTCTGAAATTTCAGATCCCCTATTTCGAGATGCAGTAGAATGCATTGACGCCGGTGATGTAGCCTCCTTAAAAAAATTATTGAACAATAATTCCCGGCTCGTGAGCGAACCGCTCGATCTGCCAACAGAGGGATATTTTAAAAACCCCTATCTTCTTTGGTTCATAGCCGACAACCCAATTCGCCACGAAAAAATACCGGCAAATATTGCAGAGATCACTAAAATCATCATCGACGTTGCCCGGAAACATGCCTTTGACAGCTTTCAAATGCAAATAGATTATACCCTGGGATTGGTAGCGACAGGTCGAATTCCCAAAGAATGCGGTGTGCAGATAGAACTGGTCGATCTTCTCATTGACGAAGGTGCAAAACCGGGAAATGGCCATGGTGCCATTGCTCATGGCAATATTGATGCTGCCCGACAACTGGTTGAAAGAGGTGGCAAGCTTACATTGGCTACTGCTATTTGCCTAGATCAAACAGAGGACATCATCCGCCTCGCAAAAGAGGCAAGTGTCAATGATCGGCAGGTAGCCCTGATGGCTGCGGCATTTTATGGTAACGTAAAAATGATTCGTTTTCTGATTAGTCTTGGCGTGGATGTAAATGCATACCTCGACCCTTCAAGCGGGTTTCATTACCACGCATCTGTTCTTCACCAGGCTGTTTATTCGGGGTCCCTTGAGGCCGTTAAACTGCTTATAAAGGAAGGTGCGAACATGGAGGCAACGGACCGCATTTACCAGGGAACTCCTTTAGGTTGGGCCAAATACATGCAGACAGAAGAAAAAGATGAAATAGCAAGGAAAAAATATGTTGACATAGAAGCTTTTCTATTGAGTGTCCCTGGGCGACCAGGAATTTAAATTTAAATGATTATGAAAGAAATAATTCTATCCGCAATAACAGTATTTTTTGTCCTTTTCAGTTGTAGCCAAACTGTATCTGATACTGCAAGAAGATCGTCTTATTGTCTTTCACAATCAGAAGCTGAAAATATCCTGGGACAACCAGCTGTTCTCATTGATCATTCTTCAGAAACAAAAAAAAATGTTGTAAGGCACAGATGTACCTATGCTGCTTCTGCAAATTCCACCACAGACAGAAGTTCGAACCTATACTTTTTATTGGAGCAATATCCTGATTCCCTGTCCGCAAAAAGAGCTTATGCCGACCTCGTCTCCAGTAATCAAAACATGCCCGGGCAAAAAAAAATAAATGATATTGGGAATGAGGCCCTATTGCAAACGGATGGAAACAATTTTGATTTAATCACGTTTAGAATAAAAGATAAACTCCTCGTAATAAAAATAAACAAGATAACGGTCACCACTTCGCTGAAAGAGCTTCAGAATATCTCCCAAAAAATGGCTTTGAGACTCTAGAAAATAAAAGACCCAGGGAAAATGTACCAGCGCAGTGAAACCTTTTAAAATATGCGTCCTTAGAAATACACCGACCTTTTTCTTTTCTCGTTTTTGAATGTTCGGAACCGATCCCACTCTTCCAATTTACCTTCCATGATTTTAAATATCTTCACTGAAAGCCAGAGTATAAAATGAAGATGCTTTTCATCATACTGCTTATTTTTTTGGGACAGCCTTCATTTGGACAGGACTATCCCTTTGGTAAAAATTTTATTGCGGGAAGTATTACGCTCAAAGATTCTACCAGCAGGAAAGGCCAGGTGAAATGGTTCCCGAGCCAGGAGGAGAAACTAAAATTCCAGGAAGGTGACAAAGGCAAAACAGAGAAGTATACTCCTGAAGATCTTTTGGGATTTAATGCAGACACTTTTCAGTTTGTTTCCTTATTTAACCTTGAAGTATATGCAAACGACTATGCATTATTGGGCAAGACCTTAAAGATCAAACATTGCTTCGGGCAAGTCTTGCATCATGGAAAATTCAACATCTATTTAGTTTTTGCCACGGGCTATAATGCGGTCGCCGGGAGCATCCAGACTTACCCTAATTTTTTGTTTGAGAAAAAAACAGACAGTGGCTTTCAATATGCAGCCTACCCATTTAGAACCAGGATGAAAGATAAAAAATACGAGAAGGCTAAAGAGGACCTCTATGTTTTCTTCAAAGACTATCCTGCCATTATTGAAAAGATCAGGGCATATAAACAGCAGGAAGATTTTTTTGAAATAATAAACCTGGTGAAGGAATTAAACTAACCGGGCAGCAAATTTAAAAAATGAAAAATGAGTGAATATCTTTTTTCATACGGAACGCTTCAAAAAGACAATGTTCAATTAGAATTATTCGGAAGACTTCTCAAAAGTTCAAAAGATACACTGAAAGGTTACAGGGTTTCTCCCATTGAAATCAAAGATGAAATCTTTCTCTCAAAAACCGGTCAGCCAAATCAGCTTATTGCAATCATTTCAAATAATGAGAACGATGCGATAGAAGGAAGCGTACTGGAAGTTTCCCGGGAAGAATTGCTCTTATCTGATACATATGAACCAGGAGATTATCAACGCATCCAGGTGGAATTAGAATCCGGTAAAAAGGCATGGATCTATGCGTCAAAGGTTTAGGATTCGTTTTAAAATCGATTTTCATTTTATATTCATCAACATAAACCGGGGTATACATTTACAGCCAGCAACTCTTTCAAATTTCAAAAACCATCCCATCATTTAAAAGCGATCACCACCAATGGAAAATTTACCTATATCGGTTAGCATTGTGTTTGGATTAACTACACTGCTCACTGTTTTGCTTTTCTCCAAAGCATCTAAAAACCCAATAAAGATATGGCTGATCTTGTTGGCCTGGCTTGGCCTGCAAACCTTTATTGGGCTATCAGGCTTTTATACGGTAACAGACACCATGCCGCCAAGATTCATATTATTAACCTTACCTCCCGCGCTGTTGATCATCGGGCTTTTTGCAACCTCAAAAGGGAGGCGCTACCTTGATTCGTTTGATATAAAAATATTAACCATTTTACACACGGTCAGGATTCCTGTTGAACTTGTTTTATTCTGGCTATTCATTCATAAAAAAGTGCCGGGCCTAATGACTTTTGAAGGGCGCAATTTTGACATCCTTGCTGGTTTGTCGGCTCCTTTTATTTATTATTTTGGATTCATAAAAAAACGAATGGGTAGAAAGCCGATGCTTATATGGAATTTTATTTGTTTGGCCCTGCTCGTAAATATTGTAATCAATGCAATTTTATCCACCCCCTTTCCTTTTCAAAAATTTGCATTCGATCAACCCGATATTGCGGTTTTATATTTTCCTTTCAACTGGCTTCCCTGCTGTGTGGTTCCCATCGTATTGCTTTCGCATCTAACAACGATCAGGCAGCTTTTAAAAAGTCACGTGAATAAAACAATCTAGAATGATATTACAGGCTTGCGGCTGAATGATCGCAAAGAGAAGAAATTAGAACTGCGCCTCCCGGGAGAAGTTTTATTTTTAAATTTGGTGGCAGAATACATCGTTAACCAGGACTGGTTCCGATACATTATAAACTTCCTACAAACTACGATATGACAAATCATCGTGAAGCGCCGATTGAAATGGATAAAGATGTTTTCAGAAAGATCGGTTACCAATTAATAGATTCCATTGCTGACTTTACAGAGAACATTTCCCAACACCCCGTAACAACCGGCGAGTCTCCAAAAAAGTTGCAGGCTATTCTTGGAGATTCCCTGTTGCCATATGAGGGTACACCCGCTGCAGAATTATTTGAAAGGGCTACAGATCTATTATTTAACCATTCCCTGCTGAATGGACATCCAAAATTTTTCGGATTTATTACATCTTCAGCGGCGCCTGTGGGTGCATTGGCAGAACTCTTAGCAGCCACCGTAAATCCTAATGTTGGGGCAAATATTTTAAGTCCCATGGCAACAGCAATCGAAAAACAAACTATAAAGTGGTTGTCAGAATTTATTGGAGTTCCTTCCTCATATGGAGGCATCCTGGTGAGTGGTGGAAATATGGCAAATTTTACAGCATTTTTAGCTGCAAGAACGGTTAAGGCGCCAAAGAGCATAAAAGAAAATGGCATTTCAAATGATATTCAAAAACTAACGATCTATTGTCCCAAAACCACCCATACCTGGATAGAAAAAGCCGCTGTTTTATTTGGGCTTGGCAACAAAGCGATCCGCTGGATCCAGGTCGATGGCGCGAATAAAATGGATAATAAAGCGCTGGAACAAACCATAAAAGATGATCTGGAAAATGGGTACCAGCCGCTAATGGTGATAGGCACAGCTGGAGATGTGAGTACCGGTGCCGTTGATGATCTGAAAAATATTTCCGCCATTTGCAAAAGATATAATTTATGGTTTCACGTAGACGGTGCTTACGGCATTCCTGCGGCAGTTATCCCCGGTCTTAAAAAACTATTTGATGGAATTGAAGAGGCCGATTCTATTGCACTTGATCCTCACAAATGGCTGTACAGCCCCTTGGAAGCAGGGTGCACCCTCGTAAAAGATCCAAACCATTTGATTGAAACATACAGTTCACATCCCGTGTATTATAATTTTAGTCAAAATGATGAACCCTCCGCTCAGAATTTTTATGAATATGGCTTTCAGAATTCGCGCGGGTTCAGGGCGCTGAAAGTCTGGATCGCATTGCAGCAGGTTGGAAGAAGCGGTTATGAGAAAATGATCGGCGATGATATTGAACTCTCCAAATTGTTATTTGACCTGGCCGATGCCCATCCCGAATTGGAAGCAGTTACGCAAAGCCTAAGCATCACTACTTTCAGGTATGTTCCATCAGAAAATAAGAATTCCAAAGCCAATGAAGGATATTTAAATAAATTAAATGAGGCCCTTCTCAACAAATTGCAAAATAAGGGAGAGGTATTTTTATCCAATGCCATCGTCAATGGGAAATATTGTTTACGGTGTTGTATCGTAAATTTCAGGACATCAAAAAAAGATATTGAAGAGGTTATAAAAATCATCGCCAGAGAAGGAAAAGAAATGCATCATCATTTGCAGGACCAGGAATCTTTTGAATTGAAATAATAATAATGAACCGATGACAGAATCATGGATACAGCATCCAACAATCTTAAATGGGGAAACGGTAGAACTGGTGCCGCTTGAAAAATCCCATTTTGAGGAGCTATACGCCGCAGCATCGGATAAAAAACTCTGGGAGCTTATC